>JACCDG010253043.1_pt1 | contig 25025 bp, 26 predicted proteins | sample 7442471 | NCBI WGS metagenome assembly JACCDG01 (sample SAMN15323444, study PRJNA562643) | freshwater metagenome | isolation source: river surface water | place: USA:Blue River Watershed | collected 2017-08-17 | reverse complement strand
TTGGTAAATGCCGATGGATAAATATGTATCAGGTCGTGCAATGCGAAGGGCAATTAACCTGATACGCATTTTCAATCGGTGCAACCCTGATTTATACACTGATTACAGGAACACCAAAAAGAACAACGACAAAACCAGGCTATTCCTTCGGTTTGGATAAAGCCGTCTCTTTTTGGGAAACTCCTGAAAAAACTTCAGGAACTTAATGCTGCTAATGAGGTTATTTTTTATGTGAATTGTCAGGAAACGTATTGAATCTGCTTTTGCAATTTTTTGTAGAAATTGTCGGTATTGTATTGGCAATTTTTAGTCACTATTTCCTCCTGATTTTCAACAGACACCTGATTTTTGTTACAAAAAGGATTTGAAAAAAATCAATTTTTTACACGAACGGATGTGCTACATTTACGCAGGTGCATTAATTTTGCAGCAACTAATAACCTTAACAATATATACTTCATGAAACTCTTACTAAAAAAAATTGAAATATTTCAATTCATCGACAAGCAGTTTTACAGCAAACAAGTGAAAAGCCTTGAGCAATTGTATTCGAAGCTTGATATTTCTGAAAGGCAACTATACCGTTACCTGAAATTTATGGATGATATAGGGGCATCTGTTGGATTCAATTTTAAAACAGGGCGCTACGAATATCTTGGCAACAAACGCATGATCGTGCGTATCAATACTGATCCTTCTGTAAAAATGAATCCAGCCTTCTATAACAAAATCACGGATCGCACACTGAAAAAAATTAAATTCTTCAACTCTATTGATAAATTCATATACAGCAAGCAGGCTGGCTCAACGGAGCAGTTTGAGAAAAAACTAAAATTCAAAGACTCCAGAAATTTCTATGCTATCATGAAAGACTTTAAAAGCATGGGGGCCTCTTATTATTACGATTATGACAAACGCATGTACCTCTATCCAAAAGGGAAATGCTTTAACTTCCTAATCGAGCTGGAGCCCGTGAAATCCAAAAAAGGGAAATAATTTTGTTATTCTTCCATACAAAATCCGGTTCTGAATAGCCGGATTTTTTATTGTACCAACCTTACTCCACACTGCTGTGCCATTCGCAACTAATGCCTGTTTGTGCAATTAATACCGTTTGCATTAATATAATGGTTCAATTCCGTTTCACTACATTGCACCATAACATTAATAGCAACGGCATTTACCACTGTAACTATTTTATTTGAATTGGACCAAAAAAATATAACATTGGTATAAAGAGCGCAACTAAATAACCCGGGTTTATTTCTTACTTTTGAACCAATATCTTTGTTGTGCGGAATTAGTTTATTCTGCCTACTCAAACAAGTGTTGTTTGACCTGTTTAAGAAAATTTATGCAGATAAAAATATTCAAGTTCGGAGGGGCATCAGTTAAGGATGCAGTTGCTGTAAAAAATGTGGCAGAAATTATCCGGCGCTTTCCCGACCAAAAAATTATTGTGGTGGTTTCGGCTATGGGTAAAATCACCAATCACCTCGAACATTTGGTTGACGCTTTTTTTTACAAAAAGGAGGATGCTGAAAAAGTACTGACAGAAATTAAGGATTACCATTTTGCAATAGTCCGACAGCTATTTGAAAACCTAAGTCACCCGATATACAGTGAACTGGAAAATTCCTTTGTAGAACTACACTGGGCCATTGAAGGTGCACCTGCTCATGACTATAATCACGAATACGATCAAATCGTGTGCATGGGCGAACTGATTTCCACCAAAATTGTTTCTGCTTACCTGAAACATACCGGAATAGAAAATGAATGGATAGATGCCCGGGGAATTATACAGACAGATAATACCTATCGGGAAGGGAAAGTAGACTTTGAGCTGACCGGGAAATTGGCGCATTCAGAACTACTTCCTGTGATGAACGGTAAAAATATCGTAATTACCCAGGGATTTTTAGGGGGCACTTCCGAGAACTTTACCACAACGCTAGGCAGGGAGGGTTCGGATTATACCGCTGCTATTCTGGCTTATTGTGCCGATGCCACGAGTGTTACCATCTGGAAAGATGTGCCCGGTGTGCTAAATGCTGACCCAAAGTGGTTCGAAAATACCGTTAAAATCAATGAACTAACCTACCAGGATGCCATTGAACTAACTTACTACGGAGCTACCGTGATTCATCCGAAAACCATTAAACCCCTGCAAAACAAGAATATACCACTTTATGTGCGTTCCTTCTTAAAGCCTGATGATGAGGGTACCGTGGTTAAAGACAGTAAAAAACGCCTGCCTATTCCCTCCTTTATCTTTAAAGTAAATCAGATTCTGTTGAGTATTCAACCCAAGGATTTTTCCTTTATAGCTGAAGATAACCTTAGCAGTATTTTCGATACTTTTTTCCGGCATCAGGTTAAAATCCACATGATGCAACTTTCGGCCATTAATTTTTCCGTTTGTACGGATAATGACCCCCGCAAAATTCCCGCACTGATTAAAGAATTACAGGAAAGTTATAAAGTGCTTTATAATGAGGATGTGGAACTCTGTACCATCCGTTATTACGACCAGGTTACCATTGAACGGGTAACCATTGACAAACATGTTCTGCTGGAACAGAAAAGCCGCTATACGGTACAATTAGTGCTTAAAAATGCCTGAGGGTCTTAGTGAAAGAAGGTGTTCCGTGAAGCCTTTCTAATTGATTGAAAATCAGAACGCTTCGTTTTCCGAAAAAAGCTTGGTCAATTCAAAACCATTCCCTACCTTTGCCGTCCGATTTTTTTATTAACAATTAATTAATTCAATACCCATGTATGCAATTGTAGACATAGCCGGGCAACAATTCAAAGTGGAACGTGGCAAAAAAGTTTACGTTCACCGCCTGAAGGCTAATGAGGGTGCCGATGTGGAGTTCGACAAGGTTTTGTTGATCGACAATGGCGGTAAAATTACCGTTGGCAACCCAACTGTAGACGGCGCTAAGGTAGCCGCTACCGTGGTATCGCACTTAAGAGGCGATAAAGTACTTGTTTTCAAAAAGAAAAGAAGGAAAAGTTATCAGAAACTGAATGGTCACCGTCAGGACTTCACGCAAATCCTTATTCAGGGTGTGCTGGGCAAAGGCGAAACTGTAAAGGAAAAACTGGAAGTAAAAAAAGCCGAACCCAGAGCTAAAGCTCCTCAGGTAGAAACAGCGATTGCTGAAGCTCCTGCCAAAAAGGCTCCTGCTAAAAAAGCAGTGGCAAAAAAAGCTGCTCCTGCTAAAAAAGCAGCAGCAAAAAAGACAACTAAAAAGAAAGAAGATTAATAACGCTATTAAGGATGCCGAATATAGAAGGCGGTGCGATTTCTGACTTCTTAATTCTGACTTCTTAATTCTTAATTACAAAACAAATGGCACATAAAAAAGGGGCCGGTAGTACCAAAAACGGCCGCGAATCACACAGTAAGCGTTTAGGCATCAAAATTTTTGGTGGAGAAAACGCTATTGCCGGTAATATTATTGTACGCCAGAGAGGTACCAAACACCATCCGGGTGAGAACGTAGGTATTGGTAAAGACCATACGCTTTACGCTCTTACTGATGGAACTGTGGTGTTTAAAAAGAAAAAAGACGATAAGTCTTTTGTTTCGGTGCTTCCTAAGGCACAGGCCTAAACGGTTGCAATTTATTTTATACGCCTGAACCCCGCTGCAACCAGCGGGGTTTTTGGGTTTAGGTCGTTTGTATCTAACCTATTTCGTCGGCCCCAACGTTGTTTTGCTCCTGTGTTTGCCGGCTTCATTACAAGTATTCATTAAAAACTTTAATTTTATACAAATAAAAATTTATGCTTCAGATAAGTTATATCCGCGAAAACAAAGAAGAAGTTATTAAACGCCTTGCCATTAAAAATTTTTCTGCCGCCGAATCCTTAATTACCCAGGTTGTACAGTTGGATGCCGAAAGGCGCAGTACCCAAAAAGATGCTGATACGGTAAAGGCTGAAGCCAATCAATTAGCCAAATTAATAGGCGACCTGATGAAAAGCGGCAAGCATGAAGAAGCTGAAAAAGCTAAAGGACAAACCGCCGAGCTAAAACAAAAGGAAAAGCAACTGAATGAACAACTGAAAAGCAAAGAAGACGAAATACAGAAGATACTGCTACAGGTACCCAATATGCCCAGTTCTGTTGTGCCTGCTGGCAAAACACCTGAAGACAACGAAGTAGTATTCAAACACGGGGATATACCCACCCTGCCTCCCAATGCACTACCTCATTGGGAGTTGGCTGCCAAATACGACCTTATCGATTTTGAACTGGGTGTAAAACTTACCGGTGCCGGCTTCCCGGTATACAAAGGGAAAGGAGCCAAACTACAGCGGGCATTAATTAATTTTTTTCTCGACAGAGCCGGGAAAGAGGGTTACAGAGAAGTACAACCTCCTGTACTGGTTAACGAGGACAGTGCCTATGGTACCGGACAATTGCCCGATAAAGAAGGTCAGATGTATCATGTGAGTGTAGATAACCTCTACCTGATTCCTACTGCAGAAGTTCCTGTTACCAATATATATCGCGACATTATTTTAAAAGAGAGCGAGTTGCCGGTGAAGAATTGTGCCTATACGCCTTGTTTTAGGCGGGAAGCAGGAAGTTATGGTAAAGATGTGCGTGGGCTAAACCGTTTGCATCAATTCGACAAAGTGGAAATTGTGCAAATAACCAGCCCTGAAAACTCCTACCAAACCCTTGAAGAAATGCGACAGTATGTGGCCTCCTTGCTCAAAGAATTACAACTACCCTTTCGTACCCTGAAACTTTGTGGAGGTGATATGAGTTTTGCATCGGCACTTACTTATGACATGGAAGTATATAGTGCTGCCCAGCAACGCTGGCTGGAAGTAAGCTCGGTCTCTAATTTTGAAACCTTCCAGACCAACCGGCTGAAATGCCGCTATAAGGATGCCTCCGGAAAAACACAACTGGCACACAGTTTAAACGGCAGCGCGCTGGCTTTGCCCCGTATTGTGGCTGCCTTGCTCGAAAATAATCAGGATGCGGAAGGAATTAAAATTCCAGCCGTACTGTTACCCTATACCGGTTTCGACAGAATTAACTAAAATTAACAAAATATCAGGAAAACAGTATAGCCTCCGCTGAAACACGGAGGCTTTCTTATAGTTAAAATAACTACATTTAAGCTATGCAAAAAGCATTTCATACGGGCTTTTTTTTGCTGAGCATTCTTCTTTTTTCTTTTTGCAGCGACAACGATATAAAAATGCAGAAACAGTTACAGATGCTAGACAGCCTGAAACTGGAACTGGAAAAAGGAATGGCGGTATATAAAACTATTGACACCAGCAGGCTGCTGGCCGGAATAAGGGAATACGATAAAAACGTTCAGCGCATCATGATACTGGTGAAAGACACCCTGGAGAAAAAAGATGGTGAAATGCTTAATGTCTATAAAAGATTAAAAAAGCCATTACTTTATCTTCTTGACAAAAACGACGATGTGCTAATGGAAATGGATGTGAGTTGCGGGCAATTGCGCGACCTGTATGATGATATACAAAACCATGCTATTGAAGATGCCCGTGCATTTGAATACTACACCCAGGAATACAGCAATGCCGCCGATTTGTTAAAACAGGTTGGAAGGGATACAGAAATGGCCAAAAATGAACTATTGCGTTTTGATACGCTTAATGTGAAAATAAAAGCACTGATTGAACGTTATGAAGGAAAATTAAATGCTGCACATAAAAAGTAACAACGAAGAACCCGAATCTCCTTGAGAAATATATATATACTTTACCTACTGTTCCTCTGTTTAGCCGGATTTTCGCAGAAAAATACCGACGAACAACTGGCCGTGCAGTTTTTTACGAATAAAGAATACGATAAAGCCCTTATATACTACGAAAAACTATACGACAGAAATCCCGATGCCTTTTATCCCAACTATTTTAAATGCCTGCTGAATACAAAAGAGTATAAGAGGGCCGAAAAGGTGGCAAAAAAACAATTGAAAAACAGACCGCACGAAGTTTATTTTTATGTAGACCTTGCCGAAGTATATAAAGCCGAAGGAGACGATAAAAAGGCCAGCGAGCAATATGATAAGGCGTTGAAAGAATTGCCCGACGACTACAATGTGGTGGTTTCTCTGGCCAATGCCTTTCGTAACAGCAAACAGTACGACTACGCCATACAAGCCTATACCAAGGCCGGAAAATTTAACAATGCTATGTACCCCTATTTTTATGAAAAAGCGGAGATATATAAGGAAAAAGGCGATTTGAAGGCCATGATCAATGAATACCTCGATGCCATTGCTTTTCGGGAAACAGAACTTATTAATGTGCAAAACAGCCTCCAGAGTAATCTGGGCTATGATGACGAGAAAGGTGGTTTCAATAATCCCATTCTGAAACAGGAATTACAAAAACGCATTCAGTCCGAACCCGAAAAAAGGGTTTTTTCCGAGTTTCTTATTTTCATTCTTTTGCAGCAGAAAGATTTTGAAGGGGCATACGTGCATAGCAAAGCCCTTGATAAAAGAGGTAAGGAAGACGGGCATCGGCTGATGGAACTGGGTCAAATCGCTTTAAGTAACGAAAATTACGAAATCGCAGAGAAATGTTTCGACTATGTGCTGGCAAAAGGGAAAGACAATTACCTCTACAATCAGGCTTATATCGAATCTGCTAATGCTCAATACGAGAAAATTGTCCGTAAACGAACCTATGGTGCAGAGGAGCTAAGCGATTTGGACACTAAACTCAACAATACACTTCAACAATTCGGCATCAACCAGCTCACTATTCCCCTGCTGCGGAAGTCGGCCAGTCTCAAAGCCTTCTACCTGAACAAAACCGCGGAAGCCATTGAGTTGTTAGGCAAAACCACCGAATTGCCGGGTATCGACAAGCACCTGCAGGCTGAGTGTAAACTTGATTTGGGAGATGTTATGCTGATTACCGGTGAGATATGGGAGGCCTCCCTACTCTATTCGCAGGTAGAAAAAGCATTTAAATACGATGCCGTAGGGCAGGAAGCTAAATTCCGAAATGCCCGTCTGGCTTATTATGCAGGAGATTTTAAATGGGCTAAAGCCCAACTGGATGTCTTGAAAGGCGCTACTTCAAAGCTCATTGCCAACGATGCCATGGATCTTTCCCTGCTAATTGGCGATGCCATTAATATTGATACGAACGTGGTTCCTTTGCAAATGTTTTCTTCAGCCGACCTGTTGATATTGCAGAACAAAACCTCTGAAGCTCTGGCCCGCCTCGACTCTATTAATCTGCTGTTTGAAGATCACAGTCTGTCCGACGACATCTATTATAAAAAGGGGCTTATATTCATAAAACAACTAAAATATAAGGAAGCGCTTGAGGCACTTCAGCGGGTTGCCGACAACTATGGTGATGAAATATTCGGAGATGATGCGCTTTTCAAAATAGCCGAGCTCTATCAATACCATCTTAACGATCCTGAAAAAGCCAAAGCCATCTATCAGGATTTTCTGACAAAATATCCCGGAAGTGTTTATACAGTTGAAGCCCGAAAACGGTTCAGAATTTTGAGGGGCGATGCTGTAAATTAAATATTATGTTCATTTATAACGTTACTGTAAATATTGATGAATCGGTGCACCTGGAATGGTATCACTGGATGAAAGAGGTGCATATACCAGATGTGATGAAGACTGGTTGTTTTATTGATAACCAGATGGTAAAGGTGCTCAGCGATGATGAAGGCCATACCTACTCTATGCAATATAAATTTCTGGAAATGTGCGACCTCGAAAAATACCAGAAAGAATATGCTCCGGCTTTGCAAAAAAAACACCGTGAGAAATATGAGGGCAGGTTTGCCGCTTTTCGTACCATTCTAAAAATAGTATAATGCACCCCGTACGCGCCAAAAAACACCTGGGTCAGCATTTTTTAACCGACGAAAATATTGCCCTGCGCATTGTGGAAAGCATGACTTCCCGAAAACCTGAAGTACCAGTACTGGAAATTGGCCCGGGTATGGGTGTGCTTACCAAATACCTGATTGAACGCATCCCTCATAATTTTTATGCCCTGGATGTGGACACAGAATCTGTTGCTTACCTTAAAGAAAAATATCCTCAGGTTAAGGACAGGATTTTACTGGCCGACTTTCTGGAATATAAGCCTCAGGGCAATTTTAATGTGATAGGCAATTTTCCGTATAACATTTCTTCACAAATTATGTTCCGAGTACTGGAATTTCGCAATGAGGTGGATATAGTAGTGGGTATGTTTCAGAAAGAAGTGGCAGAGCGTTTGGCCGAAAAGCCCGGAACTAAAACCTACGGCATACTCAGCGTACTGTTGCAGGCCTATTACGATATCGAATATCTGTTTACTGTAAATGAACATGTATTTAACCCACCGCCCAAAGTAAAATCAGCGGTAATTCGGTTAACACGTAATAAGACCAAACAACTGAATTGCGATGAGACACTTTTTGTTGTAGTAGTAAAGGCCGCTTTTAATCAACGAAGGAAGATGCTGCGAAATCCGCTGAAACCGCTAATAAAAAACCCTGTATTTTTACAACATGAGATTTTGAACAAACGTGCCGAGCAATTGAGTGTAGATGATTTTGTGTTTATTACCAATAACCTCGGCATCAACGCTTAAATAATATGCAAAAAGTACTTTTATTGAGTTTTACACTTCTTTTATTAAGTGCCTGCTCGGATAACCCACCCAGGCAAGATACTCAGGCACAGTCATCGCCTGAAAAAGAAAATTTTATCCCACAAATTTCCTATACTGTTGCGGGCATCGGTCCGCACGACACGAATGCTTTTACGGAAGGTTTATTTATCCACAAGGGGCAGCTATTTGAAAGCACCGGTTCGCCGGAAGAATTACCTGGCGCTAAATCACTGTTTGGAATTGTAGATGTAAAAACCGGAAGAATTGACACTAAAGCCGAAATCGACCGAAATACCTATTTCGGTGAAGGGATAGTGCTTCTGAAAGATAAGATCTACCAGCTTACCTATAAAAACCAAATCGGCTTTATGTACGATGCCAAAACGTTTAAACAGCTGGGGCAGTTCAGTTATGAGAATAAAGAAGGTTGGGGGCTTACCGCCGATAGTACCCACCTGATTATGAGTGATGGTAGTAATGTGCTTACTTATCTTGATCCAAACAGTTTACAACCAGCAAAGCGTATAAATGTTACCAATAATGGTTACGCCGAAGACTACCTGAATGAGCTCGAATATATTAAGGGCTTTATATATGCCAATGTGTGGATGAAAAACTATATAGTAAAAATTAATCCCCGGGATGGTAAAATTGTAGGTATACTCGACTTATCCAATTTGTTCTATAAGGCAAAAGAAAAATATCCCAATGCTCAGGAAATGAATGGTATTGCTTATGACAAAGATGCGGATAAAATATACATCACCGGAAAACTATGGCCTGAAATATATGAAATTCAGTTTGAGCACTAAACACTTATTCCAATAATCAGTATATCATCCACCTGTTCGAGGTTTCCCATCCAGGTGCTTATGGTTTCATCCAATATTTCTTTTTGTTGACAGAGTGCCTTTTCTGCATGTTCAAGCAGCAGGCTCTGCAATTGTTTATACATGAATTTCTTTCCTTTAGACCCGCCAAATTGATCGGCATATCCATCGGTGTAGGTATATATCCTGTCGCCGGGCTGTAAGTCAAATTCATTTAACGAGAATGGTTGCTTATCGCGGTCATGCCTTCCCACGGGGAATTTATCTGGTTTCAGGTCTATCAGGATTCCAGCCCCATCCGTTTGCTTACGAATAATGTAAATGCCATTATTGGCGGCGGCATACTGGAGTTTCATTGTTTCAAAATCAAACAAGCAACAAACCGCATCCATTCCGTCCCTTCCACCTTCCCGACTCCCGTCAGTGCTAAGCGCTTTAATAATATTATCGCGCACATGGTTTAGCACCTGATCGGGTCGGGTAATTTTTTTCTCGTTCATGGCTTCATTCAGAAAAGAAATATTCAGCAGGCTCATAAAAGCACCCGGCACACCATGTCCTGTGCAATCTGCAGTTACCAGCGCAAATAGTGATTTGGACAGATTATCACTATCCGTAACTCCGGCGCTTTGTCCTTTTTCAAAAACCATTCTTCCACTGCGGAGTTTTTTTACCTCAGTAGCCCAGTAAAAATCGCCGCTTACAATGTCCTTTGGCTTATATAAAATAAAATAATCGCGTCTGCCCCCACCGCTGGTTGTGCGAAGGTTTTTAGTCATCAGTTCTTCTCCGGCCAGCAAAGCGCCTTGTATACGTCTTGCATAATGAATAGAATCGAGTATTTCCCTGTTTTTCTCTTCAATAATCAATTTCTGCTGTTCTACTTCAGTTTTCTGGCTGAGTATGATTTTATTATCCTTTTTCTTGTTGCGGTAAGCCATTAGAGCAAAACCCAGAAACACCATCACGAACGCAATAATTCCAATCAGGAAATACTGCATTGCTGATTTTCTTTTCAACTCTGTGGTCTTCAATTCTTCCGATTTTTTCAACAGTTCTATTTTGCTCTCCTTAGTGGCTAAATCGAGTTCGCCCTGCATAAAAGCCGTTTTGATAGCCACCTGTTGATTGAATAAGCTATCGGCAATGGCATTGGCCTTTTCCATATATAACAAAGCGTTTTTATAATCGCCAGCCCGCTTATAAAATTCACTAAGGCCGCCAAAAGCACTCTTTATTAGCTCCATTTCACCCATAGACATAGCTAATGCCAGGGTCTGATTACCAAGAAGCAGTGCTTCACGGTGTTTCCCCTTTTCGCTATACAATTGTGCCAGTGCCAGCCAGGTAGAACCAAAATAAGTAGAATCAGCCTGCCTTTCATAAACACCTTTGGCTATTAACTGATACCGGAGTGCTTCATCTATATTGCCCTGATCCGCAAAACAATTTCCAAGGTTATGCAGGTTGGAAGCTATACTTACACTATCGCCCAGTTTATCAAATACCTGTATAGACTGCCTGAATAGTTGTTCCGCCTCCGGGTAATTTCCTTTTAGCTTGCATACCGTTGCCATATTAAAAAGCACTGATCCCTCTGTATTCTTGTCATGCTGTGAACGGGCGTAGTCAAGGGCTATTTTATTATATTCCAGACATTTTTCATATTGTTTCTGGCCTTGTAAAATAAGCGCCATATTAGAGTACAAACAGGCATATTGCGACGTGTCGCGCAAGCGTTTATTAATTTCCAGCGCTTCGTGTGCAAAACCCAGTGCTTTTTCATAATCACCCATTTGCTGATATACCCCAACCATATTTGTGATGATAACAATTTGTCCAAGATCATAATGAGCTTTTCTGGAGTAGGCCAGCGCCTCCTTGTATTTCTGTATGGCCTCTGCAAACTGGCGCCTGGCATTATAAACATTCGCTATATTCTGAAGCATTCCCGCTATTTTACGGGTATTGTTCTGCTTTTCGTATAATTGTAAGCTCAGGCTCAGATAATGCAGAGCCGAATCGAATCGGAGCAGGCTCCTGCAGCAGTTGCCATAAGTACTGTAGGCCTCGGCCAGTTTATGCTCGTTTTTTAATTGTCTGGCGAGTAACAAGGCTTCTCCTGCATAATATTTCCCGGAGTCAAAATTGGAATAACTGTAATCCCAGGCAATATCGAGCAACAGATTTAGTCTTGTTGTATCCTCCTGTTTCTTTTGGTCAAGCTTTCTAATATTATCATATAACTTCCCGTTCTGAGCCCCGGCAAAAAAAATTGAGAAAATGAGGCAAAAAAAGAATTGATATACTGATGCTTTTATCATCCGAATTAGCTTATAGAAGATGCCAAGTTATCAAAATTTTGCTTCACATTTTTTATGATTTTTGGGTGGTTATACCATCCTTTCCTGCATTTTTTTTAAGATATTTACGGTTTATGCCGGAAGAGAAGAAAAAGAAAACACTGCGGGAACAACTGCGGAACAGGTACAGACTGGTGGTACTAAACGACGACTCTTTTGAGGAGAAGTTTGCGTTGCGTCTTACGCCGATGGGTTTATTGATTCTTATCGGATCCGTAACCCTCGTTATGACTTTTCTGGTAATTAGCCTTGTAGCCTTTACACCTTTACGGGAATACATACCGGGCTATGGCAATAGTGACGAAAGGCACCGTCTGATGGAGGTTTCGCTGAAAGCCGATTCGTTGGAGGAAGCCATGAAAGCCAAAGACTGGTATATCAACAATATCAACAATGTGCTAAACGGGAATGTAGAGGCCAAACCCGCTAAACCCCAAAAGGATACTACCAGGGACTATGCAAACATCAACATCAAACCTTCAGCCCAGGATTCAGCCTTGCGTCACGAAATAGAGAACCGGGATAAATATTCGCTCAGCATTTCCGATAAATCAAAGCCGGTAAACAGCATTAGTAGCTTTTTCTTTTTCAGTCCGGTTAAAGGACTGGTCACCACTTCTTTTAACCTTAAAGAAGGCCATTACGGCGTGGATGTTGCGGCAAAGGAGAATGAATTTGTAAAAGCCACACTTGACGGAACGGTTGTATTTTCGGGCTGGACACAGGTGGATGGCTACATCGTGCAGATACAGCATACCAATAACCTGGTAAGTATATACAAACACAACTCATCGGTATCAAAGAAGGCGGGCGATTATGTAAAAGCCGGCGACCCGGTAGCTATAATTGGTAATACCGGCGAAACCAGTAATGGTACACACTTGCATTTTGAATTATGGTACAATGGGAATCCGTTAAACCCTCAGGATTATGTGGTTTTTTAAGGTTGAACTGCAAAGACGCCAAGGCGCTAATGCGCAACTGGTCAGTTATCTTTGCCTGTCTAATAAAAGACTGGGGGATTCTGGTGAACTTTGATGTGCTTTTAATTAAGGAGGGTATTATACCAATGTTATATTTTATTTGGATTGGACCAAATAAAATATTTACAGTGGTAAATGCCGTTGCTCTTAATGTTATGGTGCAATGTAGTGAAACGGAATTGGACCATTATATTAATGCAAACGGTATTAGGCGTTTCGTTATTAGATTTTAACCGATATAATAAACACTCACAACTCAATTGTAAAAACTTAGCGCCTTGGCGTCTTCGCGATGAAAAAACATGAATAACCCAAAACGAATAGCCATACTTGGTTCTACCGGCAGCATCGGTACACAGGCGCTGGAAGTGATTGGCGCGAATCCCGCTCATTTCGTGGCGGAGGTACTGGTAGCCAACTCCAATGCCGATTTGCTTATTCAACAAGCACTGGAAACAATGCCCAATGTGGTGGTTATTGCTGACGAAGCCAAATATACCTATGTAAAAGAGGCCTTAAAAAATACGGACACAAAAGTATATGCCGGTGTAAAATCCATTGAACAAGTAGTGGAAATGGAGAGCATAGACCTGGTGCTGGCTGCCATTGTGGGTTATGCCGGGCTGGCTTCCACTATTAATGCCATACGGCATAAAAAACCCATTGCCCTTGCCAACAAAGAAACCCTGGTTGTAGCCGGCGAACTGGTAACCAGACTGGCAGCCGAAAATGGCGTTAATATTTATCCGGTTGACTCAGAACATTCTGCCATTTTTCAATGCCTGACTGGCGAGTTTCATAACCGGATTGAAAAAATTTACTTAACTGCCAGTGGAGGGCCTTTCAGGGGCAAAGACCGGGATTTTCTGAAAAACATACGCAAAGAACAAGCATTGAAGCATCCAAACTGGAACATGGGAGCCAAAATAACCATCGACTCAGCCAGTCTTATGAATAAAGGCCTGGAGGTTATAGAGGCCAAGTGGCTATTCGGTTTAAAGGATGAACAAATAGATGTGATTGTGCATCCGCAAAGCATTATACATAGCATAGTGCAGTTCGAAGATGGTAGCATGAAGGCACAGATGGGATTACCCGACATGAAACTACCCATTCAATATGCCCTGGCTTATCCTCAACGAATTCCTTCTTCCTTTCCGCGTTTCGATTTTATGCAGTACCCGCAACTGGGCTTTGAAAAGCCCGATGTCGAAACTTTTAGTAACTTAGCGCTCGCATTTCAGGCGATGAAAAGTGGTGGGAATATGCCCTGTGTGCTTAATGCCGCCAACGAAATTGCAGTAGCGGCATTCTTAAAAGATAAAATAGGATTTCTGGAAATGAGTGATGTAGTAGCTAATTGCCTCAGTAAAGTTCCCTATATACAACAACCCAGCTATGAACAATACATCAACTGCGATAAAGAAACAAGGAACATAGCAACTTCAATGATTTAAGGACTCTTATGATAAAAATTGCCCAACTCTTCTTAACCCTCACCATTCTTGTTACACTTCACGAATTGGGTCATTTTTTCTTTGCCCGATTGTTTAAAACAAAAGTCGAAAAATTCTACTTATTCTTTGACTTTCTTTTTCCTTTTGCCGGCGTGATGAATTTTTCCCTGTTCAAAAAGAAAATCGGCGATACTGAATATGGCCTTGGATGGTTTCCCTTTGGTGGCTATGTCCAAATAGCCGGAATGATTGATGAACAGATGGATAAATCTATCCTGGAAAAAGCACCTGAACCCTGGGAATTCAGGTCTAAACCCAAATGGCAACGATTGCTGATTATGTTTGGAGGTATTTTGGTAAACCTCATTCTTGGCGTATTTATTTTTTGGATGGTGTTTTTAGCTTATGGTAAAGAAACCATTCCTGTATCCGGCTTAAAAGATGGTATTTATTGTGATTCGTTAGCCATAGAAATGGGTTTTAAAGACGGGGATAAAATCCTGAGTATTGACAGCATTCCTGTTAGCAACCTGCGACGTGTTACTGTTGATATTGTTATGAACCGGGCTAAAAGTGTTTTAGTAGAACGCGACCACCGGCAAGTTATTATTCCGATTAAAGAAGATGATATATCGCGTTTATTAAAACATCTGAAAAGCGGAACTTTTATTGAACCCAGGTATCGGGCAAAAATTGATTCCCTGCAACCCGACAGCCCTGGAAAAAAGGCGGGCCTGCAAAAAGGCGATGTGATCATTGCCATTAATAATAAGCCCTTACCTTTCTTTCATCAGTATTCTGCCGAACTTCAAAAGAATAAAAATAAAACCATAGATCTTACTTTCATAAGGGGCAGAGATACACTGACAAAAAATATTAAGTTAACGGCCGAGGCAAAAATTGGTTTTTATCCAAGCAATGATTATGTCCATGTTGAACATTACGGTTTGTTTTCATCACTAAAACAAGGCGTTGTGGATGGTTATGAAACATTAATTATGCAAGCCAAACAATTGGCCGTGATATTTACGGTAAAAGATGCGCATACCCAGGTAGGTGGATTTTATACCATGGTTAAAAGTCAATCTCCAACCTGGGACTGGCATTCATTCTGGTTACGAACAGCTCTCTTCTCATTAGTATTGGCCTTTATGAATTTTCTACCTGTGCCCATGTTAGATGGTGGTTATATTTTTTTCCTGTTGATAGAAATGATTACCCGCCGGAACCTGCCGGAGAAGTTTATTTTTTATGCCAATTATGTTGGATTGGCACTGGTTTTAGGTCTCATGCTCTATGCCAATACCGACTGGTTGAGGGAGATGTTAAATAAATAGTCGCACAGTTTTTGTAACTTCCCTTTTATGAGGCATATTCTTTTTCTGCTCGCATTACTATCAGGAGTGAAGGTTTACTCCCAAACTACCATTGGCCATGAGAGCCAGCCTAAAGACAAGAGCGAGCGTATGCCAATAGCAGTAAAGAAGCATAAAATATTGTTGATCCCTTTTGAGCCCAAAATGTATATGAGCGAAATAGATCATAAAATTAATGCGGAAACAGAATGGAATCAGAAACAAATCAGGGCGGCTTTCCGCGAAGGGGTGGATGATCAATTATATAAAGCACTTAAGCAACACTTCGAAGTATTGTCTTTACTGGATGATACAACAAAATATAAAAAAGACCTGAATAAAATTTATGGCAATATTACTTATAAGTATGAAAAGATTCCTGATCAGGAGCATTATACTCCGCCAAAGGAAAAAGAAAACGACAAATCAGGTATAAAAAACGGGCAGATAGTAACTGAAAGTAATACCACTGCCCGTTTTATGAACACCAAAATAATTAATGCCGCATTAGTACCCGAATTATTTGCCAAATACAAAACCGATGTTTTCTTGTTTATTAATCAGATTGATATTACGGCTGCCGTACCCGCATCTACCAACGATTTTAGCACCAGTGGCGAGCGGAAAATAACGCTTCATTATACGGTATATACGGTAGATGCCAAAGAAATTAACTCGGGTATTGCTACAGTTCATTTTCCGCCTGACGTAAATAATCCTGGAAAAATCAGCAGTGCTTATTTCTCAAAAATCGCTTCCGAAATTAATAGGCGAATTGAAAAAGTGTTGATTCCTGCGGCTACACCCACTAATACAAAGAGTCATAAAAAATAAAATTCTTTTTCCAACTTCTTCACCTATACTCAAGCCTTTTTTACACTTCCGGCTGTGCTAACATTGATGTTCTTACTCTTTGGGTCGCCCGAATAGATAATACTACCGGCACCAGAAGCCTCTGCGTCCAGGCTTTGCGACACGTTCACCCTTACTGTACCTGCTCCGCTGGCATTTACCTCTGCTGTTTCCGATTTTAGTTCGCCTGCTTTTAAATTTCCTGCGCCAGTTGCTTCAGCTTTCAGTTTATGTACAACTCCGCTTACTTTAATATTTCCTGCACCAGTTGCTTCTGCATCTATTTCTTTAGCATTTACCTGTGCTTTTATATTACCGGCTCCACTGGCCTCCAGTCGTAGTTTATCACAGTTCAAAGTATTACTCAATTCGATATCCGCTGCCCCGCTTGCACTTAATCCATTTAACATTTTTGCCGAAACGTGGGCAATCAATTTATGATCGCCTTTTATGTTTTTATTCGTGTAGATACGCAGGCAGCCGCTCCTCACTTCAGCTTGTAGTTTCGGCAGGGTTTCCTCGTCCGATTCAAAATACAGGCTTTCTTTATCACCCATGGTTACAATAACCTGAATGGCGCTTTCGGCTTTTATACTGGTAAAGCCGTTTACCGGTCTTTCTTGTTTGGTTTGTGCCTGACACGCAGTGGTTATAATTGCAAAGGCTCCGAGCAGAGAAATAATGTTTTTCATTGGATGTATCTTTTGGTTTACCTGCTTATGACGTCCGGCGTAAAGAATAAGTTACAGCGAGAGGAAAATATTTTATACCCAAAATCAAGCCCCACCTATCGGAAAAGTAATAAATTCAGGTTCTAAATCTCTTATTTATGCAAAAAACCGGCTTCGCCTGTCTTTGGGCTCTCGTATTGCTGTTTTTCTATTTATATAGCTGTAAGCCTGCAAGCCCATCACTGATAAAAAAAGCCGGATGGCTCATGGGCACGTGGGAATGTAAAATTCAGGGGGCAAGTATTTATGAAACCTGGATAAAGGTAAACGAACAGGAATTTTTCGCTAAAAGTTACGCCTTGCAAAATAATAAGGATACCCTGGTATTTGAAGAGATACGTCTGGTACATGAACATGACTCCCTGTTTTATATTCCTCTTGTAAGAAACCAAAATAATCATTTACCGGTTCGTTTCTCTCAGAAATTGGTGTCGGCCACTATACTTGCATTTGAAAATCCAGGTCATGATTTTCCGCAATTAATTACCTATACCTATCTTGGAAATGATTCGTTATTAGCCGAAATTTCAGGTATAGAAAAAGGAAAGGGGAAAAAGGAATTTTTCGCGATGAAAAGAAAAAGCCATAAGGAATAAGTTAAAAGTCAAAAATTTCTAAGTCAAAAGGGCGAAGAATCTGGTAATTCTTAGTGAGACTCCTTTTATCCTGTGTTTTCTGTGTTACAAAGTCAGGGGATAAAAGAAAAGTGCCCTAAAATAAGCAATTAAAATTCGCCCATTAACAATCCTTAACATGGTGAAAAAACTAAATCCAATTCATTTTCTTTTCAGTTACTTAACAATTAGTTAACACTGGGCCGGCAAATAAAGGATAGATTTGCAGAAAACTATACATTGTATGACGACTGGAATTTTGATTTTGTTAGTAGTATGCCTTTTACTTGCCTGTGCTTTTGAGTTTGTTAATGGATTTCACGATACCGCTAATGCCGTGGCCACTGTTATATATACCAATAGCCTGAAACCAACAGTAGCCGTAGTATATAGCGGCTTACTTAATTTTTTTGGTGTATTTCTGGGGGTTTATTGGTTTGGCATGGGCGTTTCTATGGGTATTGTTAACCTCTTGCCGGTTGAAACCCTAACCGACGCCAATGTTTCACACGGAATGGCCATGGTTTTTGCTTTACTGTTAAGTGCCATTATATGGAATCTGGGTACCTGGTGGCTAGGGTTACCTGCTTCCTCTTCCCATACTTTAATAGGCTCTATTATGGGCATTGGCATTTCGTATTATTTTATTAGCGGCAAAGATTCTGTGAATTGGGGTAAAGCCGAGGAAATTGGAATTTCCTTATTGTTTTCCCCCATGTTTGGATTTGCTTTAGCCATTTTTATCATGTTTGTATTTAAGCGATTAATTAAAAATGATTTTATCTATAAAGAACCCATTCCTGGAAAAAAGCCACCGCTTTGGATAAGGGTAATTCTGTGGTTTACCTGTGGCTTCGTTAGTTTATTTCATGGCATGAACGACGGACAAAAAGGTGTAGGTTTGGTTATGCTCATTTTAATTGGTCTTGCTCCTGGCTATTTTGCTGTTAAATCCGATCAGGATGTTGAACAGACCCGCAAAGCCATGTCCGCTATTACAGAAGTAATCTATAGAATTGACAGCGCCAAATTATCTGAAAAAGAAAACATTGATCTGATAAAAACAAAAGCCCGGTGTGCTGAAGTTAATGCACTGATTGCCGGCAAAATTTATGTATCGGAGATAGACTCGACTTTACGCTTTGACGTGCGGAGGGATATTGTGCTAATAACAAAAAGCGTTGCGCAAATAGGAATGGGCGACAACTCTTCGCTGAGTAAAAAAGAACAATCCGAATTAAAAGACACTATTAAAAGAGTAAAGAGTATAACCGATTACGCTCCAGACTGGGTATTAATTATGATATCTGTTTCGCTGGGCTTTGGCACCATGATAGGCTGGAAAAGGATAGTAAAAACCATTGGCGAAAAGATCGGTAAACAACACATGAGTTATGCCCAGGGAGCTTCTGCAGAAATTGTTGCATCGGCCACAATTGGTATGGCTTCTGCATGGAGCTTACCTGTAAGCACTACTCACGTGCTTTCTTCGGGTATTGCCGGTGCTATGGTTACTAAAAAAGGCCTGAAAAACCTACAGGCTACAACAATTAAAAGTATTTTACTTGCCTGGGTGCTAACACTCCCTGCTACAATGATCATATCCGGCAGTTTATTTCTGCTTTTCCGTGCTATATTCTAGTGTTAAGTAAAAAGTAAAAAGCCATAAGCCAAAAGGCTGAAATCGCGGTTAACTATGAGTTTATTGATATTTCTATACGTCTTAATAATCTTACCATAACACTAGTATAAGTGCGTAACAGAATGCATCCGTTCATTCTTTAAAGTTGCTTTTTACTGGTTCGCTTATATTTTATAATAACTGTTCTTAATAGCATAAATAGCCAGTCCCACACGGGTTTTTACCCGCAGCTTCTGAAACAGTGCGTCGCGGTAACCATCAATAGTTTTAGGGCTCAGACACATCTTGTCGGCTATTTCTTTATACGTCATTTCGGTACAAATGAATTTTAACAACTCCTCCTCACGTTCGGAAAAACGAACACGATCATCCTGCCCCTCCTCTGACTTAATATTTTTCACCATGTAATTGGTAACAGCTTCGGTGTAATAATACCCTTTTTGCACTACCGTATCCAGCGCACGTTTCAACTCATCATCGTCGGTAAGCTTTGAAATATAACCGCAGGCGCCCAGCTTTATCATTTTTATAATTGTTTCTTCATCGTCGTTCATGGAGAGCGCCAGTACTTTAATATCCGGAAACTCCCGGTGCAACACCTCCATGGTTTCAAAACCATTCATTACCGGCATATTTACATCCAGTAATACTATATCCGGTATATTTTTCGGATTTTTAAGCTTTTCCAGCAGCTCTTTTCCATTGTTCAGATCAAAGAGGATATTGTAATTCTCAAAGCCTTCTATCAATTCTGCTATCGCTTTTGATACCAGTTTGTGATCGTCTACTATAATAATGGTGGAGTTCATTTGTGTGTAGTTGTGTAGTTTGGAGATAGGTTTTAGTATTTATGTGGGTGGTGATCGCATCTATTGTTAAATAAACCTGTCATCTTTCTTATTATTTATATTCATCAATTATCACATCAGCAGATCTTCAAATACAATGAAGTTCCTTTGTGTTCTACGGACTCAAATCTAAATTCAGCATTCAGTAAGGCAGCGCGGTTCCTGATGTTGGCTATTCCCGAACCTGCTCCGCTTCGTTCTTCCATATTAAAGCCTTTACCATCATCGCGCATTTCCAGCACAAAATTATCATTTTCATATTGTAAGTCAATTTCTACCCTGCCAGCCTCCGCATATTTTATAGTATTCGCCATAAATTCCTGAATAATCCTAAAAATGATAATTTCCATATCGGCTCCAAGCACGCGGGAAGTACCTTTAATTTCAAAATCTATTTTAAAATAATCCAGCTTCTCAATCCGTTGAATTTCCAGCTTCAGGGCATCCAGCAAGCCAAACTGCTTTATTTTCTCCGGATTGAGTGAACGGGAAAGGTTACGGAGTTCGTTAATGGCTATTTCCACCACATCACCGGTTTCGGCCAATTTTTCGTCTGTTCGTTTTTCAGGATGCCGCGATAGCGAGTTCAGGTGTATTTTGGCTACCGTAAGTAATTGCCCCACATTATCATGCAATTCTCTGCTAATGTAATTCAGTGTATTATCCTGCATTTCTAAAGTAGCATTGGCCAACTCGTTTTTATAAGTCAGTTCAATACTTTTCTTTTCTTCTATATGCCGTTTTTTACTGTGCTGAAAAAGAATAAAAAACAAAAGCAAACAAACGCACAGAAACAAAAAAAGTACAGTACCGATAATAACGGCAAAAGCTACTTCGTCCTGCTGCATAGTATTCCAATTATAAAGAAGGTATACATAATATAACCCAGCACCTCTATAATAATAAAATAGGCCGTAAAGATAAGCCGGTAATTATATGCAAGGTAGTTGTAAACCGACATATAGGGAATATTGCATACGTAAAAAACAAACAAACCCAGGCCAATCCAGAAAAAAGGATGATGCCCATAATTGACAACCTCTTTAGAAAGAATGAGTTCATAAAAGAAATACACCACCCATACGGATATCAGTACACAACCCATAGTAAATGTATAACTACCCAGCTCGCGGTTAATCTGTTGAATAAATATGGAGTTAATAATGAAAGTAAAGGCATAGAGCGCAGCACTCCATATAATTACCTTCTTCACTTTCGGCGAAACAATATTGGCCCTGATTAAATACAGGTAATACAACATTTGTATGGTGCCGAATACATTATGAAACGCCAGATTGGTATGAAAGCATTTAGCCAGAAAAAAACCTACTAATTCACCAGCAAAAACAAAGAACAAAAAGTATGGCAAACTACCCAGGCGCCAACTTTTCAGTTTCTGAACATGCAGGGTACTAACCAGAAATACCAATGCCTCCAGTGAAATACAAATAGCTACCCATGCATTCATACAATAGGGTTAATCAGTTTTTATTATTGTTTCAGGTATATGGCACCGCTGGATCCATTAGCGTCTGTAGGGCACATAGGCGGGCAAAGTGTACCGTGGTTCATCATTCTGGCACTTTGGTAGGCACTTACACTGTCTTTACTTCTCAGGCTTGAAAGCTGGCGGGGCTTGCCGTCCTCAGCAAAAGAAGGGTCAAAATCTACACTGATTTTGTTCAGCGAATCATAATAAGTTGGAACAAACAACAATGAAGTATGGTTACGGTACTCTGCCTTAATCGATTTCAAATAATCTGTTTCTGTACTATCTTGTTTTTGGGGATATACCGTAAGGTACATGCGTAAACCATCGAATTTTACTTTCAAATCTTTTTCCTTTACCTGCGTATCCACCTGTTTCAGAAAAGCCCTTAATTCATCTACGGATACCCAGATACAACGGGTATCTTCAAAACCGGCTCCGTATAGCTTTTGTAAATCCGGATTAGAATTAATTATTTCCTGTCTTTCAACACGGTATTTATCAACCATTGTCCTTACATCAGCCACAGGGATTTTGTAATTTTTCTCATTACCGGAAGGGGGTGTTGTTTCACCCCCATCTTGTTTAACGGGGTCTTTGCATGAGGGTAACATAAATGCAAGTAAAAGCGAAGCAAGAATAAAATTAGTTTTCATGATAAAATGTTTTTGAATAAATAAGGCCGAATTTACTATATATTTAAATAACTGACAGATGGCGTAAGCCCCCTGTTTTGGCATACAGGATTTTTCCTGCCCCCACGCATAGCCCACATGTATTCATATTCAGGAGCTAATTTTCATTATTTTCCGGCATTTTTTATCCGAATAAACAGGGAAAATCCTTTCCGGAAGCACCTTTATTTCTTTCCCATCTTCCGTGTTATGCCTCTTACCCTTGCTTAACTGAAGCTACATCTTTGTACTATAAACTAAAACCTTTTTTCAATGAAAAAAATCAACAACCCTGAGCAAATGCTCAGCCTTAGAAAAAACACCGCGCTACACCTGCTGCAAAACCCAAACTACTTTGGTACAATGCAGGACAAAGAACTGGTGAAAAAATTTTCGCCCGTTTTACAATTGCCAGACAAAACCTATTATGAAGGTTTAGGCTGCATCAGCTACAGCCCGGAAAAAGAAAAACTGGATGCTGTTGTCATGCTTAAACGCGAAACCGGCTACCTCGGCACCGCCTGCCAGGGTGGAAGCCGTGAGTATGTACGCTTTTATGTAGATTACCAGAACAATGGTACCTGGATTGACGAAGGGGTGGCCAATGTGGGTGTTTATGACCACAACTTTCCGGAGCACCTCTGTTACAATGTAGAGCTGAAAATTTCTCCAAAACTTCGCCATTGCTGCGACAGTTCACCCGTATTACCCAATGTGCGGGCCATTTTATCCTGGAATCAGGTTCCACCTCCGAACCAGCCTAACTGGCCTCCGGTATGGGGAGATGTAAAAGAAGCCCGTATACAGATTGCTCCGCGCAAAGACTGGTTATGCCTGCTAAACCATATTTTTGATCTCCACCAGATTAAAGCCGATCTTCCTAAACTGGCACAACCCCAATTGCTCGAAAGCATCGAAGCTTCTTTCCCGCAATTAAAAACCCTAAAATCCTTACAATCACCTGAATTACAAGTTGTGGAGCTGAAAAACCTCTACGGAAAAGACGTGGAAGATCATCGCATTCTTAACAAGGCCATTTCTCTGTCGCAACTCAATACTATACAGCTATCAGCAGAACTTAGCACCATCAGTATAAACTGGGCAACTGTTGCCGACTTCATTGCTAACCCAAAATTCAACACTACCTATGAAGAAGTTCGTTGTGTAAGTCTGAACAAAGACACCAGCGAGCTGCATGCTTCTGTTGAATTAAAAAAAGAAAGCGGCTATTCTGGTGGATTATGTACCAAAGGAAGCCAGGAATACGTGGCCTTTTACATGGATTTCGGCAGCGGCTGGAAATATATGGGTACTTCTTCGGTAAATGTGCACGATATGCCCGGCGCATCTAAAACAGACCTCTGGTACGATGTGGCATTGCACGTAGACCTCGACAAGTATCGCAAGGAATGGTGTGCTGTAGGTAAAGCCAAAGTTAAAGCCATTTTGTCCTGGAATGTACCACCCACTCCTAACGACCCCAATTATGTGGCATACTACGGCGACTGGGAAGAATGTTATGTGGAAATAAAACCATTACCCAAAGGCATTGCTCAGGGCGATAAACTTCCTTTTATTGAAAAACTTGGCGGAATGATTGTTACGGATATTAATACAGCAACAGGCTTAGCAACTACTTCTGGTGGTTCTTCTTCCCTGCCTGGTGCCAGTCAGAGTCCTTTTGATGGCAGAATCGACCTTGTGGGTCATCTGTTCAATATAGGAGCCGGATCTAAATACCGATTGCTGCTTACCGAACCCGGAGGCACTAAAGGGCCACTGCTGAGTGCTCAAAAAATTGATACAGACTACCTGGGTGTAATTACCAACCATAATATGATACCCGATGCCGACGGCTGGATAGATTACCTTGAAGTGGGTGGTGTAAATGTCGTAGGCGATCTGTTAGGCGCATATTACCCTGCAGTTGAAGGTAAGCATAAAATTGCCATTGAAGCCAGGGATGCCGCTAACGTAATTTATGCCGGCAATGAAATAACATTTATGGTTGATAAAAAAGCACCGGATGTAGCCATTGACATTACCAACGGAAGTGGCAATTGCGGTGTGGATTTTATACCCGGCGATACTCTCGAGGGAACCTACAGCATCAACGATGCCTATCCTGCAGCATTCAGCATTTATATGACACCCGACAAACCAGGCACTTCAGTTGAAATTGACGGGCTGCCCGTTTCCTCTATGAGTTTGCCGCTGGGCATCACCTCTCGTTCCGGAAATTGGAAACTATATACCACGGCTGGTGTAACACCTCCCTGCGGTTACAACATCCGGATTGACGCTACAGATCGTACAATTATCAATAGCGGCGGCATTGGTCATTACAATGCTGCCATACAGGGCTTCTGTCTGAGTAAGTAAGCTCCTCTGCCTAACTAAAACCCGGGACTGTCTCGAATTTTGAGACAGTCCCTTTTTTATTCCGGTAATACCGTTTAGAATATGCATTAAGCGGATTTTTCCTTTCCCCCGATTGGTCTGAACAAATTTATCCATCGGCCTTTACCA
>JACCDG011342252.1_pt1 | contig 25034 bp, 10 predicted proteins | sample 7442471 | NCBI WGS metagenome assembly JACCDG01 (sample SAMN15323444, study PRJNA562643) | freshwater metagenome | isolation source: river surface water | place: USA:Blue River Watershed | collected 2017-08-17 | reverse complement strand
GTGGGCGGCTCGGTTGCGGTCAACAACGTGGGCGCAGGCACAGATCGGGATTACCGTGTGGGCGCCAAACTGGCCAGCACCACGATCAACGCCCCCTCCAGCATCACGGTGCAATCGGACCTGAGTGGCGAAATCAAAGGGTTTGCGGTCGCCGGTGGTGGTTCTGGTACCGGTGCTTACAACGGCTCGGCCACGACCAACCAGATCGAAGGAACCGTGGCGGCCACCGTCACGGGCCTGACGCAATCGCAAAGCGGTGCCAGCCTGAGCGTGAGCGCTAGCCAGTCCAGCGACATCTTCTCGTTCACCGGCGCCATCAGCGGCGCGGGCAGCAACGCCGTCGGTGCGGCGGTGTCGATCAACGACATTCGTTCGACGGTGGACGCCTCGCTCAGTTCCAGCACCGCCCGTGTCACGGGGCAGTTGGGGGTGAGCGCCGCCTCTGACGGCACCATTCAATCGATGGCCGTTGGGGCGGCCGGCTCTGGCAGCAATGCCGCCAGTGGCTCGTTCACGACCAACAGCATCACCTCCAAGGTTCGGGCCAATGCCACGAGCCTGACGCAAGCGGTTACCTCCAGCTCGGTCAAAGTGCAGGCCAGCGATACCTCGACGGTCGAATCCCTGGCCGGTGGCATTGCAGGCAGCGGCGGCACGGCCGCCGGCGCAGGCATTGCCCTGAGCTTTATGGGGCGGACCATCGACAACGAAGACGCTGAAAAACTGGTGCAGGCCGGGGTGACCAACAGCACCTTGCTGAGCTCTGGCGAAGTCTTGGTGCAGGCCAGTTCCACCTCGACGATCCGATCCATTGGTGTGGCGATCGGGGCAGGTGGCAAGGGGGCGCTGACGGGCTCCAACAGCACCAACTACATCGAGGACACGCTCGAGGCCAAGATGGTGGGCGGCAGCTTGAACGGCGGGACCAGCAGCGAACTCAAGATCAAGGCGGTGGACAACGCCACCATCGAATCATTGGCGGGCAATATCTCGGCCTCGATGGGTTCGTTTGCCGTGGGGGCGGCCATTGCCGTCAACCAGATCAATACCGACGCCAGCACCTTGCTGAGCGGCACCAGCGTGACCACGGGCGACGCCTTGGTGCACGCCAACACCAGTGCCAGCATCGATACCCTGGCCGTGGGCATGAGTGCGTCCGCCAATGCGGGGGTGCAAGGGTCTGTGGCGGTCAGCCGCATCGGCAGCAGCACCACGTCATTGGTCAACAACGGAGCGGTGATCCAGGCCGACGACACGGTCGCCGTCCTGGCCGACAGCCGCGACCGCATGAAGACCTTGGCGGGGGCCATTGGCATTGGGGTGTCGGGCGTGGGCGTGGCCGGTGGCGTGCAGGTCAACTACATCACCAGCACCACCAGTGCTGGCATTGACGGTGCCACAACCACGGTCAATGCCGCGGGCAACGGAAGTGGTTTGACGATCAACACCGACGCGCTCACCAGTTCACCAGACCTGATGAACATCACGGAGATCACCGACACCATCATGACCGCGCCTGTTTGGGGAACTGTCACCCACAAGGGTGTGGCGGTGCAGGCGACGTCGATTGAACATTTGGGCGCCATCACCAGCGTCTTGGGGGCTGGACAGGCCGGTGTGGGCGCGGCGGTCAACGCCAACCAGATCTCGGGCACGACCCGGGCTTATGTGGACAGCGCCAAGATCAACCAGACCGCCGGCGCCAATGCCGCGCAGGATGCGCTTGTGCGGGCGGTCGACCATGCCCTGCTGGGCAGCACGGTGGCCACAGGTGCCGGGGGATCGTCGGTTGGCGTGGCGGGTGCCATGGCCGGCGAAGTCGTCAAGCGCAGCACCTATGCCGAGGTGCTCGACGGCGCCGATGTGCGCGCGGTCGACGATCTGGTCGTCAAGGCGCGCTCGACCAACACCATCGCCTTGGTGGCGGTGGGGGCGGCGGGTGGCGGGACCGCCGGCGTGGCTGGCAGTGGTGGCGTGGTGTTGATGAACGCCGATACCCTGGCCAAAGTGGATCACGCCACCCTGGCCGCCGGCGATGTGACCGTGCAGGCCGATGCGGTGCAAAACACCAACCTGATCGGCGGCACCCTGGCCGCGGGCGGCGCAGCGGGCGTGGGCCTGAGCTTTGGCGTGAACGTGTCCGGCGCCAAGGCCCGGGCTCTGGTCAAAGACACCACCATACGCGCGGACGGCGATGTGCAGGTGCTGGCCGACAACACCACCCGTGAACTCGCCGTGGTGGCCACCGCAGGCGCGGGTGGCACGGCCGGCGTGGCGATCGGTGCGGCCGTGACGGTGCTCGAAGGCGACACGCAGGCCACCATCGAAGGGGCGTCCAGTGTCAGCCGCCGCACCTTGGCCACCACCATCAGCGGGGTGCCCAACAACGCGTCGGTCACGATCTCGGGCACCGGGGTGGCCAGCTATGACATGCGCCTGACGGTTGATGGCGCCGACACCAACATCGACGCCGGCAAGCAGTCGGCCGTGCGTTTTCTGCTCAAGCGAACCGCTGTCGAGTTGGATGAGAACAACGTGGCCACCACCTACGACCGCCAGGTGTCCCTGGGCGATACGGCCCAGGTGCGCATCACCGATGGCACGCGCTGGGTCACGGCCACGGCCAATGCCGATGGCAGCTACACCGCAGACCTCAGCACCTTGGGCGATGGCGCTTTGCGAGCGGTGGTGTACACCAAGATCACAGGCGGCTCACCCGATCCGTCTTCGCCTTCTGCAGCGCTGGCGCTCAACAAGCTGGCCGGTGTCAATTCCATGAAGGTGGCGGCCAAGGAGAACGTGTCGATCAACCACAATGCGGGTGCGGCCGGCTTGGGCGGCACCGCAGGGGTGGGGACCTCGGCCAACGTGGTGATTGGCCGCAGCAAGGTTCAGGCGCAAGCGTCGGGTTCGCAAATCCTGGTGGGCAATGCCCTGGAGGTGAGCGCCTTGCGCGAGGCGAATGTGGACATGATCACCGCCACCGCCGGTGGCGGTGGCTTGGTGGGTGTGACGGGGGCGGTCGGGGTGCTGATCTTTGGGTCGGCCCCGAGCCAGGATTCGCAAACCGAACTCAACACCGGGAACGGCAGCACCATGTCCCGCGTCAATGGGGCCACCAACACCTCTCGGGTCTCCGGCACGGGGACCGCCCTCAGTGCGGGCGATGCCTCAGCCATGAACAGCTCGGGCAGCTACGACACCCAGGCCGCCTTTGGCGGGGCCAGCGGTGCGCACATGACCTCGGCCATTTTGGGCTCGGGCACCATCACCGCCGGGTCGGTCATCGTCACCAGCCTGGACAAGACATCGGCCGACAACAATGCCGGTGGTATTGCGGTGGGGGCTTACGCAGGCGTCAGCGCAGGCGTGGCCATCACCCAGTTGGGGGGCGCCAATGCGGCGGCCATATCGGCCGGAACGCTCAAGAGTCGAGGCGCCATCACCGTGGAGTCGGGCACCCGCACGCCTTCTGAAGGCACCCCAGCCATCGACAGCCGTGCGGTGTCCGGGGCCGGCGGCTTTGTGGGCGTGGGCGCGGCTGTCTCGGTCGCCAGCAATGAAACCGCCAATACCTCGACCCTGAGCGGGACGGTCACATCCGGTGGCTTGATCACCGTCAAGGCGCTCGATCAAGCCACCATGGACAGCTCGGCTTTTGGGGCCACGGTTGGTGTGGTCAGTGTGGGCGTGGTGGTGTCAACGGCCGAGCAAAAAGGCACGGTCACCACCACGGTTGGCGGCACGATCACCGGTGTCGGATTGGACATCAGCGCTGCGCGAGAAGGCGATGTCAAAGCCAAGGCGGTTGCGGGTTCGGCTGGTGTCGCCGCCGGCGTGGGCGCTGGCGCCACGGCAAAGGACACGGGCACTGTTTCGGTGATTCTGTCCTCAAATGCCGCCCTCAACGCCGGCACAGGCAATCTGAACATCGCCGCCAAGGCCAGCCCCTCGGGCGATGCCCAGGCCATTGGCGTGGCAGTGGGTGGCGCAGCGGTCGGGGCCTCGATCGCATTGGCGACAGCCAGTACCGACGTGCTGGTTTCGGCCAATGGCGCGCTTTCATTGACCGGCTCAGAGGTCAATGTCAGCGCCTTGCTGGGTTCAGAGAGCGCGTTGCTGAAAAGTCAGGCCATTGCTGGCAGTGGTGGGACCTTGCTTGGCGCGACAGGCGCCGATGCTCGCTCGTACAACAATGGCAAGGCCCGCGTTCTGATGCCGTCGACGTTGACCCTGCAGGCGACCGGCGACGCCAGTTTTGTCAGCAACGACGGCATGAGCCTGCTTGCTGACGCCACGGGCGTGGGCGTTGGTGGCGTTCTGGGCATTGGGGTGGCGATTTCCCGGGCCGATGGCGATACCACCTTGAACACCCAGCTGGGCGCGGTTCAAGGCCGGGTCAGGGGCAGCCTGACCGTGCAGGCCAAGGGCATCGAAGAGGTGGTCAGCAAGTCGGTGGCCGGTTCGGGTGGCGTGGTCGCTGGCGCGGGCGCCGAGGCCAAATCCACGCACGACATGGGGGTCAGCGCCAGCCTGGGCGTGGTCTCCGGGCAAACCCTGTTGGTGGACGGAACAGTCTTGATCGACGCGCAGCGCCAGATCCAGTTCGACACCACCACCATCACGGCCACCGCCGCAGCGTTTGGCGCTTCCGGTGCCGTGGCCAAAGCCAATCTGACCGGGGAGGCCAGCGCCACCTTGGGCAATGGCGCCAAGATCCAGGCCACCAATTTGCAGCTCAATGCCACCAACACCCTGACCCGCTCGGGCACGGGTCAGAACGCCGAGGGCGGCGGTGGTGGGGTGCTCAGTGGTGCCGGTGCCGATGTCGAGATCAAGATGAGCGGCGATGCCACGGCCACCATTGGCGACAACGCCAACCTGAGGCTGGAAAACCTGCTGGAGGTGCGTGCCTACAACGAAATGCAAGGCGCTGCCAAAGCCCGCATGGACGTGGGGGGCGCCATCCCGATCGCATTGGTCAATACCAATATTCGCGCCGATGCGAATGCCGATGCCATCATTGGCGCCAACACCACGGCCTATGTGTATGGCGAATCCTACGCCAATGCACTGTCCTACATCGACATCCAGGCCAACACCATCTCCAAAACATATGGGCTTGCCGGCGCGGCGCAGGGCAATGCCTATGCGACGGCCATCGTCAACGATCGTGTGAATGTGGGCAGTGGCACCAAGCTGATCAGCGTGATGCCGATCTGGCTGCTGGCGGGGCAAGACCGCGTGTTCAACCGCAACAAGCACTTCGTCACGGCCAACGCCGATATCTTCAACCACTCAGCGATCCCCGTGTCCATCAACCCGGATGCGGACGCCAAACTCACCCTGAACAACAGCCTGACGGTGAACAATGCCGAGGTGCGTTCCGGTGGCACCATTTCACTGGGGGGCGTGGAGGGCACCTATGTGGTGGAGGGCAAGGGCAAGGTCAGCGACTGGACACGCGATGTTGGCGAGTTGATGGGGATCAGCAGCGAATACGGCAAATCCGAGAAAAGCCTGTCCGGCACGGCGGTGTTGTCGGGACAGTTCGAGGCAGGTTTTGGTAACAAGCAGCGCCTGGTGATCGGGGTCAATGGTGCGATTGTTGAAAACGTGGGCGATATTCGCTACACCATCACCAACGAAGACATCGGCGCATCGGCCAGCCTTTACATCGACAAACTGTATGCCCAGCTGGCCCGCTATGGCGATGTGCCCGAGGTAAAAGCCTTTGTCGAGGCCGAGCTGAGTTTTTATTTCAGCACCTTGCTGCGCGAAGGTCTGGCCGAAGTGCAGGAACAAGACGGCGTGAATGTCATCGTGCCCAAACAAGGGGTGGCCGCCAACTTCCTGAACATCAAGGACCTGCGGGCTGGTAGCGGCAACATCGAGCTTTTTGGCAACAACATCTCGGGAACGGCCAGCCTGACCGCGCGTGCCGATTCTGAAATCTATGTTGAAAACCGCAGCCCGCTGAACCTGCGCGTGCTGAACATGACCGTCGATTCGAACGGCGGCTTTGCCAAGTACAACGGCACCTACCTGACCAAGAATGCCGACATTGGCACCCTCAACACCAGTGTCAAAACCACGGGCCTGACGATCAGCAGCATCGACACCCAAGCGGGTGGGCCTGCGCTGGCCGTGCCCAAGCTCACGGTGAAAAACACCTATATGGGCGGCACGGTGTCGAACACCGAGCAGCGGTTCACGGCACCCGATGGGACCTGGGCCGATATGCGCGAAGACCAGATCCGCCCGCCAGAGTTGCGGGTCAACGGCACGCTGTACAACAAGCTGGGCACCATCGACCTGATCAACACCGCGGGCAGTATTTCGGTCTATGCCGAAACGCCTGGTTATGTGCCTCGGGTGGATGGCAAGGAAATCACGATCTCGGCCGGCAAGAACCTGATGTTGTCGTCTCCCACGGTCAGCCAGTCGGTGGGCGGCTCGCCCGAGTCCCTCTATGCCGTGCACTACTCCGACGACCAGAAGCGCTCGCTGGAACTGCTGGGCTCGACCATTTGCGGCTATGCAAGGCCCGGTGGCGGCGCGGCCACCTACAACGCCAACTGCGTGGTCAATGGCGCGGGCGGTGTATACGCCGATGGGGCCATTTTCCTGGGCGCACGCTACCTCAACATCAACGGCACCGTCCAGTCGGGGCGCTCGGACTTCAACGTCACCGTCACCGACGACACCACAGGCGTGTACCTCAATGGTGTCTCCTACACGATGTCCGCGTGGCGATCGGCGTATCGCAAAAGGCCGGCATCGTATGCCTCGGCAGAAATCCAGTTGTCTGGGCCACTGCCCAATGACAGCGAAGCACAGGTCAACAAGGATTTTGCCGAGGGCAAAATCAATCTGAGCACGCGTGACAGCCGGATTACCGCGATTGCCAACCGCAGGAACCAACCGACCATTTTCTACAACGCCATCAGCGACTCCCTCAAAGTCATGCCAGCCAACGTCCAGGGGGGCGTGGTGGAGCTGATCGGTTCGATCATCAACACAGGTGGCGGCGTGGTGCGGGCCTTGGACGGCTACGCGCAAATCACGATCAACAACCAGTCCAGCAGACCCCTGGACATCATGGGGCTGGACACAGGGGGCGACGACGGCGTGGTGCGCATCACCGACCTGAGCAAGCCGATCAAAAATTCTGATGGCGTGGTCACCAGCTACGAGGTCACCACCTACCAGCGCGATGCCACTGGCGTGTTCAAGGGCATTACCACCGCCGGGCGTGGAACCGGTGCCACGGTGCTGCGCACGGTCAACTCCAGTTTGGCTTCGCCATCGGGCAATGTCCAGGCCCGATTTACCTATACCCCGCTCGACAAGAGCACCTACTCCTGGACGGCGGGTTATGAGTACTTGACCGAGAAGCGCTACTGGTATTCCAGCTCGTCCTGGCTGGGCTTCATTCCCGGAGGCTCGACCAGCTGGGACAGTGTGGACACCTATGTCAAGACATCGAACGCCATGCCGGAAGACGTCATGGTCACGCTCAATGTGCCCATTGGTGACAAGAGCTTCTCGATCGAGACCAAAAAGGTCCAAACCGCAGACGAAAAACAGGTCTACTACCGCTCCTGGAAAAAGTGCGGCTTCCTGTGCATCAAGAAAACCTATTACATCGACCGCCGCACCGAAGTGGGCATGAAGGACATCTTCACCCAGCGGGTGTCGGCCGACCGGCCCTTCAACGTCGAGTTCATCGGCTACGGCACGGGCACGCTGAACATCACCAGCAAAAACGGGATCCGACTGGGTGGCAACATCATCAACGACAGCGGTACCGTCAACATCACCAGTACCGATGGCAGGATCGTTCAGCTCAGCGGTGGCGCCTATGTGCAAGGCAAGGACCTGAACTTCTCAGCCAAAACCGGGATTGGGCTCATGGGGTCCCCGATCAATGTGGTCACGGGAACAGGGTTCTTCAATGCCACCAGCACCAGTGGCGATGTGGCCTTCCACGGCAACAGCGGTGCTTTGCGCATCAAGCAGGTCTCGACCACCGGCAATGTCTGGCTCGATGGCGATGAATCGATCCTGGGATACGGAACGGGGACGCACGTCAGCGGCAACACCATCTACCTGTCGGCCCCACGTGGCAGCATTGGTGAATTCAACGCCGATGGCACCGTCAAATCCCTGCTCAACATCAAAACCAAAGACGCCCCCACCGGCGGCTTGACCGCCTATTCCCGTTCAGGGGTGGCCATCAAGCAGGCCGAGGGCAATCTTTGGGTCAACCAGGTTGCAACCGGCGGTGATGTGTATCTGGAAGCCGCTGGTGATCTGATTGACAACAACCGCAACGAAACAAGGGACACGCGGACCGAGGAGCAGTTGCTCTCGATCTGGAATGCCGCAGCCTTGCAGGGCACGGCGGCCGCCGCCAGCAACACCCTGAGCACCGACCTCACCGTCAGCCAGTTCCAGCGTTACTGGTCGCTGCGCAATGTGCGCAGTGTGGTCAAGAACAGCAGCCAGGTGGTCACCAGCTACGTGGCCGATTCCATCAGCGACAGCTACCAATTCCGATTCAGTGATACCGAGCGTCAGGCCATGCTTGACAAGGGGGTGACCGAGACCAGCATCGCGGCCACCGAAGCCGCCCGCACCCAGGAAGTCAAGTCCCTGCATGCGGTGTTTGGGGGCACGCAGTACCAGGAAACGCGCGACAACATCATTGCCTCGGTCAACACCGCCAACACGGCGGCCAACAAACCGCTGATTGGAAATATGTCAACCTGGAGCGATGCCGAGCTCTACAACCCCCTGCCCAAAGCCATCTTCTCCAAGAGCAGTTCGGACACCACCATCCGCATCGAAGAGCCCAATGTGGTGGGCAACCGGGTGGTGCTCAAGCCCGGTGGCAAGATCGGGCGCGACGAAGGCTCGGTGGTCATCCCGCTGCGACGCGCGGACCGCCTGGCGCTGAACATGCAGGGCGACCTGACCGATGATGAGCGCCTGGCCATCATGTCGGCCGAAACCACCGACATGACGCTGAACAAGTCGACCTGGACGCTGACGGTGCTCAAGAAAGACACCTTCAATGTGCTGTCCAGCCGACTGAACGTCACGTCCAACGGATTTGTGTACCTGGGTGCCGACACCACCGATGCCTACCCCACAGGAGGAACCGCCAACCTCGAGTCGGTCACAGGTCCTGGGGAAATCCGGATCAAGGTGGCCGATTCGATTTACAGCGTGGCACCAGCCGGTACATCGGTCATTCAGGGTTACCGGGCTATTCTGGAAGCGGCCTCCGGCAATATCGGCACCGGGGCCAAGCCTGTGCAGATCAGCTTGACGGGCGGCACGCTGGGCACTTTGACCGCGCGTGCTTCTGGCGATATTTGGATCCATGAAATGGGCGACATGCGTGTGTCGGACATTTTTGCCCAGGGTGCGGTCAACCTGACGACCAGCGGCGCGATCATCGATGCGCGACCGGTGATCGATATTCCCAACACAGGGGACCGAACGGTTCGGGCCATTCAGGCCAATCAGGTCAACCTGGACGCACGCGGAGGTGCCATCGGGGCCTCCAACAACCCCTTGGTGATCAAGGTGGGCAACGGCGGTATCAATGCCTTCTCCCAACGGGGCAGCTCCATCTTTCTGGCCGGTGGCGATACCGGCGGCATGACGCTGCGCAGCGTGATTTCCGGCAAGGACGTCGAAATCAACGTTCCTGCAGGCGGGATCACCAATTACGGTGTGGTCAGCGCCCCCGGCCTGATCATTGTGAATGCGCATGGCGCCATCACGGGCATGGCGTATACCGCTGGTGAGAGCCTGACTGTCACGTCCATCGGCGACATGGAGGGGATTCAGGCCAGTGCGGGCGCCGGCAACGTCACCCTGTCGGCCAGCAGTGGTGGCGCGGTCAAGTTGACCACGGTCTCGAGCGCCCGGGAGGTGTCGATCAACGCAGGGGGTGCCATCAACCTCACCACCTCGTCGGCAGGCTACGGCATGAACCTGAGCTCGCTCTCCAACGGAATTTCGGCCGTGAGCCTGACGGCACTCAACAACATGACCCTGGATGCCCAGGGCGCGCTGGGCGACGTGGGCATCACCTCCATCTCGACACGGCTGGGCACCTTGACCGTGACCGCAGGGCGAGATCTCAACATGACCCTCTCGTCGGCCTATGGGGCTTCGACGTTGACCGCAGCGGGAGATGTGGCGCTGCTCAGCGGCAGCAGTGGGGGCGCCATGCCGATTGTGGCTGGCGGCAAGATCAATGCCATGAGTCTGACGTCCACAGGGCAGATGCGCTTGCGCGCAGGTACTGGCATCAGTGGCATGACCTTCAACAGCCAGTCCGCCGATCTGGACTTCCTCACGTCCGCAGGATCCATCGTGAGCCAGAGCGCGTCTGCGGCCACGCAAATGGTCATGTCGGCGCCAAACACGATCGAGCTCAGCAATGCCAGGACCACATCCGGCAAGATCGATCTGAGCGCTCAGAACATCGCGGGTGGTTCGGCGACGGCCAATGCGGCCATCAATCTCACCGCCACGGGCCTGATCAGCTTTGGTCGACTGGTCAGCAGCTCGGCCGGGGTCACCCTGACCGGGGCCAATATGGATGTGGGATCAATCAATGCAGTGACCGCGTTGACCGTCAGCGCGGGCAACCGCGCCGATCTGGGCGCCCTCTATGTGAACGCGCCTGCCTCTTTGAGCAGCTCAGGAAGTCTGACGGTTCGATCCTTGCTCACCAACGGCCTGGCCTATGTCAGCACCGTTGGTCATGCCGATGTGGGCCAGATCGTGACCTCTTCGGGGGCCATCACCCTCTCCAGCAGCGCTGGCAATTTGCTGGCGGCCAATTTGGTGTCGCCAGCCGCGATCACCCTGACCAGTGCGGGCTCGCTGTTGGTCAACAGCATCAACAGCACGGGCAGCAGTGTCACGGCCAGCAGCACCGGTGGATCGGTATCCTTGGGCAATGTCATCGCCAACACCTCGGCCACGATTTCCTCGAGCAACGCCAACGCCTCGATCGAGAATCTGATGGCCAACCAGGCCACCATCACCGCGGGACAGGACATTGCGATTGCACGGGCTGCAAACGTCAATGGCTTGCTGACCCTCACGGCTGGGCGTGACGCCAATGTGTCACAGATCAGCAGCAACACCGACAAGGTCAAGGTGACCGCTGGTCGCGACATGTCGGTGTCCTCTGCACTGACACCGGCCCGTCTGGAGCTGACCGCATCCCGTGACATGAGCGTCTCCAGCCTCAATGCTGGCACCACAGCAGCCTTGCTGACGCAGAATGGTTCGATGAGCGTCGTCAATGCGAACGTGGTGTCCGGATTGACCTTGCAGTCGGCCGCCAGCTTGTTGGGCAGCAGTTGGCAGGCCTCTGCAGGCACCCTCACGGCATCCGCGACAGGTGAGATGAACGTGAAGTCCATCTCGGCCAGTGGCATGGTCGATCTTCAAGCCACGGGCGCCATGTCCTTGAGCAGCATCATGAGTGGTCAGGGCGACGTCAAGGTGGTGGGGCAAGGCGCGTTGACGATCTCCCGTGCGATGGCCAATCAGCTGCTGGATGTGCGCGGGGCAACGGGTGTGACCGGCTCATCGCTGTTGTCCGAACAAGGACAGGTCAAGGTCATCAGCAGCGGCGGCTCGATCGGCATCAAATCGGTGGCGGCAAAGACCAGCTTCGTCGCGCAAGCGGCGCAGGACATCACCATGACCAGTTTCAATGTCAGCCTGGGAACCGCTTCGCTGACAGCAGGTCGCTCCCTCACCTTGCGCTCTGGCGCCGCCTCAGGGGACCTGAACACTTACAGTGGCGGGATGACATCGGCCAACACCTTGATGTCAAGTGCTGGCAGAGTGATTGCCGATACCGCCCAAGCCTTGCGTCTGACCTCGGTCCTCGGTCAGACGGGGGTGCAACTGAGTGCCGTCCAAGGCCTGAGCGCCAAGAGCCTGCTGAGCGATGGTGGCACGGTCTCCATGAGCTCGAGCGGCGGGGACATCAGTGTCACCAACACCTTGGCCTACTCGGGCATCACGGCGGCGGCCAGTACCAGTGTTCAGCTGCTGCGTTTCTCGGTCAGCAACGGTGGGGCCACCATGACCGCGGGCACCACCATGAGCTTCAAGTCGGGTGTGGTCAAAGGCAATGTGGATGCGCAGTCTGGTCAGGCCTTGGTGCTGGGCACGCTGATCTCGGACACCGGTACGGTGCTGGCCAAGTCAACCCATTCGAGTGTGACGTTCTCCAACATCATGGCCTATGGCAACGTGACACTAGACGGTGAAGCGACCAGCACCGAAGGCACTGCCATCGCAGGCTCGTCGCTCACCACGGGTGGTGCGCTGATCCTGACGGCAACCAAAGGCAGCGCCAGTTTCAAGAGCCTGGTGGCCTCTGCCACCAGCACCTTTGACCTGGACAGCGGCAGTCTTCGCATCTCCCGCATCAGCGGGCTCACGCGTGACACCATGAACATCCTGGTGGATGGGGGCACGGTGTCATTGCCGCGCAACTTTTAAATGTGCAAAGCGCCGGACGCTGCATGCGTCTGGCGCGCCAAGCGCCAGGGGCTACCTTCGGATCAGGCCGACGCCACCGCAATCAGCACATTGCAGGGGGCGTACTCCACCAGGGATTTGGCCGTGGCGTCGCTCCACCAGCGGCGCAGCAGGCTTTTTTCCTGCACATGCTGCACGATGATGAGGTCGGCTTCGAAGTCGCGCGCGTGGTCGGAGATCTGGCGCACCGCGTCGCCCACCAACAGCTGCGCGCTGGCCTGATGGCCCGCAGCTTGCAACTGCGCCAGGCCCTGGGACATGGTTCGCTCAAACTCCTCGCGCACCGCCACGGGCAGCTGCGCGTCCTGGTAGCCGTACTCCAGACTGGTCAGCTCGGTGGCCGAGGGCACCGCCGCCACCAGACGCAGCTGGGCGTTCTTGAGCGCCGGCAATTCGCGAATCGACAGCAGCGATTGCAGTCGCTGCGGGCTGCCGTCGTATGCCAACACGATGCGGTGGTACATGGGGACTTCTCCATGCTGTCAACGCTGACAGCTCATGGAGGCGATGGTAACCCTTGGGCCCCCGATTGCGCGCGGCCGCACATCGGTGCTAACCCTTGCGCGGCGAGCCGGTTTCAGGGCTGGGGCATCACCTGATCGGCCAGCCACTGACCCAGCATGGGCCCTTGGTCTTCCTGCAGGAAATGGCTGGCCCGGCGCACCACCAGGTGTGCTTGGCCGCGCGCGCCCGGCACGTGTTGCTGAAAGCGAAGCGCCAAGCCTTTGGTGATGGGATCGCGCGTCGAAAAACTGGTCAGCAAGGGCTTGCGCCATTGCCGCAGCACGTCCCATGCGGCTTCGTTGGCGCGCGCCTCGGGGTCGCCGGGGTGGATGGGCACCAGGCTAGGAAAGCTGCGCGCGCCCGCGGTGTGGGCGCGGCTGGGGAAGGGCGCATCGTAGGCCGCGCGCTCTTGCGGGCTGAGGGCTCTGACGCAACCCAGGTTGACAATGCGGCCAATCGGAAACCACGGGCTCCATCGCGAGAACGCCCGCCAGAGCCGAAAAGCAGGGGGCACCTGGTCGCGCCCAATGGGCAAACCGCCATTGGCCACCACCAGGCGGTCAAAGCGATCGGGATGGCTGGTGGCCATGCGCAGTCCAATCAATGAGCCCCAGTCCTGACCGAACAAGGTGATGTGACGCAAGTCGCGCTGGAGCAACCAGGCGCGCATCCAAAGCACATGCCGCGCAAAGCTGTAGTCGCGCTGCTGTGTGGGTTTGTCGGAGCGACCCATGCCCACCAGATCGGGCGCCACCACCCGAAGGCCGCGGGCCAGCAGTGGCGGGATCATGTGGCGATACAGATAACTCCAAGAGGGCTCGCCGTGCATGAGCAGCACCACGGGTGCGTCGCGCGGCCCCTCGTCAATGCAGGCCACCCGCAGCGGGGTGTGGGTGGCGTCCCCCAGGGTTTCGTATTGCGGCGTCCAGGGAAAGTCGGGCACCTGCGCAAAGCAATGCTCGGGCGTGCGCAACACGCCGCTGAGCGTGGGCCACTGCGCCATCAGTTCGGCCAGCGTGGGCTCTGGCGACGTCATGCCGCCATGCCCCCGCACGCCCCAGGGTGCTGGCCCTTGATTCGGGAAAAGTCATTCATCAATACATCATTGTATGTTAATTGTGCACAGTGGGGCATACCGCTGTCACTTGGGCGTCGCTCAGCGACGGCGCCAGCGCCACAAACCCCAGGCCAGCAGCGCGGCCAGCGCGATCAGCACCGGCCAGCGAAAGCGCGGGATGTACACATTCACGAAGGAATTGATCTGCACCTGCAGGATCGGGTTGTAGTCGGCCGGGATGGGCAGCACCCCATGGCTGCGTTCGTAGGCGGCAAAGTCCTCGGCCATGCGACGCGCCCGCTCGGGTTCGGCATCGCTGAGGTCGCGGGTCTCGCCGGGGTCGTCGATCAGGTGGTACAGGCGCCAGCGCCCATCGCCCACCGGCGGCAGGTTGCGCACCAGCTTGTGGTCGCCCCGGTAAAGCGCCTGGTTGCCCGACAGCTCCTGGCCCACCGGCTCGTCTGGGCCGTAGGCGCGGGCTTGCTCACCGCGCATCACCGGCAGCAGGTTGCGCCCCCGCAAGGCCTGCTGGGGCGCGGTCTCCTGGGGGATGGGCAGGCCCGCCAAGGACAAGAGGGTCGGGGCCAGATCGGTCACTTGTGCAAAGTGCGGATGGATCGAACCGGCGCGGATGCCGGGCGCACCCGCAATCACCAGAGGCACGCGCACCCCGCCTTCAGACACGTAAAACTTGTGCCCAGAGAGGGGCGAATTGGCCGCGCTGGCCCAGCCCGGGCCCAGCACGCCGTATTGGCCGGGGCCCCCAAGGGCGTCGGTGTCGCGCCGGTACTGCCAGCCCAGCCAAAGACGCCCAGCCAGGGTGGCGTAGGGGTCTGATGCCTCGGCGCCGTTGTCCGACAGAAAGATCACCACGGTGTTGGACAGATCGCCCAAGTCGCGCAGGCCTTGCAGCATGCGGCCGACCTCGTGGTCGAGGGCTTCGATCATGCCGGCGTAGACCTCCATATTGCGCTCGGCATGGCGGCGTTCAGTGGCCGACAGGCCCGACCAGTCGGGCGTGTAGGCATTGCGCTGCAAAGGGGTCTGGCGAGCGATCACCCCTTGTTCGCGGGCGCGCTCAAAGCGCTGCTGCCGCAAGGCATCCCAGCCCTGCGCATAGCGGCCGCTGTAGCGCTGCACAAAGTCTTTGGGGGCCTGCAGCGGCATGTGCGGGGCCTGGAATGCCAGGTAGGCAAAAAAAGGCGGTCGCTCGGTTTTGCCCGCCCGGTCGGCCCGCAAGTCGGCCAGCAGGCGGTCGACAAAAAAAGTGGACGAGTAATACTGGCGCGGCATCGTGACCAGCCGGCCATCCTCGTACCAGTCGATGGTGTCGCTCAGATCCAGATACCGCTGCAGCGGATCCCAGTGATCAGAACCACTGCCCCCTTGCACCAGCGAGCGGTCAAAGCCGCGCTGAGGGGGCAGGTTGTGCGGCTCGGTGCCCACATGCCATTTGCCACTCACGTAGGTGCGGTAGCCGGCCGCCTTCAGGCGACTGGCCACGGTGATGGTGCGCGGGTCGAGCACGGTCAGGTAGCCCGGCTTGCCGACGTGGCGTTGCGGGATGCTCTCGCGCATATTGCCCACCCCGTTGAGGTGGTTGTCCACCCCCGTCAGCAGCATGGCCCGGGTAGGCGAGCAAGAGGCCGAGACATGGAAATTGCCAAAGCGCACGCCTTGGCGAGCCAGGGCATCCAGATTTGGCGTGGCGATCTCGCTCCCATACGATCCCAGGTCGGAAAAGCCCAGGTCATCGGCCAGGATCAGAAGCACATTCGGGCGTGCCGGGGTGGCGGCCAGCAGCGTGCCCGAGACCAGCCACAAGGCCAGGGCGGGCAGCAGGCGTGTCCAGCGCGCTGGGCGGCCGGATGGGGGCAGGGGCTGGGCTGTTGTCATGACGGTCTCCGCGCTTGCCACAAGGCTTGGCGCACCTGCTCGAGTCGGTCCTGCCCCCAGACGGCGCAGGTGTCGGTGCGAAAGGACGGCACGCCCCAGAGGCCCAGGGCCTGCAGGTCTTGCCGATTCTGTTCGGCCTGCTGGCGCCAGGCCGTCTCGCGCAGGGCTTGCTGCGCACCGGCCCAGGACAGGCCGGCCGCTTCGGTGATGCGGCGCAAGGGCGCGTCGCGTCCGATGTCCGCCCCCTGCGCCCAGATGCCGTGCATCAGGCCCGCCAGCATGGCCTCGCCGCGGCCTTGGCCCATGGCCCAGGCCAGGACCGCCAGGCCCCGCTCGGTAGGGCGACCGACCGGGTCCTGCAGACAACCAAAGGGCACGCCGTGCCAGCGTGCTTCGCGCGCCGCATCCAGCGCGATGTAACGGCGCTTGGCCGACGGTACTGGCAGGCCACGCATCACCATGGGCAACACATAGCGCAGGCGCAGCTGGGCGCCGCTCTCGCGCGCCAGGGCCAGCACGCGCGGGGTCACCAGTGCCGAATACGGGCTGCGCAATGAAAAGAAAAAGTCCAGCACCGGTGGCGGGGGGTCGTTGGGCGCCACCGGGGCAAAGGCCAGCGCTGGGTAGGCCGGCCCGAGCAGGTCGTGCTGGCCATCGCGCCGCAAGCCCAGGGCCTGCAGACGTGTTTGCAAGTGCTGCAGGCGGTCCAGGCCCCAGTACCACTCGCCCTCGTACCAGAGCATGCCGCCCAGGTAGTGCCCCCATTGCCTTCGAAGGCGGTCACCACTGGCACAGGCCGCCTGCCAGGTGGCCTCGTCGACTGTGGAGGTATCGATGGGGCGCCCTTGCCAGAGCGGGACCAGGCCCGCCCGTGCCGCGGCCAGCCAGGCCGGGCCATCGAGCGACTGTGCCAAGGCCGCCAGCCGCACCCCTTCGGCCCGACAGGCCTCGGGCGACGGGGCCTGGGGAGCCGGGTCCCACCAGCAACCCCATGGCCGGGCCAGGGCCTGCGCATCCCGTCGGCTCCAGGCCATCAGCGCCGCGCGCTCGGGCGCGGCGGCATCGTCCGGGGCCGAGACCACATGCGGAACGACATGAATCTCATAACGTGCACTGATTTGAGGCAAAATCTGAATGAGAAGCGCCGCGTAAGGATCGTCGACCTGGTGAAAGTAGTGCAGGGTGTGGGGGCGACCCGAGCGGGCGCGGGCTTTCTCGGCCGACTGGCGACGGGCCAGCAGGCGTGATTCAGAGAGCCACCAACGCGAAACCAACGGAGTGAGCCAAGTCTTGAGCATTGCCATGACCTTCGGGCAGAATGGTCAACCATACACCATTGTATGTTTGCCTGCAAGTCGATTGGAGCACACTTCACAGACCGGCACTGACGCATGAAAAACACCCCCTCCAAGAGCAGTGCCCGACGCAAGAGCTCGGAAGACAGTGGCTCAACCCGTCTGACGCGAGATGACTGGCTTGACGCGGCCTTTGCCGCCGTGGTGGACGGTGGCTTTGACGCGGTGCGGGTGCTCAGCCTGGCCGAGCGACTGCAGGTCACCCGTGGCAGTTTTTACTGGCATTTCGAGGACCATGCGCAACTGGTGAGTGCGCTGGTCACGCGCTGGTGCGAAGCCGAGCGGCTTGAGCACAAGCGCATGATGGCCATCCACACCGACGACCCGCGCGCCGACCTGGCGCTGATCCTGCGCGAAGCCTTGGACTATGCGGGCGCCAAACTCGAGAACATGCGCTTTGAACTGGCCTTGCGCGGTCTGGGGCGGCGCAGTCCGGAGGTGGCCGAGCAGTTGGCGGCCATCGACCAGGACCGCATGAAGCTGTTCGTGGACAAGTTCATGCGCATCACACAAGACATCATGCGTGCCACCGATCTGGCAGCGCTGTTCTATCTGGCGGTGGTGGGCAGCTACCAGGCCTTGGCGCGCCCGCACAGCCCCGCGGTGATGAAGGACTTTCTGGGGGACTTGATCCGCCGCTACGTGATCGAGCACCCAAAGGCCTCGCCGCGGCCCTGATGCCCCGTGCCCTCAGGCTGGGGGCTGGTGCGAGCCCCGCCCCAGGACGGTTTCGGCACGGCTGGAGCGGCGCAGCGGAAAGGTCAGCTGCGTCAGCCACGCTTCTTGCCCATGCGCCCGGTCGTCCATCAGCCCATAGGCCGCGGGATAACGGCGGGTGATGCGCGCCGTGCCCAGCAGCACATCCCAGACAAACAGCAGGTTGCCGTAGTTGCCGCTGTAATGGCCCACGCCGTCGTCTTGCACCAGGGCGTGGTGCGCAAAATGGGTGGCTGGGGTGGAGATGGTTCGCTCCAGCACCCAGGCCAGCGGATGCAGCCAACGGTGGCGGTAGAGGGCCTGGTCCCAGCGAATGGCCGAATGCGCGCCCATGATCACGGCCATCTTGACCACCGTGTAGCCCACATACCACCAGCCAAATCCCAGGTAGACCAGCACGCCGGCCAACCACAACCCGGGCATCAAGAGGTAGTACAGCAGGTTGTTGCGGTAGACGATGCGCACGCTCATGTACGCGGCCGAATGGTGCGCCCGGTGCAGGGGCCACAGCCATGAGCTGTGGCTCAGGCGATGCCAGAGGTACTGCGTCAGGTCATCGGCCAGGAGCAGCGCGCCCAGCAGCTGCCACCAGGGCCAGTCGGCCCAGGCATTGCGCGACTCGGGCATCCAGTGCCCACACAGGGCCAGCACGGTCTGCATCACCAGCGCCGAGATGGCCGGCATGGCCAGCATGATGGCCAGGTCGAGCCGGTTGTCCCCGCGCGAGGCCTCGGTGGGAAAGAGCCGGCCCGCGCGCCATTCGGCCAGGGCCAGCACGGCCATGATGAGGCTGATCAGGCCCAGCTGGACCGCTTGCATCTGGGGGGTCATGGGGGGCTCCTGTCGGTGGGCGGTGGGCCATGCCAGACGGTGCGAAAGCCCACATGGCTGCTGCCCAGGTCCACGTCCTGCGGCTGTCGCGCCCCGGCGCGGTAGCGCATGCAGTAGTCGGAGGAGCACAGGTACGAGCCCCCCTTGATCACCACCTGGGCGGGGCCTGCTGCCCGCCGGGGCGAACCCGGTGGGGGCTCGGCGCCATGCGGCCCAAAGGGGCTGCGGGTGAGCTCCCAGACATTGCCGATCATGTCGCTCAGGCCCAGAGCATTGGGCGCATAGCAGCCCACCGGCGCCAGCCCCGCATAGCCGTCCACGGCAGCGTCCTTGACCGGAAACGGTCCGTGCCAGGTGTTGGCCGCCAGCGGCTGTTCGTGCGCGGGCATGGGCTCGTCGCGCGCCTGACGCGCAGCCCACTCCCACTCGGTCTCGGTGGGCAGTTCACGGCCAGCCCAACGCGCATAGGCCTGGGCATCTTCCAGGGTGACGGCCACCACCGGATAGGCTTCGCGCCCCCGGATGTGCGTGCCGGGTCCCCCAGGGGCTTGCCACCAGGCGCCTGGCACATAGCGCCACCATTGGGTCGGGTCGTCTTGGTGTCGAGCCTGGGCTGGCGGCATGAACACCAGCGCACCCGGGGCCATCAGTGCCGGCGGCAGGCCAGGGTGCTGGCGTGGGTCGAGCATGCGTTCGGCACTGGTTTTGTAGCCGGTGGCCGCCACAAAGGCCGCAAACTGCGCATTGCTGACCTCGGTGCGGTCCATCCAGAAGCCCGCCACCTGCATCGGCCGCTGGTTGCGCTCTTCGGCATAGACCGTGTCCCCTGGGGTGTAACGACCCGCAGGCACCCAGACCATGCCCGCAGGCGCCGCTGCCGTGCCCGACGGGGCCAGGCACTGGCTGGGTGCCTGCGCCTGCGGGGCGCGCGCAGCGCTCCACCAGCGCCATGCCCCGACCGCTGCCAGGGCAGCGGCCAACAGCAGGGCCAGTGGCCCCCAGCGGCGCAAGGGGTGGGACGGGGCAGGGCGCATGGGGTCAGTTGTACCAGTAGGTATGGACGTCTTGGGCGCTGCTGGGTTGGTCCAGGGTTTTGTCAATGGTGACCGGCACCTGGATGAAGGACGGCCACATCGGCGCGGGCATGCCTTGGTGGTGCGCCGCCATGCGGGCCTTCATGGCCGCCACCCGCGCGGGCTCCCGGTCCGACAGGTCGTGCTGCTCGGTCGGGTCTTGCGCCAGGTTGAACAGCCAGTCGCGCTGGGGGCGGGCCGAGACGATCAGCTTCCAGTCCTGCTCGCGCAGCGCGCGGTAGGGGCCATCGCGCCAGTGAAGCGGCCGCTCGGGCGCACGGGCACCGGCCTGCAGCCAGGGCAGCCAGTCCTGCGCGTCGATGGCGCGGTCTTTGGGCAACGGGGCGGCCGCGGCCGCAGCGGCGGTGGCAAACACATCCATGCCGCTCACCGGGGTTTGCAGCACCTGTCCGGGCCGGATGCGTGCGGGCCATTGCGCCAGATAAGGCACGCGGATGCCGCCCTCGAAAAAGCTCAGCTTCCAGCCGCGGAAGGGCCGGTTCAGCGAGGGGATGCCCAGCGAATGCGGACCGCCGTTGTCGCTGGTGAAGATGACCAGGGTGTTGTCCAGCAGACCCTGCTCGCGCAGGCTGTCGAGCACGCGCCCGACGCTGCGGTCGAGCGAGCGGATCATGGCGCCGTAGACCCGCTCGCGGTGGCCCAGGTGCTTGGGCAAGGCCTCGTAATCCTCGCGGCTGGCCTGCAGGGGGGTGTGCACCGCCCAGTGCGCCAGGTACAGAAAAAAGGGCCGGTGGCGGTTGCGCTCGATCACCTGGACGGCCTGATCGGTGAAGTAGTCGGTCAGGTAGCGCCGCGGCTCAAACCAGGCCCCCGCGTTGTAGCTCACACCAAAGCGCATGTTCGGCCACATGAAGCGGTCCATGGGGTCGAACTCTTGCACCGCATTGACCGCGCGCGGGTCGTCGCGCCGCAGGTACAAGCCGCTTTCCAGGAACAGGCTTTCGTCAAAGCCCTGCGCATTGGGCCGCATCACGGGCGTGCTGCCCAAATGCCATTTGCCAATGTGCACCGTGTGGTAGCCGCGCTGGCGCAGCACCTCGGCCAGGGTCACCTCCTCGGCGGGCATGCCCAGGTCGTTGAACTTGGGCACCCGGCTGGCGGTGTCCAGGTCGATGTGAACCGGCGGCTCACCGGTGAACAACTGACCGGCCACCCGGGCCAGCGGACCCGGGGTGGGGGTGAACTCCAGCCCAAAGCGCCAGGGATAGCGCCCGGTCAGCAGGGCCGCGCGCGAAATCGTGCAAATGGCGCTGGGCGCGTAGCCGGTGTCAAAGCGCACGCCTTGCTGGGCGATGCGGTCGATGTGGGGCGTGGGCACGCCCCAGTCGGCACGGCCCCCACCGTAGGCGGTGATGTCGTTGAAGCCCAGGTCATCGGCCAGGATGACGATGATGTTGGGCGGCCGCTGCGCGGCAGGGGTGGCGGCCTGCGCCGGGCCAGCCTGCCAGGCAATGGGCTGTTCGGGCCCGCGCGGGAAGTTCCAGTCGGTGTACCAGCCCAGCGAATACTGCAAAAGCAAGAGGCGCTGCGAATACGCGAGCGCCCCCACTGCCGCCAGGATCAGCACCCCCCACAACAGCCGTTTGCGCCACACCATCCCGCACCCCATGCATCAAGTCCGCCAAGCATAGCGGCATGCGGCGGATCTGTCAGTCGGTGGGGTGTTGTGTGCGGGACCCGCCTTACAGGCCCGCAGCGGCGCGCAGGGCGGCGGCCTTGTCCACCCGCTCCCAGGTGAAGTTGGGCTCTTCACGGCCAAAGTGGCCGTAGGCCGCGGTCTGGCTGTAGATGGGACGCAGCAGATCGAGCATCTGGATGATGCCCTTGGGTCGCAGGTCAAAGTGCTCGGCCACCAGGGCGGCAATGCGGTCGTCGTCGATCACGCCGGTGCCCAGGGTGTTGATGGTGATGTTCATCGGGCGGGCCACGCCAATCGCATAGGCCACCTGCACCTGGCACTGGCGCGCCAGGCCCGCGGCCACCACGTTCTTGGCGACATAGCGCGCGGCATAGGCCGCCGAACGGTCAACCTTGGACGGGTCCTTGCCGCTGAAGGCGCCGCCGCCGTGCGGGCAGGCACCGCCGTAGGTGTCGACAATGATTTTGCGACCGGTCAGGCCGCAGTCCCCTTGCGGGCCACCCACCACAAAACGACCGGTGGGGTTGATCAGGTAGCGCGTGTTCTGCAGCCACTCCTTGGGCAGCACCGGCTTGATGATTTCTTCGATCACCGCCTCGACAAAGCTGTCCTTCATCTTGGTGGCCGTCTCGCTCTGGTCGGGGCTGTGCTGGGTCGAGAGCACCACGGTGTCGATGCTGTGCGGCTTGCCGTCGACATAGCGCATCGTCACCTGGCTTTTGGCGTCGGGGCGCAGAAAGGGCAGGCGGCCGTCCTTGCGCAGTTGCGCCTGGCGCTCGACCAGTCGGTGCGCATAGTGGATCGGGGCGGGCATCAGCGCGGGGGTCTCGTCGCAGGCGTAGCCAAACATCAGGCCCTGGTCGCCCGCGCCGGTGTTGAGGTGGTCGTCGCTGGCATGGTCCACGCCCTGGGCGATGTCGTTGGACTGCTTGTCGTAGCAGACCATCACGGCGCAACCCTTGTAATCGATGCCGTACTCGGTGTTGTCGTAGCCGATGCGCTGGATGGTGTCGCGCGCGACCTGGATGTAGTCGACGTGCGCGTTGGTGGTGATCTCGCCGGCCAGCACCACCAGACCGGTGTTGGTCAGGGTTTCGGCGGCCACGCGCGAGCGCGGGTCCTGGGCAAAGATGGCGTCGAGGATGGCGTCCGAGATCTGGTCGGCCACCTTGTCGGGATGGCCCTCCGAAACCGATTCGGAAGTGAAGAGATAGTCGCGTGCAGACATTAAAAAAGCTCCTTGAGGTGGGTTGGCGTTGCCCACCCCTTGCCGGAGCCTGGCGAACGCTTTAGCAGTTTTTTTGAATCGCCCTGCAAGTTGTTCAGTAACTCGGCGATGGCTCGATTATAGACATTTGAAGTGGGCGCGCCAGCCCCACCCCATGGGCCGTGTGGCTTATCCGGCCACGGCCTTGAGCAGGCCCTGCAGATGCTCACGCGTGAGGCGGCAGCCGTGCTGCGCCACCACCGCCGCTGCGGCATGGTTGGCCAGGGTCGCCGCTTGTGCAGACGGCATGCCGTGCGTGATGCCGTACAGATAGGCGCCGGCAAACATATCGCCTGCGCCGTTGGTGTCCACGGCCTTGGCCGGCACGCCTGCCACCTCGGTCAGGCGCTCGCCCTCGATCAAGAGCGCGCCTTTGGGGCCACGAGTCAGGCACACGGTGCGGGCCAGTGGTGCCAGGCCGCGCAAGACCGTGGGCAGGTCCTGGCTGCCGCACCAGGTCTGGGCCTCTTCCTCGTTGGCAAACAGCAGGTCCACGCCATCGCCCAGCATGGCCTGCAGGCCGTCGCGGCAAAAATGGATCATGCTGACGTCGCTGAGCGTGAGCGCGGTGCGCACACCGCTTTGGCGCGCCAGGTCCAGGCCTTGCAGCGCGGCTTGCAAACCGGTGGGGCTCGATGCCAGATAGCCTTCCATGTAGTACACCTGTGACCGTGCGATGTCTTGCGGGTGCAGGGCGCTCGGGTCGAGCGCGGCGGTGGCGCCCAGGTAGGTGCACATGGTGCGCTCGGCATCCGGCGTGACCAGCACCAGGCAGGTGCCGGTTTGTCCGGGGTGCAGCTGGGTGTGCTGCAAGTTGCTCGCCACGCCCTGGGCCTGCAAATCGTCGCGGTAAAAAGCGCCCAGCTCGTCGTCGGCCACCCGGCAGGAGTAAAAACCGCGACCTCCCAGTTGCGACAGCGCCACCACTGTGTTGCCCGCCGAGCCGCCACCCGTGCGCCGCGGCCGCAGGTCCTGCACCTGGGCCAGCAACGCGCTGCGCTGGGCCTCGTCGATCAGGGTCATGTGGCGCTTGCTCACGCCCATCTGGGCCAAGCGATCGTCGCTCACGTCGTATTCGGAGTCGACCAGCGCATTGCCGATCGCATAAAGGTGGTAATGGGTCATTGGGGCAGTCAGAAATACAGCCAAATGAGTGTATCTTCCTGCACCCATATGAATGCAACACGTCCGCATACTTTCGGTTACAATCAACGGTGAAGCATTTAATGCTTTTAAATTTCATCACCGATTACGTCTTGTTTATTTTTTACGGAAGATTTCATGAAACGAGAACTCAGCCCCATGTCGCACCGCCCCGTTCGCCGCTTTGGTGAGGGCCACACCCGACGCGGCGCCTGCATGGCGCTGGTGGACGCGCGCTTTTTGATGTGGCTGGCGCAGCAGGGGCAGTCGGGCAGCGGCGAGACCTTGCAGCGACAAGGCATGGCGGGCCTGCTCGGGCAGGCGCTCGAGCAGTCGGGCCTGGAACTCGATGTGCGCCGCATTTACTGGTACACCGACCGCGCCGATGGCCAGGTGGTGGACGAGCAGGTCATGCGCCTTGTCGCCTCGCACGATCAGGACGGCGGTGCCAGCCTGGTTCGCGCCCTCACCCAGGACTTGCTGCGCCTGGCCGAGCACCGTGCCTGCGACCATGTGCTGCTGGCGACCGATGACGAGCGACTGCTGGGCGTGATCGACGAGGCGCAGCTGCACGGCCTGACGGTGCACCTGCTGGCCGACGAGCTGGCGCGCAACATGCCGCAGATGCTGCGCAGCGATCCGGGTTGGGCGCGTCTGCTGTCGCAGGCCGACCGCCGCGTGATCGTGTCCTCGCAATCGCTGGGCGACGCCTTGCAGGGCCGTGGCGCCAGCGCCATCAGCCTGACGCCCGAAGAGCAGCAGGTGCTGCGCACCGCCATGAACGAGGTGGTCACTGCCTGGTGGGAGGAAGAGCCCGAAGACCTGCGCGAGGATCTGCGCGAGGCGCTGCAGGTCAGCCGCGGCGTGCCGCAGGAAGTGGACCGCCAACTGCTGCACCGCATGCGCCAGCACCTCAACCGCACCCTGAGCCTGCCCG
>JACCDG011215292.1_pt1 | contig 25060 bp, 38 predicted proteins | sample 7442471 | NCBI WGS metagenome assembly JACCDG01 (sample SAMN15323444, study PRJNA562643) | freshwater metagenome | isolation source: river surface water | place: USA:Blue River Watershed | collected 2017-08-17 | reverse complement strand
TTTGTTTTACATCCCCCATCTGTACAGGCGTGGGTGCAGGTGCTTGCTCCATTACAGGTGGCTCAGGTGCCGCTTCAGGTTCCGCTTCAGGTTCCGGTTCCGGTTCAGTTTCTGTTTCCATTTCTGGTTCAGGTTCTATTTCTTCGCCTATTTCAACTTCACTCATATCCGGGTTCATGTATGTACGGAGAATGACTGGTACGGGTATGAGCTCGTGTAGAGTTTCGTGAATCGCTTCGCAACAAATCTCCTTTATCTTTCTGTTTCGAAGAACTGCATCAACCTCTCTGAAAATGTTCATATTTTCTATGAACAGCTTGCCTGCGTTATTTAAGCACGCGTGAACAAAATTATCATTTGATGGTAGTTTCACGTTAATCTTTTTGGAGTCTTTTGTGAGTCGAACAGAGGATAGAATCTTAATAAAGCATACAAACACCGCCGCTAGTAAATCAGAAAAGTAAGGGCAAGAATTTGTATACTCCTTTGAGTGCGTGGATATGATTGAGTTGTTCCAGTTTTGAATCTCGTCGAGTAGAATTCTGAAATTCTTCTGTGTAGCGTCACGGTTTCCTTTTCCTCTGTCGATTGCTTCTTTATACATGTCAATAAACGTCTGCATCATGATCGGTGACATGATTTTACATAGCATTGAGATGTAATGATTTTTAGCCTCGACTGAAATCTCCGTATCCATTTATATTATGCGCCATGTTTTTTACGAATTGTATCCGCAGCCTTTCTGAGGTTCACAAGTGATGGGAGTATATCCATTTCTTGTTCCTTTTCTTGTTTGAATTCCCACGTCACATACAACTGGAACTGAGAATAGTTATTCACTGTATACCCAAGCAGTTCTAGTTGTCTTTTAAGGTATACAGTTGCAGATTCTCGGTCAAAAGTGGGGTATCCAAATACAAATTCAGGAATTACCAAGAATACTTGAGTGTGACCCAGTTCTACTGCGAGTTTTATTTTTTTTGAAAATTGTGTGAGTATCTGTTTATAGAGTTCCTTTTTTACATTAACACGTTTCGTCTGTATTTGGTTTATGTCCTTAACTGAAATCATATCTTAATGTAATCAAACAATTTTGGTTTATCATTTATTCCTTGCATATTCTTTACTACTCCTGAACTTTTACTGAAATCGATAACCTCACCGGCATATGTATCGGTGTTGAAAAACATAAAACGGCTAGATCCGTCTGGATCTATGTACATAGTCTGAATCGGAACAAGTTCAGGTCTTTGCGCTCTTACATTGTCGATAACAGAGTTCACTGTTTGTACATCTGTCATGTATTCTGGCCTTCTCCAGTATATTATTAAAGCCACGAGTACAAATAGTGCAATCCAGAGATACATTTATTATGAACCCTGATTTTAATCTGCGTTATCAATACTTGTTAAAATTGAGTGTTCATAATAAATGGCTTTGCTCATATATTCAGAGAAGTGCAAATACTGTAGTGATATCATTATGTATATACAATCACAAGGTGCGCTTCTAAATATGGTACGGTTCCACAATATAAATAAACAAGGTGTACCAAATGGCTTAACCAGAGTACCCGCACTCATCACGTCAGACGGTGCAACTATAATCGGCGGGGATGTAAAAAACTACCTCGAGTCCATGTTACCGGTGAATATAGAATCAAAAAATATAGGATCCCGTGTAACAACAAGCGCAATCGATGGATCACTTGCTGATGATTTATTTAGACTCGATTCTTACGGTAAACCTCTCTCCCCGGTGCTGACAAAGGATTTAGAGGAAAAAATAAATAGAAATGTACAAGATGCGTATCAAAATATAAAGAAATAAAATATTCTTTAAGAAGATGAAACTCAAGACTATTCAAGCATCAGCGATTCGTACTTTATTTGAAGTTCTCAAGGATATCATAAACGATGTGAATATTGTATTTGATGAAAATGGAATATCAATGTCTACTCTTGACACTGCCCATGTCACGTTTATTAATATGGTTATGAATGCCGATAATTTTGAAAAGTACGAATGTGCGAGTAGAACTCTCGCTGGTATAAACCTTCTCAATACATTCAAAATCATGAAGACAATTACAAACAGTGACACTCTTTCCATGTCAATAGATAGTTCTGAGATTATGGATATAAACATAGAAAACGAGTCAAAAAAGACAACAACAAAATTCAAACTCAAATTGCTTGACATAAACGACGAAGTTTATGAAACTCCAGCCATAAACATGGATTCTGTCACAATTATACCATCGGCATCTTTTCAGAGAATTATACGAGACATGGCAAACATCGCAGATAACGTGATTATAAAACGGTATGAAAACAAACTTGCATTTATCTGTGATGGAGATTTCGCACAACAAGAGACGATATTTGAGTGCCCTGAAACTATTGATGATGTAATAGAGTACCCTTATTCACTCAAGTATATTCATATATTCACAAAGGCGACGAGTATTTGTTCCAACATAGAAGTCATGCAATCAAAGAGCGGACCAATCGCATTTAAATACTCTATTGCTAATCTAGGTGACATAACTTTTTTCCTAGCTCATGTTTCTGATTGAGTACATTCTCAACCCGCACAACTGCGTCCTCGTGTGGCACCAAGAGTTGTTGAAACTTGAACGGATTGAGTACAAGTTGGAACATTCGAGAGTATGAAATGTATTTTGCATCCGGAAGCGCATTCTTCGGACCTGCGCATTTTTTTACCCAATCCGTATAATCAATGCCATTTATTGTAGCATTTTTTATAGGGATTGAAAATCCAGGTTTAAACACGGGTGGAAAGTCGCTTTCATCACCTATGAATACAAACGTCTTGTTGTTTAGAGTGTAATGTATCTGACATACCCCATCTGTATATGTACGTTTCTTTAGAATTGTGTAATCCTTGTACATTGGTCGAATGTACTCGTATATGTCAATCAATTTAAAAAAGAGCCATGTTATCATCTTTAATGGAAAATGATTTTAATTTTAACTTAAGTAAGTTACAATCGCAAGAGGATAAGATAAATTACATGCTTGAATGTATACCATACATCAAAGAATATATAAACAATGATGACGAGAGAGACGATATAGTGTCAACGTTCAACATAAAAAAGACTACAAAATCAAGAAAGGGTGATTTGTATAAGAAATTTTCAAATGCAAACGAAACAAAGTTTGAACAATATAATCAAACGTGTGAACGATGTAAATCATCCAACGTGTTTTATTGCCGAGACACAGGTGATGAAATTTGTAAGGATTGTGCGACTGCTGTGATATCACACGTGTATGATTTGGATTACAAGGATGAAAAGGACATGGACAAAACAATAGTTTACTCTTATAAACGCGAGAATCATTTCAACGAATGGATAAACCAATTTCAGGCTAAGGAGATTACAACGGTACCCGAATTAATTATATCAGAACTCAAAGTGGAACTCAGAAAGCAAAAAATATCAAAACAATCAGATATAACACACAAGAAAATTAAAGAACTCTTGAAAAAACTAGGCTACAATAAATATTATGAGCATATACCTTATATTACGACTATACTACATGGTATAAAACCCCCAGTAATGTCGAACGAACTTGAACAAAAATTACGGTGTATGTTTCATATGATACAGAAGCCATTCGATAAGTCTTGTCCAAATGAGAGGACCAATTTTTTGAGTTACTCGTATGTACTATATAAATTTTGTGAATTATTGGGAGAAGATGAGTATCTTCAATTTTTTCCGCTTTTAAAATCAAGAGAAAAATTGTATAAACATGACCAGATCTGGAAGATGATTACAGCGGAACTTAAGTGGGAATATATTCCAACGATATAACAATGGATGAATTATCTATAGGTGCAATTGACTATGCAATAGAGGAGGTTGAAAGAGTGAGACCAAAATACAATCAGTATGTCATAAATGATTGTATTTATCATTTACAACGTGCAAGAGAAGCACTTGTATATGGTATTGAAAATCCAGTAAATTTAGAACAGATTATAAAGAATTTTTTAATACTCAAAACAATGTTTGATAATGATAAATGTCTGGGATCGTAAATCCTTACATTACAATATCCCCTAGATATCCATACCCCATAAAATATTACATGTTACAAGAGATCACTGGGAATGTATTGGAGGTTTATTCATACACGAGTGGTCCAAATATATATTCCGTAAAAAATCCATATATAACCGTAAATGTACCGAATATGGGTGTAATTGGTATTTTTGATTCAGTCTCAAATATAAGTGTACCTGTATCAAATGTTTTTCTAAATTCTTTCACACTAGAGTATTTCGTAAACACAGCCTCTACATCAAACGTTTCTATTGGAAATGTACAGCTCAATATAAGAAATAATAATACGATAAGTTTGTTATATCCAGGGATTCAACAATCTGCAATTATAAACATTCAACAAAGAAGACCGTGGACGCATGTGGCATTATGTGGGTCACAGTCCAACATGAGACTTTTTTTAAACGGATTTCAAATTTACGCTGGTCAGGCTTCTATAATAAACTATCTTAATTCAAACACATTAACAATAAGTTCTCAATCATATATCGCCGATGTAAGAATGTCAAACTCTGTAATTTACCCTACCAATTTTACAATTCCAACGTGTCCTCTAAAACAACTTACGTCTACATACTTCTTACTATCTGGTAATTTTGATCAAACAAAATTTAAAAATAACCAGAATCAATACGATCCTCACAATTTTAATAATGGGTTAGGTACGTTTACGTGGACTGGATGGCTTTCGATTGAAAAGGTTAATACAATAAGCCTAAATGCACCAACGGGTGTAATGTTTATGGCAATTGGGTCTAACGGGGTTTCAAATCAGATGGTGAATTACGCAGTAAATGGTCCAATGATAAGTACATTTAATATGGATTACTCTAATGTGTATGCTCCAGTTGTGATATATCTTAAAGATTCGAATGGAACTGTATGTACACTGAATGGAAAAAATATACAATCATCAAATATTCAAACAGCACAACTTTCAAACGCATTCAAATTGGCTGACACGGTCGGTGGAGTGCTTAAAAACACAACTCCACCTATATTTGGGTCATTAAATGGACCTGATATGATACTTACACCAGAAAACAGGGCACTCAAAGATCCAACTGGAAATTACTTAGGATATTCAACTGGGTTTACACTTTCGCAAACAAAGACTGATTGGGTGTTTACCCCAACATCAAAACTCAATACGTATGTACTAAGCACTGGGGTTACAAATGTATCGAATGTATCTATTTTTCTCAAGTAATAATAAATGTTTGATAAGTTTGTAGCAAATTTGATATACTTTATTCATCTCGCAGTACTTGCATTTGTTGTACTTGCACCATTCTCATCGAATCAGAAGATCCTTACTATTGAGATGGCCCTTCTTCTCACGATAATGTTCCATTGGATCACGAATAACCAAGTGTGTTGTCTCACAGAGTTTGAAAAGATTCTCAGGGATGAAAAAGACGATGGTAATACATTCTTCGGAAAAATCATGGGGCCTGTATATAGTTTTGGAAAAGACTCTCAAGTTACACAGATATTCTTATTTATACTTATAATGATAACCTTATACAGGGTCAAACCAATCGAGGGATTAGAGCTTAAAAAATTGAAGGATTTATTTATAAACAAATGGATGAAGAAGTAGTTTTCGTTGATGTGGAGTCGGTAAAGACCAATACAGCGAGTCTTGTGTTTTCAGTTACGATGAAAAAAGTGCGAGGAAGTGATATTCTGATTACACGAACACTCATAAACAAAGATACAATTGAGAATGTGTATGATTATGATATTAATATGTGTAAAAAGATTACTAGGACTATTGCGTATTTATCTAATCACTGTGAGCCAAATGCAATATTCGTAAATACGAATGAGATGCTTGAAAAAATGGAGGATTTTATATACAGGCACGGAAGAATTTGGGTGGGGCATTCCATAGACAGGGATTTAGGATTCTTGTATGATACAGATAAAATGTTCGGAAGTTTTTTCAAAGTGCATCCATGTGGTAATGACGAGATTTGTAGCGATGGTTATAAATGGGGGAGAATCACAAAAGTATGCACACAGTGTATCATTCCTAAACGTGCACCAAATTTTTACAAATCGTACATTGAAAAGGTCGGCCAAGGGAACGTTTCAATGACGATGGAGAATCTTCTCAAGTATTGTGCACCAGATCAAGAAGTGGATCATACATCCCCATCTGATGTGGACCACCTTATTTTGATTTCTGATTTTATCAGAAACAAGGATGCACAGACGTTCTACTTTGGGAATGTTTCTACTTATATCAACAAGGCGTAACCATGTGAATACAATCTACATCTCCCCTCTGTGTTCATCTTGAAATCGAGTGTACTTATTTGATCTGAATCCATATATACACTCTTATACGGTATTGGACATTTGTGACGTATAGAATAGAATACGTTTATAAAATTCGTAATATAACTGTATAGATTCGTAAAACTTTTTATTCTATTGTGTACACCGCGTATAACAAAAACATCATCTTGGTCTTTATCCAAAAACGGTCCATACGGTATATCCTCCGACACACTTCCATCTATATAGTTTTTTAAAGGTGAAAATATAATTGGAACGGATATACTCATCGAAACTGCTTCTACAACGGACATATTCGGTGATGTGTCTATTGAGAAATAATCCACTTGATGTTTATCAAGAGAGAATGCTGATATATAGAGTTTTACGTTGGTTTTTTCATACATTTCTTTAAAAGTGATATCAGGTGTGTGATTAAATTTAAAACAATACTGACTTATAAGTTCTCGTGCATAATCAGAATTTATAAATCCGTATTTTTTTATAAATGTCTTTATATTTACTTTAAGTATGCTTAGGTTTTGTGTTATAGATTCGTTTACAAAATCTTTCATGTTATCTCTACTCAATAGATAACAAAAAGCACATAGTGCACCAGCTGATGACCCTGAAATCTCTTTTAAATCATCGAGCTGACCAGATTCATGTAACTTTACAAGATACCCGAGGAATGCATAATACATCATCCCACCGGGACCAATTATAAGGTATTTCATCTAGTAATACTGTGGAAAAGATGAACGAAGGAAACCAAACACAAGAGTAAACACAACAGTATGAACTAGAACAGCCGGTACACTCGTTGTTCCTGACATGATAGATCCAGGAGGTATGGTTACGAGTACACCTGGGCTCAGAAGAATAAATAGGAGAGCAGGGACAATCAGATCAGCCTTTGTGAAGCTTGATTTTACAACAAACTTTAGTAGAGTCCAGTACAGAAGCACAAGAACAAGAGCATGGATAGTAACTGACAGTAGATTCGTCTGTCCTGAAGAAATCTTGGTGCTTGGAAGGCTCAGTAGAAGCCCTGGACTCAGAAGGGCGAATAGAGTTGCTGGAAGCAGAAGTTTAGGGCTCTGAAAATCCATTTACTATATGGTACGATTATAAATGAAATGACAAAAATCATTGAATGATATATTAGCCATAAACTGAAGACCATGTGTCTGACAATAGTCAATAAGGCCCATGTACATATTCAAAAGGTGCTCTGAGTTCCAGTCTTGCCACGACTCAGGATCAAGCTCGATTGACTCTTCGTCTTCTTGATCCTCAGAGAAGGCATCCTCTGTGTTGACGTCATCTGCATAATCGTTATTGCGACCCATTGTTACTGTATATTACACAAGTCTATTTTTTAAGTGAGAATGAAATTGAACTCGCTTCTGTAACATCTGCGCACTCCATAATTATTTCAAATACATAATTCGCTCTATCCTCATCGCCGTTAAAATACTTGAGTAGACCAGTCTTTACAAGATCCTTAGTAAATGGCTGTCTACGAGCCCGAGTCTTCACAGATACCTTTGCATCCTTGGTATTACACGCGTCAATCTTGTGATCAACCATATAACCCTGAATAAAGTTCCTGAGGTCCTTTTCCTGTTTATTTAGTATTTTTATATCATCCTTTGCCGCTGCAAGTCTCTTCTTTATATCTACCCACTGGGACATTGCATCTTTAAAATTATCATTCACGTCACCCATTTAACATTTATAAACATTTAACGATCAATTTCAAAACGCGGCCTCATGGTGTCTGGAACAATAGTAGAGTTGTTAAATATACTCACTGGGTTGCGGGGGTTGGGTGGCTCTGAGCGTAGATCCCAGCTTGCGTTTCGCAGAACGCCACCGGTAGTTTCTGGGTATCCAATCTGTGCACGGGGGTCCAGATATGTCTGTCCCTTCATGATATCATCCGGAGAGAAGTTACCAAAATCCTCCTGAGATGGAAGCTCGCGTGGGAGCATAGATGTAGACACACCCCAACCACTGGTAGTTACATCAGTTGGTGCGCCCTCTGAAAACATGCTTGTGCCCCAAGAGTTCCCACCCATCTGTGCATAAGAATACCCTGACTGTGGTCGCCAGATGAATAATATAAACAGTACCAGAACAAGTACACCCACTAGAACCTTGGTATTCAGTGCCATTTACTATTGAGCGAGTAAAATATTTTAGTCTGAATCGTCATCGAGCATACATTGTACTGGCTCTGTAGTTTTGCGAACCTTCACCTGTACAAGTCTCCAAACAGGTCCAAATGTTTTTCGCAAAAACCACAGTCCATCAAGCTGTAGAAGTACAGATGCACTTGTGTTGTCGTCAATCTTCTGAATCTGATTCTTAGCAGCATCAAAGTATGCAGTTGTAACCTTACCCTTTGCATTCACACATGGAAGAACATCAAGAACACCAGAGTCCAGAGATGATTGGAAGTAAGACTTGATCACCTCCTCTGAAATCTCCTTGTGAAACCATTTTGTAGAATTATCAACTGCATTCTCAATACACTTTGAATCCCAGTCTGTAACAGTCTGAACATCCCCGTCACTCAACTTGAGAGAAATGTCCTCTGGAGAATTGGGATCAAATACAATTACATTCTTAAGAGACACATATACCGGTCCATTTCCAGTACTGGCTCCCACAAAATAACGACCGTCCGGAAGCTTCACTGGCTCACCGAATGTAATATCCATTGCTTTAATAATAAAATAATTCTTTAATTTAAGATGAAATGTAATGCAAATGTGACTGATGATGTACAATGTGGTTATATTGAAGGTAATTACGTAAAACGGTGTGACGCACGAGAATGTATGCCTGAATTTAAAGAGTATCTAATTGGCAATGTTGAATTCGAAAAGATTCCAATTGTATATTATCTGATGATGGTTTGTTTGTTTGTGTTGGTTGTAATCAGTACAGTCTTAATCGTTTTTAGTCAACAAGACTGAAATTCTTACGCATCAATATATTGTGTTCCTCGTCATAAAATACAAGCTCCATCGATTCACCATAAAAATCCACATGATCGAATTTTGATCCAACATCAAAATCTCCGATTCGCTTCTTCAATATTACATTTTTGAAAAACAGACAACCATCTGCACCATCAACAGGGTACCCAATGTAATCACTGAACTGAAACATCTCTAGAATAGAATTGTTAATAATTTTTAACTGTGAACCTTCCTTTTTTGCGTGCCCCAAATATAGGCCATCTCGGTTCCACATATATAACGTTTTTGAATTCAAAGTTATTATTATATATAGGTGATAGGCGAGGTTTCCATGTGACTGATGGTTTGTATTTTTTTGGTTTTTGACCCTTTATGATATGTGGCATTTAAGTTTATAAATATTTAAAAATCAATGAAGCGAACAATTTTTTCATCGTTCATGTTTCTATACCCGTTGAATAAAGCATACCAATACGGTGACCAGTGGACTATGAACCTAAGCGCAATTGGGCTAGGATTATCAATTGCGAATCATTCCCATGCGTGGCACCAAGATCAATTTCGAAGGAAGTTATTCAAATACGTCGATATCGTTTATATGCATGCTTTTATAGCGCGGACTGTATATAATTCTCTTGCAAGTTTACAATGTATTACGAGTAGTATAATTATACTCATGTCTATAATAAATACATTCCTGAAACTTGGTACAGAAGATTTCGAGCATTACACAGAGAATCAAAAACTTTTACATACATTCTTTCATGTATACGCAATAACAAGTTTATGCATGCTTCATGAGCAATGTTACTGGAAATACAATTAAACTAGATAGTGGTTTATATATTACACATGGACTGAATTTATGGATTTACAATCGTGTTTGTGTATAACGTTTTTGAGTGGAATTGGGTGTTGTGGTTCTACTGTAGTGTTGTGTTGTTGTCTACATAAATGCGAGCAACGTAATTTTGTTAAAGTAGAAGTTGAACACAAAAGATATATATTAGTTATAAATCCAGATGAAGAGTTGAAAATTGGCTTAATGGTATAAGGAAAATTTTGTGTGTGTATATTAAATGTTTATAGTTCGTGTCGAACTCCCAACTAAAAATCTTTTTGACATTTTGCAAACAGTGAGTGGTAAGGGTTCTAGATTTCTAGGTCCTATTCATGCTTGGAAACCTACTAACAAAGGACGCGTAAGAAACTATACATTTATTAATTCCAGAAATGCGAGAAGACAGATTTATGGATTTATATCTAATGTAGAGAAACGAAATATAAATCGTGAAACCAATTTACTCAAAGATCAATTTAATAATAACAACAATAATAAAAGAATTACAAAGAAAGAGACAATGGAGAAACTAAATTCATTCATAAATGCGTATAAAAAATCTCTCGCTGCAAATAAAATTAGAAAATCTATTCAGACGCACATAGAGGCAAAAAGAGCCACAGATTTTTATAAACATTTAAACCAGGGTACGCCTATGCATATTCCAAAAAGGGCAAGAAATGAAATGATCAAGTCAATAAGCAACGAAAATAAAAATGAATTTTTTAATGAGGTATCAAAAAAACTGGGTATAACTATTTCTTATAAAAAACCAAAGACAAACAATAAACCCCCCAACATACAGAGAATAACAAAAAAATATGCTTCCAGATGGAGATCAAAAGTAAAACCAAATTCAAATTATATACCAAATGCTATAAAAGACGGTAACGTAAGATTTATAAAAAGTGGAAGTAATCCTTCGTTTTATACTGGAATGAAATTTAATACGGTAAAAAACAATAAAAACAAAAAGAAAAACATTTACGTCGGAGAGTATACATATAACAGTAAAGAAAAAATTTTAAAAATACCTACTAAAAATAGGCTTGGGCGTAGGACTCTAAGAAGTGTAAATTTAAATATGATTCCATTAGGAAATGGTTCTGGAGCCTTTTATACTAGATTGAAATAAAGTTTTAGATGTTATAATTTACAATGGATTATGTTATATCAACTGCATTATCATGGGCAACAATGATTCGCGGGATAGAATATAGTATAACTAAAAATGAAAATGCAGTACTAAGTATTTTGAAACTTGCGGTATGTTATTTTATATGCGATTCTATTCATATATTATACAAACGAAATTATGAAAATTACATGTATATAATACATCATGTGTTAGCTGCTTATATAGGATTGTGTGGATATTTCGGGTATATAAATATAAACGCACTTGATCATTATTTTGTAACATTTGAATTTTCAAATTTATTTTTAAACATATGGAGTCTTACAAACAAGAATAAACAATATCCAAAGTTGAATTATATTTCCTTCCCGCTTGTTATATGTACGTATGTGCCAGCTAGAACACTTATATTACCTATTGTAACAAAAGATATATTCATGGATAGTTGGAGTCGTGGATATTACGGATTATGCGCAGTGTATACTGCTCTTTTGGTAATGTCAATCATGTATTCTAGAATTCTAATGAAAATCACCGCTAAGAAAATTCACCTATATGATTTAAATCTTGAAAAATTCTGGGCCATGTTCACGTATGTTTTTAAACTATACATAACATTGTACCAAATTATTGTAAATAAATTCATACTGTTTGGAATTGCTGATATATTCATATCATTATAAGTTGGATGTACAACATATCAGATTATTCTACATTTTATCAACGACTCGATGTAGTATCCATCCATTCTAGAATGTTAGCGACAAATATACTTTCATGGGCATATACACACCCAAATTATTATACATATAGTTGGAACATAGCTATTATCTCGTGGTTGGTGAAAAATTTCAAAAAAATTGATTTGGTAAAGAATAGAAATTTTTACGCTCTCTTGTATATTCTAAACTTTTTGATAACAGTATACAACGGATTAGATTTAATTGACATGTATTACTTTTTATACATCTATTTGGCCTGGTTTGTTTGGTTTTTTAGATTTCCTGAGTGCTTTGTAAACACATCATTTACAAGTATTGCTCTCATGCACATATTTATAATCCTGGCGGACCTCAAATTATATTCATTGAAACCTAATGTCTAAATATATCTGGACGCGTAGTAAAATGCGCAACCACGTTCCCACGCAGATTTCTTTTATTCTGTCTCGGTGACGCTAGCTTGAACAGGTAGCCTTCGTTGTTTAATGTATACCTGTTGTTTCCAATCTTGAAATGTATCCACTTGACATTTGGAAGACGCGTGTTTACAACAAACTTGTTAATACCAACTGCATTAGGTAACATACGAGTGTAGCGATTTCTGTTTGTGGCCTTGTTGTTCGGGTGCTTACTGTTATATATTCTACGCGTAACTGGCATTTAATATAATTAAAGAAAGAAATCAATTACAAAGTAAGATGGAGGCACTACTGAACCAGCTTATTTCCGATGTCAAGTCTCTGCACAAGGATGTGCGTAAGATTAAGCAGCGTCTAGAGGATCCAACCGGTGAGAAGGCTGCGGCTCGTTCACAGAATAACGGTTTCAGGAAGCCTCTGGATGTTGACGATAAGCTACGTTCTTTCCTGGGTCTTGCCAATGGTGCAAAGATCTCACGCGCAGAGGTGACTCAGGCAATTGACGCGTATGCTGTGAAGCATAGTCTGAAGGCAGGTCAGGTGATTAACATGGATGATAAGCTCCGCGACCTGCTGCAGCCACCGCCAGATACCCAGGTGACATATCTGAAGCTACAGAAGTATCTAGCACCACATTACATCAAGTCTACACCAGAGGCACCAGTCGCTCCAAAGGCCGAGGAGCCCGCACCAAAGAAGCCTCGAGTTGCAAAGAAGGCTTAAAAATAAAATTTGTATATAAGTAAATGGAACCACCCGCTCTTGACAAACAACGCATTGAACATATAGTAGGGTGTAGGATAACTGACATTTCATTGTATCAATGTGCTTTTACACACAAAAGTGCATTGAAGCAATACTCTGTGAAGACATCTTATGAGACGCTAGAATTTTTAGGAGACTCTGTTTTGGGGTTTGTTATTACGAAGATGTTATATGACAAGTATGGGGAGGAACAAGAGGGTTTTCTTACAAAAGCGAGGACAAAACTCGTACGCGGGAAAACACTGTCAGACATTTCTATTCAATTAGGTCTCGACGAGTTTGTGCTCATGGATGAAAAGGGGATGCGGAATAAGTGGTTTAGAAATCCAAAAATTCTAGAAGATGTGCTCGAGGCGTTCATAGGTGCAATTTATCTAGATATTGGCATTTCGCAGGTGAAGAAGTTTGTAACTAAACATTTTGACATGACAAATTTTGAAGATGACAACTATAAGGATATAGTGATGCGGTGGTGTCAATCGAATAAGATGAATCTACCTGATTATAGAGTCGTGTCATATGATAGGGGAATATTTGTAATTCATTTGTATATTGATGGAGTGAATGTAAGTTATGGAAGTGCACGCACAAAGAAAGAGGCCGAACAAGGGGCAGCTGAAATGCTAATTAGAAATACAAGCCTAATGTATTATAATGCCCAGCGAGAAGATTCAGGCTCTGATTGAAAAGATTTACGATGAACAAAAGTCCGACGCCTGGTTATCGCTGAGAAATAATATGCTCACTGCGAGTGATGTTGCAAGTGTTCTAGGTATAAACCCTTACGAAACACCGGATGATGTAATGTACAAAAAATGCGGGTTTCGTAAGAGGGGAGACTGGTCCGCCACTGAGCACGGAAACAGGTACGAGGCTGAAGCTCGTGATATCTATTGTGAAAAGTACAATGAAAAGGTTTATGAAATTGGAGTCGTTCCACACCCTGTGCACAGATGGCTCGGTGGGAGCCCAGATGGAATCACTGATTCTGAAAAACTCATTGAAATCAAATGTCCACTCAAACGAAAGATCACACCAGATGTTCCAAAGTATTACATCCCACAGGTGCAACTTCTCATGGAGATTCTTGACCTTGAGACGTGCGATTTCATTCAATACAAACCAGACCCGTATGAGTTTGTTGTGACGCGTGTAGACAGAGACCGTGATTGGTTCGAAAAGTCACTCCCTGTTATGAAGGCATTTTGGGATCGTGTCATTGAAAGGCGTAAATTACCGCTTTGTGAAATAAAAGATGAGGAAAATGACGAGTAAAAGTATACCAATCTGTGTATAATCGATTGATTTTATTGCTAATCTATTATTTTGTACTCTTACATTCTCATCAAGTTGAAAATATCTTGGTGGGACATTCAATGCATCTGAAGGCTGTGTACAATACTCGAGAGTACCGTAACCGGCCGTTCTGGCAAAATTACACCCCTGGCTTTTTTCGTTTACGATTGGTGTAATTTCATATGTAGGTTCAACGACAAGTTTCTCTTTATATAAGTTGTTTACACGGCCAGGTGGGTCCATTTATATTATTCAATATAGTTTTCTGATTAATAAAAGCAAACAAATCGCAATGAACAGCTCAACCCCAAGTCTCTTGCGCTTCTTCTCATCTCCGTCGGTAAAGGTTCCAATCAGTTCTAAAAAACGTGCAGTTCCGAGTATGGCCAAACCACACATGAGGGCTCGAATAACCTCTATGTTTTGTATTCTGTTCATATTCCAAGTTTAGTATTGAATGGCATTTTAATACCGACGGGGCTTGTATACTGTGGATGTGAAAGTGGTACAGGTTGGGAGTTTATATCATTGATGTATCGCTTATAAGATTGTACCCCCATCACCGTTTGCTTTACACACTCTTTAATTGTAACTTCATTCATGAATGATATCTGTGACTGAATGTCTCCATATGGGTTTATTACATTCACAGAGTACACACTCTCCATTATTATTGAGAGGGGTCGCGCATCCTGTCTGTTTATAGTCTGACCAGTTTGCTCCTTTGTGTACCGTATAATACCATCCTGGATAGTGTTCATATTAAACTCTGAAAAAAATGCGTCATACAAAGGTGTCCTCTCTTTTCCATACATTTCTATAAAACGAGATAAAAATAATACACATTTATTAACAAATACAATGCAAGTCCAAAAGAGAAACGGGCAATTCGAAGATGTTAAATTTGACAAGGTTACAAAACGTATTGAGCTCTTATCATATGGTCTCGACGTGTCACCTGTTATACTCGCTCAGAAGGTTCTCGCAAACATCTATGACGGAATTAAAACTTCCGAAATTGACAACATCTCAGCGGATATAGCAATCACACAAGATCACCCAGACTACCACAAACTCGCTGCACGTATTCTGGTAAGTAACATGCACAAGAATACCGTGTCTACACCTGTTGAGGGTATCACTATTGTCCCTGATCGCGACTACCTCCTTGATTACTTTGGACTCAAGACACTCCAAAAGATGTATCTTCTCCCCGGCGAAACACCCCAACACATGTTTGCGCGTGTAGCAAAAGTTGTAAGCCATGATAACCCACAGAAAACATATGACGCAATGTCCCAAAAATACTACATCCACGCAACCCCCACGCTCTTCAATGCCGGTACCAATTGCCAGCAACTTTCCAGTTGCTTCTTAATCGCAATGAAAAGTGATTCTATCGATGGGATCTACGACACAAAGAAGGAGTGTGCACAAATCTCAAAAATGTCCGGTGGCATAGGTCTCCATATACATAACATTCGCGCAAAGGGGTCTACCATCCGTGGGACCAATGGAAAATCCGACGGAATCATTCCTATGCTGCGAACCATCAATGCAGATGCAAGGTATGTAAACCAGGGCGGTAAGCGCAAAGGGTCTTACGCTGTGTACCTCGAGCCATGGCACGCCGATATCATGGAATTCCTAGAGATTCGTCTGAACCAGGGTGATGAGGAATCAAGGTGTCGTGATCTCTTCCCAGCCCTGTGGATACCAGATCTCTTCATGGAACGCCTTGAGAAAAACCAGGACTGGTCACTGTTTTGTCCCGATGAGGCCCCGGGTCTTTCAGAAGTGTACGGAGACGATTTCAAAAAACTGTATGAGATGTACGAGTCTAAAGGTAAAGCCCGTAAAGTTATTCCAATTCAGAAGATTTGGATGGCAATTCTCAAGTCACAGGTTGAGACTGGTTTACCGTATATGCTCTACAAAGACGCATGTAACCAGAAATCAAACCAGAAGAATCTTGGCACTATCAAGTGCTCAAACTTGTGTGTAGAAATCGTGGAACACACTGATGCGGATAATACTGCAGTGTGTAACCTCGCATCCATAGGTCTTCCTGCATTTGTGCGTAATGGTGAGTTTGATTACATTAAACTTGAAGAGATTACACGGCTTGCGATTCGAAATCTAAATAATGTGATTGATGTAAACTGGTACCCATCTGAGAATGCAAGACGGTCAAATATGAGAAACCGCCCGGTTGCATTGGGTGTACAGGGTCTTGCGGATGTTTACGCAATGCTCGGTCTCGAGTTTGGGTATGGGGATCTAAACCAGAAGATTTTTGAGACGATATATTACGCTGCAATCTGTGAGTCTGTATACCTCGCATGGGAGGATGGTCCATATGAAACATTCCGCGGGTCTCCAATGGCACAGGGTCAGTTCCAGTTTGATCTCTGGGGTGTACAGCCCACTGGAAGATATGACTGGAATTTACTTCGAAATGAGATGAAAACATATGGTCTCAGAAACAGTCTACTCGTTGGCCTTATGCCCACTGCGAGCACGAGTCAGATTCTGGGGTTCAACGAGTGTTTCGAGCCATTCACTTCAAACTTCTATCTGCGTCGTACACTCGCGGGAGAATTTGTTATTGTGAACAAGTATCTGGTAGAACAACTCGTAACCATGGGAATTTGGACAAAGGACCTGAAGAATAAGATTATTCGTGATGGTGGGTCGGTTCAAAACATCGAGGAGATTCCGGATGATTTGAAGCGGGTGTTCAAGACTGCTTGGGAGATTTCGCCACGTGTGATTATAGATATGGCTGCTGAGAGGGGTGCTTACGTGTGTCAATCACAATCTATGAATCTCTTTGTAGACTCACCAACCAATGCAAAACTCTCGAGTATTCACATGTATGCGTGGAAGAAGGGTCTAAAGACTGGTCTGTATTATCTGCGCACAAAGGCAAAAGCAAAGGCGATTCAGTTTACTTTGGATCCAAATAAGTATGGAAAACGCACGAATGCCGAAGAGTGTGTTATGTGTTCAGCCTAATCTTGTCAAACGTGCACTCAAATTCTTCATTCTTTAGACGCATAACAAATTTTTTGAATGAATCGTAATCGAGCTCAGATCTCTTTTCTGGATTTTCGTAATAATATTGTAACTTTTGTAAGACATTTACTTTTGTGCTCCCAAATACACTATTTATCCAGTTGTTGTAATCCTTTCTTTTCATATGTTCTAACATTCGTCTATTGAAAAATTTGTATTCAATACCAGAGTATTCATCAAATTCGGAAAAAGGTATAGGCATAGTTTTTTTATCGAGTAAACTTTCATCACATGTTACTTTCTTATTACACGTAAATGGTTCGTCTATTACAATTGTATGTGATAAAGCCAAAGGCAATGAAGAGTGAACAATAAGTTCATTTGTATCGAATTTTATAAACTGAGTACCTGCATAGAAATTTTGTAAGTCGTCTTTTGATGGTATGTTACATGCATCAAAATAGAAATATGAATCATATGTCATGTATCCGTTTCGGTCTATTAAATTAAAGTGCCAATTTTTTTGTTTTTCCATGATTGTTATTGGGAATATCAAAGTGACCTGTCCTTCTACTGGTTCTATTGTATCACCTATATATACAACTTTAAAATATGTACCAGGAAACTGTCCACCATATGCCGGATCATTTCCAGATGCACCCATTCCATCCTTTATAACTAACCCACGCTTCACTGCGTTTTGAAATGAAAGTAATTGTCCACTTTTTTTTATCTTTTTGAAATTGTCTACTGTTGTTCTATGCACGAGTGCTGCATACTGATTCATTTAATATATTTAGATATAAATTTATGAATACAGAGTTCAGCCTGAAAATAACCATATGTTATATAAATGGAACCAATTAGTTATTGGCCAGTTGAAATTTTATTAAATTTATTGATTGTTTACATTGCCATATACTCAAAAAATATTTATGAACGTGTGGCTCTTATGATTGCATTGATATTACATATAACAAGACAATGGAGATACAGAAAACATATCAAGGATGTGTCGGATAAAAAAACAAATTTATTTTTAATATCTATATTCTTTGTAACTTTTTACGGATTATACTTGAATAATGTATCAAAATGGCCTATACCAGTATATATTTCAATAATACTTGGAATATTATACCATAAATTAATTTGCATGTTTATAAAAGATTCTGGTAAACAATTCACATTATTCGATCCTTCCATAGATATCCCACAAATTATTGTATCAGGTATATTTTCAACATTAGCAATTCAAAGTAAAAATAATATATCAATATTATGGTTATCTGATTTAGTATATCATATATTAGAAATACTAAACATTTGATATATAGTGATGTTTCTTTGGATAATTGCACTCTACGAACTGTTCATCACATTTCGTAGAAAATTTATAAGGAGATGTGTTTACAATATGGCACTCAAAAGATCAAAGAAAACAGGTCTCCCACTGTTAGTGGTTGGGGATCCATATAACGGGCTCACGTCTATACTCACCGGGTGTGACTATGGTTGTGGTGATTTAACTCTTGATCTCACAGGGTGTCCCAAATGCCCAAATGGCATCAAAGGGTCTCTCGAAGATGTATTTCCTACAATGAATCTCAATGATTATATCGTGTTTATAAGTTGTGTTTTGGAGTATGTAGATGATATTGAATTGGTGACTAATCAATTGTCTCGAATGAACCCCAAAAATTTGTTCATAGTGAACGTGGAGTGGTACAGTCTCACTTCTAGGTTCTATCCATACTTTCTCACATCTGAGAGACCACCTAAAAATGTGATTTACAATTGCCCCCCATGGTCTGAAACTATCGAAATAAAACGTCTGTGAGGTGTGTATCTTTTTCGGGGTACCCGTAATCAGTAAACTTCAAATTATTTTTCCACATATAAGTCCTGTTTATATCGTTTATGAGATACACTGGTGAGTATCTTAGTACCTGGCAAGGAATCCATACCCCCTACCCTGAACCCACACATCATCGAAAACACTGCGTATCCTCTCATTTATTTAGAAGTTGTACACATTTCTAAATAAATGGAATTTGAGCAGGGGGTTAGGACTGTGAAGATTATACGAGGGGGTAAATTTCAAATCCCAAAGATGCGAGTGTTGAATTATTATGACGATTATGGTACAATGGAACTTGAGGTGAATCAGAATTTTCTGGAACTTTGGGAGCCGATTGAGGATGAGTGCAAGTCTTATGCAACTCTCGAATGGCGGTCTAATGTAGACGGGAATAAGTTTCGGGTGAAGATTGATGAACGCACACACATATTCGATGCCAACTCAAAACTTGTCCCTGAGGTTCCTCAGTTGCACAACAAGTTTGTCACATGCATCATCGAACTCAAGTCAGTGTATACGTTCAAGGGGTTTTCTGGTATTTCTATTAGAGTACACCAAATGAAGATCAATGAGAGCTCCTGCGCCTTCTTAGACGAAGAGACCGACGGCGGCGACTCATGATGACTGCTGTACCACCTGGGCCTGAAACAACCAGGTCACTCGGATGGTACCGAATCTTAGGCTGCTTGCGTTTCACGCGTCGAACCACTTTGCCAGATTTCTTTACGTATCCAAGGCCGTGAACGTACATTGTTATTATAGGTGGTGATAAATTTTCATAATCTTCTCATACTCCACTGTACCCTTTTTGGGAGTCTGGAAGAACACACCGACTGGTATACCGGCGGTCTTCTTGTAAATTGCGAGCGCCTTGAGAAACTTTGTGAGTCCGGGGTTGGCTTTTGCTGCCTTTGATTTATCCTTGTATACTATACGGCCATCCTTCTTTTTCAGATCCTTCTTCGTAAGCCCACCTGGAGTGGAGTCGGCAGTACCGTGATATACCTCGGCTTTGGACCCGTGCATTTGGTATGTGCTTAGATTAAAAATTTGTCCTCATACTATACAAGGCTTAGAAACGATGACTCTTTATAATGTAATGGAGTTCATCAAGAGCGTCGGTGTGTTTCGCGAGTCGATCGATGAGTCGGTTCGCCCCACATGGCTCAAGCTGACTACGATCACTCTCGTGTCGAGTTATCTGAAGGATACTGGTAAAAAGGTAAATCTTGATGTATTGCGTGAAGTGTTTCGTAAGATGAAGTATATCCCAATCACTCGCAACAAAGGAACGCCGTTCAAATGGCGTATGTTCTACTCTTCCTTTTATAACCAAGTGACGATTGGGTACACAGACTCTTTATCCACCAAGAAGGTGAAAGTTTTTCCGAATGGATCTCTTCAGATTGCTGGATGCCGTGATCTGAACGATTGCAAGAACTTTATAAATCAACTTCGACTCATCATGGATTTGATTTATAACGTAGACATTCCTGTGAACAGCTTCAAGATTGTCATGATTAACAGTAACTTTTCTCTTCAACACATGATTCATCAGATGAACGTTGTACGAGCGTTCAACACTAAAAAGTTTTCAGTGTCGTTTGATCCCGATAGATATTCCGCTGTCAAGCTGAAGTTTTCTCCTATTGAGGGTGGTAAGCAGGTGACTGTGAGCATATTCTCATCAGGTAGTGTCATTATAACAGGCGCACAGACTATTCAAGAAGTGTGTCAAGCATACATATCAATTGTGGACCGCATGATAAAAAATAGCGATACACTATTTGTTGGTAAAAACGAAACTACAAAGGATTTTGAGACATTCATGGGATATACGTATGATGATTGGTTTCAGAAAATAATGTCAGACACTGATAAGAATGTCCACTCGTCTGGGAATGTCTGATGGTAGATGCTTTACCATCGCCTTATCAAACAGAATCATGAATGAATATCTCGCAGAGAAGGAGGGTATAGATGTCAGAAATAACTTTCAATACCGCCAGGCTCTACAAAAAAATCCAGAAAAATTTCTAAAACACTTTGATCAAGATCTAAAGTGTAATAAACCCCTTTTCGCGTTTAAAAATTAGACGCGTTGTATAAAAAATGATTATTGTTATAGACGGTAATATAGGATCTGGTAAGAGCACACTCCTAAACAAACTATCAAGTGCATTCAAGGTTTATAAGGAACCTATACAAGATTGGCCACTTGAAGATTTTTACAAGGATGTGCGTACATGGGCACTTCCCTTGCAAATTCAGATTTTACAGACGATGAAAAAACCCGTTGTAGACGGTATCTGTTTTCATGAAAGGTGTTTACAGTCATCAAATTTTGTATTTTGGAAGCACCTTGTCGACACGTCCCAGGTTTCTAGAGAGCATAATAAAACTTATCAAGATTTGTATAAACTCTACGAGTGGAAATGTGACATGTATGTATATCTCAGATGCTCACCTGAAAAGTGCTTTGATAACATTTCAAGGCGGGTACAGGCGGGTGACACACACATTACACTAGAGTATTTACGTGATATTCACAGAAATTACGAAGAGTTTATTAAAACCATTCCGAGTGTGGTTATAATAGACGCAGAACAAGATGAAAACTCAGTGTATAATAATATCTGTAATCTAGTAGGATGTCGACAACTATCACCACATACGTAACGACAGCAAATTATTCGACACGTTTAGCTGAAAAGGCAAATGCAGTTGCCGCATATGCAAATTCCATTCTTAACACGATATCAGATTTACCTGGATTGATTAGCAATGCAGGCCCCGCATTCTCAAACGCTGCTTTAGCCGCGGCAAATGCAGAAATAGCCCTAGATATTTCAACATTCGCAAATACACTTGCCTCAATTGCATACGCAAATGCACTGAGTGCAAATACGACATTGAACTACATCGAACCAATTATAGAAGGTTTACAATCAAATGTCACTATTCTCCAACCAATTGTCGACCAAATACAATCAAATGTAAACATTATACTTGGACTTGAATCAAATATTCTCACTATCCAAACAATTACGAATACAGCAAATGCATCTGCGAATACAGCAAATCTTACGGCAACAAATGCATACACTTTATCTGTACTTGCAAACACTATTGCAACAATTGCAAACACAAATGCAAACTTTGCAAATGCAATAATTCCGAACCTTGTACCGATTGTTTCTGGACTCCAATCGAATGTGAGTAATCTTCAGATTATAACTTCAAATGCATTTGCGAACGCATCTGTTGCTATTATAACTGCGAATACAGCAAATGCAACTGCAAATTTCGCATTTGCCACAGCGAACATAGCAAACTCCGTTGCAATATCCGCAAACAGTCTTATACAATTTTTGAATCTACAGTCGCAATATATTCAGGCTGTGTATGCAAATGTATTAAACACAGGATTCAATCCACTGTGGTCAAATGGCCTTAATGGTAATATTTATACATTCAGTAACGTGAAGATAGGAAGTTCGGGCGCTAATGATGGTAACATACTAAGTGTTATTGGTAATGTATACATATCTGGAAATCTGAATGTCGTAGGAGGTGTAACGTTTTCAACTATCCCATACGCGACTGCCTATTTTCCACCTAATAATGGAATTATTGTCCCGTATGCTAACACAAGCAAGAATGAATTTATACTCAACTTTAAAAACTGGACGGAACTCGGATCTGTGTACGTAAAAGATTCAAATAGCATTACGTTTACAAACCCTGGATTATATAATGTGAATCTAAACATACAAGCAACTTCAAGTGACGGGGAAATGGACTCACTTGGGGTGGTCAACGTGTACACAAGTACAAATAATACACTCACAAACGCAACACTTGTTTCTACTTATTACACATATACAACATTTGGACCACAGACACAAACACTCACTGTTCCTTTATCCATACCTAAAACAACTAATAGTTATATATTTGCTTGTACATTCTTTAGAAACAATTACCCCTACACGATAACCAAACAAAGTTTTGTTGAAATACTACCACTTGGTCAAATTGGAATACCGGTGTTCCCAAGTGTGTCTGGTCCATTTTTTACAGATTCTTCAAACTCTAAAGTGGGTATAAATAACTCTATACCATTATATTCACTCGATGTTAATGGAGACATAAACACAACAGGTAGTATAAGAAACAATGGGTTTCTAAATTGGACAGCACAACAAGATCAAGTGTATTACACAAATAATGTAAATACAACTTCTGGGTTTTTAACCGCATCTGGGAATATATCAACATCTCAATTTTTAAATGGTAACGTATACTTCTGTTCTGGTTTGCCTTTCAATTATACATCGAATGGAATGTATACATATAACAAAATTAGTATAGGAACAGACCATATAAGTAATGAATTTACAGTTGTCGGGAATATATACGCAACACAATATCTGTACGGAAATGCGTCCCAGTTGACAGGTCTTTACCTGCCATGGAAACAAGGTTCTGGTACTGGTAACTCTTATATATCAAATGATATAACGGTTCAGAATAATGTATATGCAAATTATTTATTTGGAGATATTTCACAAGCAACTGGATTACCCACTATTACACAATTCTGGTCCAATATTAATAATTTTATCCATGTAACCGCACCTAGAACTGTTGGTATAGGGACTTCTACGCCTATTTCCGGAAATTCTCTTGTCGTAGTTGGTAATGTTTCTGTAAGTCAGTTTGTTTACGGGAACATTTCAAGAGCTACTGGACTATATCTACCATGGACACGTGGAACCGGTACAAATAATGCATTTACAACTGGAAATGTATTCGTAAATGGTAATTTAACAGTATCTGGTAAAATAAGAAATGAACAGGTATTTATGATTGCATGTTCTGATGAAACATCTACCCTAGTTGAAAGAAGTAATATTGCAACATTCAGAGTTCCATCTTCTTGGCAACTCACTCGTCCACCAAGAGCTACATTATTCTCTCCGCCTTCTTCGTTCAATCTAAACGTTATGATTTATAATGACATGTCTCCTTTACTATCGTCCAATTTATATATTGGCCCAGGTGAGTATTCTACGCGTTCTCAAACAGTAAATCCGCCATCTCTGTTGAATACGACTTTAGCAGAAGATTCAGTTGTGAATATAAGTTTATTAAAATCAGATGCACAGGCATCTGGATTGAAGGTTATTTTTTATTATGTGAATATATAAGATGACAACGTTAGATATAAAGAAGTCTAATGTTCTGTTGTATGGTACATTAAATATTTTTGGAAATTTAAAATGCTCCAATGTCCAATTTAATGAAGTCATATATTCAAATACACTTAACTCAAATCTCTTAGTATCACTTGGAGCATCAATAAATTCACTCAATTCAAATGTATTAATTGCAAATGCAACAGTTCTCACAACACTCACAACGACTGGAAATGTAACTGCATCCAATGTAAACACCAACTCACTGATTGCAAATGCAACAGTTCTCACAACACTCACAACGACTGGAAATGTAACTGCATCAAACGTAAACACCAACTCACTGATTGCAAATGCAACAGTTCTCACAACACTCACAACGACTGGAAATGTAACCGCATCAAACGTAAACACCAAC
>JACCDG011768199.1_pt1 | contig 25071 bp, 8 predicted proteins | sample 7442471 | NCBI WGS metagenome assembly JACCDG01 (sample SAMN15323444, study PRJNA562643) | freshwater metagenome | isolation source: river surface water | place: USA:Blue River Watershed | collected 2017-08-17 | reverse complement strand
GCTTCAAAAACTTAGATATTTGATCGATATTGTCTGTTCTATTAATTCCAAGGTAAGCTTCGCATGTTTTGATTAATTCCTGAGCAAATAGTTTATTGTCTAAATCTTGCAGTGACTGAAAATCAGGAATTTCAACATCTTGATTTACTAAATCTTCTAATTCCACACCTGGAATTTCACTATCTTTCAATTGGTCTAAAATTTCTTGATTCATATTTACTCCTAAGTTAATGTCAATTCAGTTGAAATTGCACCTTCATTTAAAGCAGCCGTAATTGTTGCTACAGTTGTTTGAGCTACGGCAGTAGAACTAACAGAGAATGTCACAAAAGAATTACCCGAGGTTATTGTGACACTTGCTGGAACGCTAGCATGTACATTGTCTGATGTTAATGTTATTACAACCCCGCCAGTAGGAGCTGGGCCTACAATTGAAACACGACCGTTAACAGAAGCACCTCCTGCTATACTTGTGCTATCTAATGAAATGCCAGAAAGGCTATCGGCTTTCATCCAATACAAATCATCAGTTGATGTTTCAATTTGCAATCCGATATCATCAATTACTGCAGGGTCTGCGTCTACAGAAACCATAAGAGCTGCAACCCTAATATATTGTGAAGGTTCGTCTAAAGTAAAAACTGTATTTGGCGTTATATCATTGTAATTTGAAAGTTGGAAAGTTTCGTTTTCATCAGAGTTTGTAGTATATTTAAATTTAATAATACCGCCGTTTGCTATACCATTGTATGTCAAAAGGCCTCTTCTAATCAAAGGCGCTGGGTCTGAATTTAACTGACTTGCAGTATCAAATAGCTTTGTAAAGAAATACGTTGCTTCAGATGCATAGTAATAAAGATTTACTGTGTCAATATATGGAGTTACACTTGCAGTAGCTGTTGATAAAATTGCTTTATATTGAATCCAATTGCCACTGAATGCAGCCAATGAATAGGTGCTTGTTACAGTTCCAGCTGGATCACCAGTATCAATGGTAGAATATGTAAATGCAGTACCCCAGTCAGCATCCAATAGATCATTATAAGAATTTGCAGTTCTAATATAAATATCAACTCTCGTACCTGCCTGTAAACCAGGCCCGCCCACAGAACCGGCAGGATAATTTGCCACTGTAGTAATTTCATCCCATCTTGTTAGAGTTGGTACATAAAATGGTTCAGATTCATATATTCCGGACTCTCTAGTTTTTCTAGTTGGAGCATAAAGTGCGGAAATTGGACTGTTATTGGTTGTATATGTAACTACTGATGTTCCAGAAGGAGTGACGCCAGGCGTAATTTGATGTATTTTTCCTGCAGGCTCTTGAACAGAATCAGATATTGCTGCAGTTCCAAAAATTATATTATCAATTACAGCTGTATTTGATATATTATTAGAATTATTTTTGAATCTAACGTAGACTTTTCTATTATTTGTTAATAAAGATGATGTATCTGCTCTGTAAATATTTCCATTCAAAGAAATTCCATATGCAGTTGATCCCCAATACGAAAGTCCTCTAATTGAAGTTGACGCTGGTTGAGCTACACTCTTAAATGAATTTAATCCGGAAACATAAGTAAGTACACCACTTGTAGCACTTGAAGAAATCATCCAAAATAAATTATTATCAGCACCATTTACTAAATCAAAATATTGATCAGATTGTTGATCATATAGCCTATTAGTATTATTAACTGTACCATCAACATTGAATGAAATAGTATAGATAGCTCCTCCTGAATCTCCGGCCCAAACTTGATCTTTCCCAGTATTGTATTCTATAGCATCAACTCTATCTTCAAGAGTATCTAATGTTTGTGACCAAGTATCTCCATCTGATTTATATATTTGACCTTTATTATTCCCGCCAAGTCCAGCAAAAATATACTTAGTAGATTTGCCAAATGATAATACACTTGCTGATGTAAATTCTTTAGATAAACTTATAGTATTGTTAGCTGTATCATAACTATAAACACGCCCATCTGGATAATCTAATCCAGAAACACCTGTGCCAACCCACAATTTATTTTTAAAAGTCAATAAATTTTTAACTGGAGGCAGGCCAGTCAGTGCATTTGTAAATGTAGTACCAGTAGTACTCCTTATAACTTTGCCTGATTGCAATGCAGCATATAATTTGTTGTCATGAACAGCAAAGTCATTAATGACTGAAGCCACATTATATATAGTGGTTCCAACCCCAGAAGCATTGATAGTATAAATATATGATGTATTACCAATAGCTGCAGAAGCAACTATCAATGAATTCTTAAAATAAACTATTTTAGAACCAGTAAGACCTATACCAGAAAATGAATTCCATACTGATTGAGTATCTACCATGTTCCAATCATATTCAGATATACCATCGGTAAACTTTATCCAGCCATCACCTAAGTTAACTCCTGCTGGAAATGAATCTGCAAACGTCTCGGCATCACTAAAATCAGGATAATGTGATATTTGCAAAGCTTTTAAACCAGAAATCTTATCTTTTGCAGCTACAGTGACTTTGCCTGCATTGTCTTGATAATAATAATCTCCCCGATATCTTAACCGGGCTGCATAAAGCCTTAATGAATTTGAAGCAAATACATATCTGAAAAATTCTTGTGTTCTTGAACTTGCATACATGTATAAAACTTCATTCCAGTCTGAGGTTGGAGATGTCTTCACTTCAAGGACATAATTTTTTGCAACAGTGGAAGTTAAACAAAATTCGATTGATTTTACAATTGGATACTGGTTAGATTCTTTGTCCAAAATATTTATTAAAGAATAACTATTGCCATTACCAATGGTTTCAGTTTGATCTGGAATTTCTTTGCCACCAAGAGTTGCAGCAGTTCTAATTGTTACATCCAAAATATCTTGAACTAAATAAGAACCTGCCAAAATATCAGCAGAAGTTTCACTATCATTATTAGTTGCATAACAACCAAAATAATGAATTTTTACTCCACCAGAAGTGGCATTAAAATTGAGTATTGTTTGGCCATAAATGCTACTTGTAAAACCTACAGTAGAATCTCCACCACCACCACCGCCACCACCACCGCCGCCGTTGTCTAAAATAACTAGCCCAGCTACACTTCCGCTTCTTCTTTCAAAAAGGTCTCCATTTGGAACAGTGGATAAATATCCACCTAACACCCAGTCTAAAGGATCAAAATAATTTGCCGGTGATTCGGTACTAGAGATCGTTACTTGAAAATCTTTAAATTCTGATAAGCCAATGCCGCTATTATTTCTTACATTGCCACCAATATATGAAAGGCTAATGTTAGTTACGCCATAACCTGTTTGTTGACTATGAATTATAGGCTCAGGTAAATTAATGACAAAGCTTGTGCTTGTTAACCTAGTGCCAAATGTAACTGGCATGGGAATATTGTTGACTTTTACAACAAAATTGGAAGCACCTGTAGCTGGAAGCATTGGGGTGCTTGACGTTGTAAAACTTGCGGTGATGGAAAGGCCATCCGCAGATAATTCAGCAGAACTTATTTCTGGATCAGAAGAAAGTGCAGAAACTACTGTAATATTTTCTGATAAATTTTTTGCACTGTTGAAATTTTCAGGAGAGTCTGGCAACTCATCAAATGAAATAGAAATTTCATTTTGCTTAGAATCAGATTTTACATTATTTTGGTTATTTTTCTTCTTTTTATTAGGATCTTGGGAGTTATTTTTAAAAAAGTCCATATTATTATTATTTTACAATTAGATAAGAGGATGCCCTATTAAGAAGGCACTGTTTTTTGATTATTAATAACTCCCCTATGTCCTGCAACAAGTAAGTTTTCTTTATATGATGCAGCTGCTAAAGGTCTAATAATACCATAGCCACCAGAAAACTTGTCAGGTTGTGGGTCTTCATATTTCCAAACTTGCTGCTCTGGATAATATGACCAGGCCTTGAATGCATGATCGTATGGATTATCTGCTATTTTTTTAGTGTAAAAACCATCTGTTAAGCACCAAATGCTTCCCTGATGTTCAACAAACTTTCTAACTCCTCCAGTGGAGTTGAATCTGTAACTAACATGAAAATCCTTTACATCTCTTATAACTGGAGGAAAAACAGCACCTACATGGTATCTTAGTGAATTGTATGCCCATGTGCTTGCCGATTCATTTTGCACTGTTTTACCAAATCTTAATTGAAGACTAGTTGAAGCCAATGACAAGAAATTATCTTCGTCTATCAATGGGTTTTCATATTTGCCAACCCATACTTTTACAGATCTGTCATTAACACCAATTCTAACAGGAGTAAATTCTCTTGATATTTCATGATTTCCAGAATCAGTTACAATTGCAATGTAATCAATTGAAATGTTAGGCCTTGAAGCACCTTCTGGCAAATCTTCAAATTTCAAAAAAACACTTTTAACTTCCCCAGTCCAAGAAGGCTTGAGAGTATAAGTTTTGAACGAAGTTGAGTAATTTAATGGTTGTTCATACCATTCATAATCACCAAATTCATTCACATCACTTGATGAACTCCAGCTAAAAAGCAACTTCGCATTAGGTGCAAAATAAGTTGATGCTGGATTGATTTTTAATTTGATCAATACAGTGGAATGTGTATCGACTTTTATTGCTGTCAAATTTTCAGCAGCAATAAAAGGAGTTCCTGTATTTGTTGGATCAACTATTAAATGTTTCGAAGATTGAGTGACTGAACCAATGGTTTCAGATTCTGATCCAGTAGATATCGAACAAAATTGAACACTGGCCCATCCCATAATTGATGCACCTGTACCAGATCCAGGATTGAGAGCATTAGTGTCTTCAGATGAAGACTCGGAGAAATTCCAAAGTTTTTGTATTCCCCTGTCTGGATATGTTGTTGGGTTATATCCAAAAGCAGTTACAACATCATCCAGTGATGATAAATTTTTCGTTGTAGTTTTAGATCCACTTGTTATTTTAATTGTAGAAGATGTTAGTTGAACATCAAGATAATATCTTCCATCATTAATTTCAAAACCTTGAGATCCCGTGCCAGATTGATGAAGCATTTCGAACTCAACTGTGTAAACAGTTTCATTTACTATGGCTTGCTCCCAGTCAGAACCAGTTTCACATGTGAAATTTTGGTTTTGTGCACTTGTTCCTATAATTTTAATTCCATATTTATAGCCAAACTCAGTGTTTCTATCTTCTAAAAGTATAGTATCAATCACTGAAGATTGCCCTCTGGTATCAGTTCTGCCATTATTATAAAACTGCCATGGGCTATGATCTTGCATGAATTCTTTATCGAAAATTTGGGTAGACCAAGCATCATTATATTGTGATGTTGAGATATATTGTTGATTATTGGTTGGTACAGAAATTAATTGTTCTGAATATGTGTATATTTCTGCTCTATCTCCAATAGCAGCCATGACCTTATTTGAAGATGCCATTATATCTACAATTGGCAATTTTTGAGGCTCAAAATCACTTATATCAGACTGTTTGATATTTAAAATATTGACTGTTTGAGTTTCTGTTGTCAAATTAGTTTTATTGAGTCTTCTTCCATACTTGAACACTTTTCCTTGCTTCGTGCCAAAGAAAATATAATCATATGCGCTCGTTGCACATGTTATATCATAATTTTGCCCGTGTAAAAGATCTGGAAGTGCGGAAGTAGCAACAGATTCCCAATCACTACTTAATGCATTTATTGCGGCTCTAAATAAATAACTTTCAGAAGATGTGCCTGCATAAATATATTCAATACTCTCATGCTGGAACTGATGTTTAATAAGACAAGATATAGGTAATACATCCCCACTTTCATTAGCTGCTGTAAATATTGGTCCGGTGATATTAACTCCATCAAATTTCCATAAATTGCCAGTTCCTCCTCCTAACAGAATTTCGGTTGAGGTTGAAATCATAGACAGAATTACTCTTTCACTTGTAATATCAACATCTGCAATTTTTTGAACACTTATACTATCCCATCTCCAAATCTGAGCTATTGTTCTAACAATTGAACAAACAAAAACAGGGCTTGAGGGCAATGAGTCAACAAAAACAAGATAGCCTTTTGCGCTATCAATATAATATCTATTTGATCCTGCTACATTTTCGTCTTCAACCTGATTCCACGGTGTTCCATTGACAGTTAAAGTTACATTGTCAGTTTTAGCAAAATAAATTCTTTTGCCATAAGTATCATTATCTTCAGATACTCCATAATATGAAGTTGCAGCATCAAAACCTGAGTCTAAAGTATCAACAAGCGAAACATCTGAGTAACTTTCAGTTTTGATTGCTGACATGTAAACTTTTTCTAAATTATCTACAGGATCAGTCCAAACTATAGAATTATTAATTAATACGTTTCTAGGAGTGGTGACAGCATCAACTTTATATGTACCCGGTAGGATATTATCCCACGCTCCTATAGGCTGAGATATATTATTCCCATAATCTCTTACCTGTATCTCAATTCTTTTAACTCCTGGCAATTGAGAAGTTGAACCAGTGCCAACAATAGATCTAGTCAAAACATCATTAAATTGTTGGAAATTTGACCAAGATCCTACCCCTTCACCGTTTATTAATCTAAATCTCATGTCTTTGACTGATGTAATTAAATCTGAAGCTGTAATTTTTAAATTTACCGTAGATGTATTAGTAAAATCGATAACATTACCACTGTTATCAATTATTTCAATGCCAGCCGTTGGTGCTGTAGTATCAACTATAGCCATCAACTGAGCGTTTACAGTGATGGGATAAGATTCGCTTATATTCCCAACTTTATCTACAACTTGTACCCATATTTTTCTAGGTCCATCAGTTCCTAAATTTTGAGATGAATCAACATCGGTTGTAAAATCATCAACAGCTCCATAAAAATCTTGATACCAAGAACCATAATGGTAAATAGTATATGAAACTTCAGAAGTAACAGTAAATGCATCCCATTGTTGCCAATCGGAATAAACAACTCTTCCAAAGTCCGTCTCGCGACCTATTCTGAATGCTAATATTCCTGAATTAGAGTCAGAAGCCTCAATGCTTATCATCGTTGTTCTAACACCAGGCTTCAATGTCAAATTAACTTTTGGACGACCAGTCGCAAGATATTGAGGACCAGTTAAATCAACAGTTACAGGTTCTGATAATCCTGATGGTTCCGATGAAACTAAAGCATGGCTTTCTGCAGAAGTTCTTGTTTGTATTACTGCCGAATCCCATACATTTTCATGTCTTTCTCTATATGCATGAAATAATTTGAACCAAAGTGATGTTATTGATCTCCAAGCTGTATCTTCAACTCCGTCGGTTACATTTTCTAATAGTGTATTTGAATAGTCTCTATAAACATATGACGAGAATGTATTTGAATATTTTGCTCTAGCCAAGTTTAATCCATAAGGCAGTTTAACTACTAACCAATAGTCATTACCAGTGGTAAGTGCTTCTGCATCTCTATTGCCTAAAACAAATTGCAATAAGTTATTATTCGGAACTTTGAAACCGGGCTGTGCAAATGGTCTCAATTCTTGACCTGAGTCATACAAGCTTTCAGTTCTTGGCTGAATCCAATCAGGAAACAAAGCCGTGTCTATTTCGCCATTGTTGTCAGAATAAATTTGAATCAAAGGGTATGGAGGTAGTTCATTTTCAGTAAGTTCAGTATAAGAATTTGTTACCATTAACTCTAATAACTGTGGATAAACCGTGGTATCATATACTCGTACAGTAGGAGTAAACTTGTACATAAAATATGAATACCCACCGTCATTCCAAGACTCATATATAAAATCTCTGAATTCTGTGTTTCCAGCAAGCATTTGTTGGCCTAATAGTGGTTTGAGGTAAGCTGATCCTGCGTTTGCTTTTACTAGATGCCTAGTGTTTTCTGCATCTAAATTATCAAAATTTACTTTTTTAGGCAAACCAAATATTTTCACATTTCTTAAATAAGCTTCGCCAAATTTTGCCGTCGGCTCAACTACATTGATTGTTGCCGATGTGTGTGCAAGTCTAAAATCATAAGTTGTTTGAGATCTGACTCCAAAAGAAACGTACCAACCCATACCAAATCTTGATGACGGCAAAGGCATTTCTAATCTTGAAGTGCCAACTATGTCTGATCCACGCTTAATGATGATTCTGGCCCCATCACCTATCCCATCGGGGCTATCATCGCTGACTAATACTGACCAAGCTTCACCATTGGTATCAGCATCATTATATGAGTAAGGTAAATATACTTTGTTTGATAGAAAATTATCTATTTTTCTTTGTGTGATAGTGACATAATTATTGACTCTGTCAAAAGCTATCATGATAGTGGGTCTATTTATTAATTCATCTGTTTCAGCATGGTTGCCATCACATCTAGTGCCCATGGGACGCTCACTATAAGGATCAAAAGGTCCGGGGGCTGGTGTAAGGACAGGATTAGGGCTTAAGGCAAGATAAAATTCACCTTCAACTGGCAAAAAATCAAACTCTACTAGACATCTGTCAGAAAATGTAGGCATATATGCAAATAATTCTGCAGTAGCTCTGCCTGAAGATGCTGGCACTTGAGTGACAAAGTGATAACCGTCACTTGGATCGACGCTAGAAGTACCTGCATTATTTTCTTCAAGCTCAATCCACACGCCATTTGTGATAGCTGTTTGCCAACCTGTTACAATAGTATTTGTGGTAGGTAGTGAATCTGCTTGTATATCATCATCTTTGCAATCTCCAGCATCAACGTCCAATAATAATCGACCAGAGCCAACACAAGCTTCACTAAGAGAATAATCTATGCTCCCAGACACAGCTTCATAAAGTACGTTAACTCCAATACTGCCAGCATAACCAGCTGTGTTTAGTACTGCAGATCCTAATAAAAATGATTTTGTTTTATCAGATAATGGAGTAAGATAAGCCTTGACTACTCTTCTTTCATCAAACACATTAGGTGAACCAACACTATTTGGCCTTACAAATTTAGATGAATACAATTCTATTACTGAACCATTTTTTAAATGATCCACGATTGAATAGGGTAATGTTGTAGTTTGGATTTGATAAGCTGGACCAGAAATTACACCAATAACGTTATTGTATCTTCTATACATTTTGGCTCTAGGATAAGTTCCAAGCAATCCATTGTTATATTCTATTTTAATTTCAAGTTCGTCAGAAGTACCAGAATTATTAGGAAGATCATGCCCGCTAGTATGCATTCTTAAACTAACAGCATAACTAAAATTTTGATCTTCATCTCCGCTTATTGATACTACAGCTTGAGCATAAGTATCAGGAGAATAAGTTCCTGGAACAACAGTTGAATTTGAGTAGAAAGCTTTACCAGTATTGTTAGTCAACGTTCCAGTAATATTAGTATTCACAGCTACACTGCCATCAGATGTATAAGATCCTGAACTTGGAACGTAATTCCATCTGCTGAATCCAAAGGGAGTATATCCATTAAATTCAGGAATTAAAGTTCTTTTTATATTGCTTATGACTGTACGATTAGATTTGAAATTTAAATCAGTATTCCCAGTTCCAGATCCTCTAATTTCAATTATATCAGAAGTATATCTAGCTACGCCAGTGCCATAAAGGCCAGTTGCAGATTCATTTGCTGCAGCAAATCGCCACAAAGATTTTCTGCCTGTATATCCTTCAACTCTTGTAATGGGGCTAGGCTGGCCAGGTCTTGTTCCAGATTCAGGCTGCCAATAAATTTGATCATATATACCTTGATTATTTGGATATGTGCCTTGCTCACCAGATTCTGCTTGTACTTGAATTTGATAATAAACAGTAGACAGACCACCATTTGCAGAAAGTGGCCAGTTATTAACTATAAATAAATCATCTCCAGCTTCTTCTGATCTACTCAATTCCAGTGGTATGTTATCAGAATCAAAGAAAGAAGCTGGATTTATGTTAAATATAAAATTTTTGTTACTTCCAGTTACAACATGAGATGGATCTGAATCTGCGCTGGTGTAAGGGAAATCTGTAATTGTAATTGTAGATGAAGCTGTAAAGTCTGGATCATTAGATAGCTTCAGCCAATTGATTGTTTTTAAAACAACAGGTTCTCTCAAATCAGTATCGGCAAGTTCAATACCAAATTGCAATGAAACTCGATTGTTATCAATGTTTGGATTTAAACTAGATTTTCCAGTAAAATAAACTTCACCTTCATTGATGATTTCATTTTGTAAAAAACTATTTTTTAAATTTGGAGGGAGAACAACTCTTATATTTAAAGACATTTTTGCATAACCAATTTATTTTTATATGTATGAATACTTATTCTTTATACACACTAAAAAATCTTGCATTAAAAATTAAAATTTCAACTCATCATCAGCTCTTGTTGTAAATGTGGCAGCTGGATCATCTGCTTTTATAGGTAATGACACTTGCTGGATTATATCACAATACACAGACAAATAAATAAATCCATCCACAGTATTTACTGTATCCTCTTCATAAAATACAAAACTTCCTGAATAAACCGATGGTCCAGAAGCTGATATTTTTGTTAAAGAAACTGCAACAGGTTGAGTGATAGTATCTAAACCATTTGATTGATAAATTAATAATTTAACTGGTAAATCATTGGATAACTCTTGACTACAAACTACCCTAAAGTACAGAGTTTTGCTTTTTGGACCTTTACCAATATCATAATAATATTGTTCTTCTGCAGTTAGACCACTTCCATGAGCTGGTACAGTAGAAATTACAGGTACGCCAAATCTAATTGGCCTTGGATGTGTCCAGGCATGATCAAAAATACCAATAGAAAACTCAGGCCCTCTATTACCTAGTGGAACAAATACATTAGAATCGACAGTTAAAGGCTGAAAATAACTTGATATTTTGACGTTATCGTCCTCTTTTATTTCATATAATTCTATTCTTAAATCACTTGAAGAAAAATTGATAGTTAAAATGTCGTTATTGTAAATAATTATATTACCATCAATGACATCAATAACAAAATTAATATTTTTTAATTTACCAATTGCTTTATTTTTTTGATATTCAAATTTATCAAAACGGCCTATTTTAATATTTACAGTTCTGACCTTTGGAGACTCTTGAGTATATAATATATTTATTTTATTATTATCTGCATATACCGCTATATGATAATTATCTTCGATTTTGTATGCAACAGCTTGAGATATTGATCCTATACAAGAATCGACAGGAGCATCCATGAGAACGGTATTTATTCTTCCTTTGCCATGCAATATATCAAAAGAATTGCTTTTCAAATCAAAATTAATTTTTAAATTTTCCATTTTTTTACTCAGAAACTAAAATATCACCATTGGAAGTAAAAGAAAGGCCAACTGGGTGAATTACTCCGCTCCAGTCAGATGTAATTCTTCCATTAACGTCAAATTTAACCACTCTACTGTTTGTACCATTAACTGATGTATCATCAAGAGCAACCCAGAAATGTATTTTATCGGGATCTAAAATTGCTCTAACCGCGTCTAATCCAACTGTATTAATTGTAGCTAACAAAGTATTATTACCAGCTGAATTTTGATTAATCAATACAACTTTTCCATTGGCAGTAGCACCAATTGCCGGTGCAGCGACAAGTAAATTTCTATTGCCTGCATCTAGAGGGTCAGGGGTATAAATATATGCACTACCGCCTTTTCCATCGATAAATTCAACAAATGTTTTACTAATAGTTTTTGAATTTACTGTTTCACCTAAATTATTATATTGCTTGATGGAATTTTCGCCAGCCATAGCAACAATCCAATTATTTGATTCTATAACTTGTATGCTTACAGGTGAATAAATGTTATCAAATACTACTTCTCCTGAATAAACTAATATTTTGACGGGAGTTTCCATCTCTGGGCCCATAAGAGTTGTATCGTATGCATTATTGCTATTGAAATCTCCAGCTAGTGCAGATGTACCTGTACCAGATACCAGACCTTCAAATGAAACAAATTCTGTACTTGCAAAAGATCCAGAACCAACTAATTCATATAATTTAACGTCTCCGTCAATATAAGCTGGCAAGTCAGTCCCGTCGTTATTATCAGATGAAGAGTCGCTTGCTGGGTGAGCAACACCATCATTACCATCTGTAGTTATAAAACCTGAACCTATATTTAAAAAAATATCTGACGTCCATGAATTAATTTGTGTTTTTAAAGCTCCTGTAAAGGTTACTACTAAAGTTGCGCTTTTTAGAGATGTGCTATTTAAAGGGGTTACTGGATCAAATTTTTCAACTTTTACTTGGTTGCTAGCAGATCGACCAGTATTATCAAAACTTATAACTTGTGCGCCAGATGAAACAGAAACTTTTTTCAAAGCATCAACTGTATTCGAAAAATTAATATATTGACTAAAAGAAATCCACATTTTAGCTAATCTAGGATTATAATGAGCTGTAAGTGCAACTAAGTCTCTATCGTTTCTTTTTAATCTAATATTGCCCTGAATAGATCTGACAAAATCGCCATTATCATCAACTTCTACAACCCTGTCATTTGCGGTATCAGCAAATACATAATGATTATCAGAAGTAATAAATACATCTCTGGGACTTTCCAGTCCCTTTCTTACACTATGTTCAAAAGCTTGAACAGGTGTAGTATAAAGATCAGCCAGCCCTGAAAGCAAGCTATTTGTTTCAATTGTGCCAAAGCCTTTAGAAAAATCACCTAAACCCTCATCCCATTTTATAAAATTAAAGTATCCAACTTCACTCGTACTTGATAGCTGAATTCTGTTATTTGTTGGAGGGTCAACAATATTAGTAAAAGTTATGCCCGTAGAAAAATCTGCATTTGTTTCCCAGACTTTCGGTGCAGCAGAAGCAGAAATTACAGTAAAATGTAATTGTATTGAATTTACAGTAGGGGCATATAATCTATCGTTTGAAGCTTGCAGTTGAACGATGACATCTATGTATCTTCCAGTATTATTTCTGGAATCTATTTCATATGTGCTCTGTGAAACTTCGTATGGATTAGCTCCATTAAGAGCCCCTACAGTATTTTTAGTTCTAGCTTTTACAGTAAAAGAGCCAGTATTTGAGGTTATATTCCATGTAACTTTATTATATAAAGGTGCTGGTGTATTCCCGTCAAATCTAAAAGTAAAAGTTCCAGTTGAATTGTAATACAAATCATTCCAAACAAATATACAACCAGTTAAGTCGGCTGATATGCCCTCGCTAGGCGCACCATTTTGCCGTACATAGCTAACTCTATATGGTAAGTCGCCAGGATAAACTGTTGGAATGTTAAGTTCGAATTTAAATTCGAAATCGTTATTATAATATAAACCGAATCCAACTACTTCTGTTCTGCTTGAGGATTCAATAAAACTATCAAGATTGACTTCAGTGTAATATTGTGTGCCCAAAGTAGGCCTTGCTGAAGCATCATGAATAAGAACAGGGTCAGAAATATATATAGAATTGTTTTCTAAAAAATTAACTTGAGTACCAGTACCATCTGCTAATATTAAATAAGCATAAACATCAGTAACTCCAGCCCTTGGATCTGCAGGATTGTCTGGAAAATTTACAGTGTATCCAATTGCTAATTTATTAACTCCACTATAATCTCTGGGATCTCCAGCAAAATTCAAATATAAATATTCAAATAAACTAACGTCAGAATTACCATCCAAAGAATTGGAATTGAAAACGTGTCGATATTTCCAAGGACCAGCTGCTGTATCAATTGTAGAGTCGCTAATCTTGTTATAGCCATATGGCTTAGATAAAGTAAAATATGATGCAGTACTTGTGCCGAATATTTCAATATTTTTAGAAAAATAAACACTACCCGCTTCTGTAGAAGTATCTGTAGCAGCATAAGCTGTAGTAAAATCCGTATCTGTTGTCCAAACAATACTATCTGAGATAGCTGGCTGACCAGCGCCTCCAATAATTTGGTGAGTAGATTTATTAATCGAAGACAATGTTATATCAGACGGAACATAAGGTCTAGAAACTGCAGTCAATGCCACAGGAGTAACAGATGCCCAGTCAGATTTCCAAGCAACAAAAGAATCATTTTCATTATAGCCTGGTAAATAAAATATTGCATTAATCAAATTTTGATCTACATCAGATAAACCTGCTTGTTTTTTAAGGGCCATAGATAGCTGGAGCATGTTTGCAACAAACAAATCTGAAAGTCTTGGATTTGAAGTATCTTCTAACGCAGCAAGCAAAGAATCAATTTCTGCATGAGTTAAAGTTCCTTTTCTTGATAAAGATTCATGATTTATTTGAGGTATTCTTTCCGAAGCAAAAGTACCAGAAGTGACTGTTGTCGCATCTAGATCTGTTAAAAATGTTCCAGAAAGCTTACCCTGCACATGTGCACCAAGGTCAATCGGGCTTGGGTTTCTAGAACCACCAATATGCTTATGGGCGTTTATTCTTGAATTTAATGTTTCAAATAAACTAATTACAACTCTTCCATAGTCAGAAGTATTATAAACAGTATAAGTAAAATTTGAGCCATCATAATCAATTTCAACAGCGCCTAATCCAACATAATAATTTGGATCGTTAATCTCGGTGAGTGAAGCTACAAATTCTACAGAAGAGGCATACGGTGTTGAAACGGTTGGAGTTGCATATATCCAATAAGTAACAGGATACACTCCCCCTACTGGAAAACTAAGACTAATTGTGGTATTTGTAGTAGTTTTGGCATATTTCCAAGCAATGTGACCTTCACCAGGAGTTATATAAACAGACAATCCCGTAGTATCTGTTGGCGGTTGGATCAACCATGAAGAGGTATTTCCATCCTCTAATACACCATTGCCAAAAATCGTATATAAGTGTAATAAATTATTTTCAATTGCAAGAAAACGAATTTGATCCATATCCAGCATTTCACCGGTACGATCAGCTGCTTCTAAATAACCAAAACCATAAATATTCGTTTTCTTCATTTTGAATTATCCACTAATTAATTTTAGGTTCGTAATCAGATGTAACATTATCAACGCCCCAAGTAGATACACCCCATCTGAAAGCCTCTGTTGATTTTTGAATATTGTATTCAGTCGCCAATGGTATATTGCCAGTGTAAGAATGTGTAGCTGAACCATCTGGCATTTTGGTATTTGGGACCATTTTTAATATTTGATTTGAAATAACGCTTGTTAATGAAGTGAATCTTGGCATATATAATATCCTTTATTTACTATTCTCCAATAAAGTCTGGGAATCTTTCACCCTCTATATTGGCTCTAATAATGTTGTTTTCTACATCAAATTGATAATTTATATTTTTATAAATAAATTTATCTGTTTCATTTTCTGCTCCACCTTCAAATGATTTAATTGTAAAAAGACCTGAATCATTCAATGGCTGAGTGACTAAAACGTTAAGTGAAATTGCAGTAAATGTTTCTCTTATAAATTTTTGTCTAATTAAGAAAATTTCTTTTGCTAAATTTTCATTTTGATAAAATCCAACTGTCGGGTCATCAATCTTTAAAAGTTCTTTATTATAACCAACGTAGCCTACAACAGGCTGATTTTGAAAACTACTTAAACTATCATTAGTAGCCGGATTTTGCACAAATTTATTTAACTCATTATATGCTTCAGTGCTTAATGCTTTATTTACAGTATCAGGAGGTGATTCTTTGAAGAATGGCGTCAAATCAAATAAGGTAGTAGAAAAAATAAATTTACTATGCAATGAATCCATAGAAGTTGTTTCAGTCCAGCCTGAAGAATCAACAATTCCATGCTCTCTTAGCGGATTATTATTTGCCAAATATTGAATACCACTAGGATCGGAAGTATCTCCAGCAAAAAATAATGTATCTTGAGTTTCATCACTTCTCAAAGAAATAATAAATTTATGCTTATCTGGATTCCAGTAAAAAACTGGCAGTGAATCATTCACTGTAAAAGGATCACCTATTGTGTAATTCATTACTGATAATAATTTTTGAATAACACTCGCAATTTTTATAGTCTTATTAACTGTTATTACAGAACTTGCAAGGCTATTAGGGAATTGCAATCCTTGAGCACCAATATGAAATTTGAAATATTTATCATATAAAGGGTCAAACAAAGCGCCTGCTCTCTCTTCACGAGGCTTATATGTACCCTCTAATCCAGCAAAGAAAAAACAATCTTTCAAGATTGATCCAACATCACTTAATGCAAAAGAAAGAGAATTTGTTGTATTAAATCTCAAATCTGATAATAATTTATCACCAATATCTTGGCAAGAAATAATTACAGTAAAACCATCAGGACTTCTTACAACTCTCACTGATTTACTTATGCCTTGAAAAAATGTTTTTATATTATTTTCATATCCAGCTTTTAATGTAAAAACTAAAACATTTTCCTGAATAGCATTTAATATTTGAATTCCAATTAAATCATTAGTTAAATTAGCAAATGTAAGTTGTGCTGTTGAAGTTTTATAAGATCTATTCTCATTTGTATCATAAGAAACACTGACATTGGCTGAAGTTAAATAAGCTGATATGTCAGAATAATTACCCCATATATTTCTTGTTATTTGTTGTCTTTGAGGGGCTTCTGGGAAATTTCTTAAGTAAAAAAACACTGGCCCTTCGATAGTAGTTTCGTAAGATATCTGAGATCTAACTAATACTCTCACATTATCTTCAATAGAATTGTCGGTTGTCCTACTTAATTCTTCATAACTAAACTCAGGAGCAGCTGCGTATTCTTCTTCGGACTTTCCAGTTCTTCTCCAATCCCCATAAAATGTAGGAGAATTTAAAACAGTGCCTCCCGTGCCTGCAGTTAATACTTCAAAATTTGGTTTCCTTGCAGAAATAAAATTTTTAATAATTTTCTCTGGACTACATGAACCTGAGAGATACTCTTTTTGAGGCACATTAAAATCAATTAAAACCCTATTTCTTGTGTCTTGACTAGTTTCAGTTATAAATTCTGAATTGAAATTATTAAAACAAAGAGGTGAATAAGTAAAACTTACTGCTACATCATTCAAATAAACTTCAATTACTGACTTTTCAGGTTGATATGGAACATAATAAGCATCATCACTTGATTCTTCTGTAAGTTGTGTTACCCTGATTGGTTCGAAAACATTCCATTTTGCAACTTCGGGGGTAAATCCAATATACATGTTTGAACCAGCATAATGGATAAAAATATCAATTTTGAAAGATCTGCCAAAATCAAATGTTGTACCTCTTAAGTCTACTTTGTTCCAGTTATTTCTAATGCTTTTAAGAGTATTATTTGTTTGATCTCCTGGCCTCTTATATCGTAAAGAAGGTGGTTGTCCTGGCGAAAGAATCAGAACAAATTCAGTAATACGTCTTTCAGCCTCTTGTTCATTTGGATAACCCCAATATATAAAAATTTCACTTGTAGATGTTGTATTAGACTTTACTTTTCTAGTAGGAGGGGTAACGTCAAAATGCAACCAGAAACCACAATTTGGCCCACCTTTAGCTTTTACTACTTCTGGGCTTTTTGTAATTCCATTTATAGAAGGATAATAAATTGTAGGCTCTTCATAGAGCATATCGTCAGCAATAGGGAAAAATCTTCTAATAACTGAACTTCTGTTTTGGGAGTGAACTGTAATTTTTGATCCTGTCGCATTTGTTGTTGTGCTTAATGCAGCGCCGTTTGCAACTTTATAATTCGTAACTCCAAAATTTTTAAGAAATGTTAGTTTTTCTTTTTCAACAAATTTTTGCTGCCAAATGTTATATGTTTTTCTTGGTGTTAAAGAAGCAAATGGGCCAATTTTTGTTGTAGGTATGAATGGAAACGATCCAAAAGAAAAAACTCCAGCTAATTGACTCGAAGATGCTAAAACTTCAGAACTGAATCTAGGATTGCTAGATTTTGCATTGGCAGGCAAAGTATATGTTAAACCAGGATTGAACACGGATGATGTCGCGCCTGATAAAAGATTTAAAGCAGGATGAGCTTCGTTAGGTACGATGGCACCCTCGCCAAACGTAGCTGCAGGCGCACCAATGAATAAATTTAAAGTGGGAATTAAACCACCAGCCCCAGTTGAAAAATTGGATAATTTTGGAGAATATTTATTTCTTTCAATTTGCTCATAAAACGTTGCAGATAAGGTATTTGCTGGATCAATCTGCTGTTTATATCTTGAATGGTATCCAAAAATCGAACCTTGTTCGGGCAAAAATACGGCACTAACCGTACAATTTATATTTAGTTGTCTTGGCGCATTGCTAGAAGCCACTTTTTATTTACTCCTCTCTTAACTTTTCGAGCCAAATGATCTTAGGCCCTACAAAACTAGTTTTTAGGAGTTAATATCATAATCATTGCCTTGCCATCCATAGCGGCAGGTTTCTCAACACTTGATAAGTCCGTAAGTGAAGTTGAAATTTTTTCCATTAAGAAGCTTGCTTGATCAATATAATTGATTTCTCTGCCTCTAAACTTAATTAAAACTTTTACTTTATCCCCGTGTTTTAAAAATTTTTTTGCATTATTGAGCTTGACATTAAAATCATGATCTTCAATCATAATACCAAGGGTGAGTGTCTTTAAATCAGCTTGCTTCGATGCAGACTGATTTTCTTTTTGCTTCTTCGCTTGTTGGTATTTATATTTACCATAATCTAAAATTTTGCACACTGGTGGTTGTGCGAAAGGTGCTATTTCAATTAGATCCAAATTCAAGTTTTTAGCAATTTCTAATGCTTTTATAGTAGATACTATTTCTTGTTTACCGTCCTCAGTAATCAATCTTACTTCTCTTGCTTTTGGCAATTCATTGAAATATCTTAAAATTTGATCATTAATTCGAGGCGTTGTTGTGTTTTCTGACATTTAAATTCCTTTTAATTCATTATTATTTATTGTACAAATTATGAAACTTTTATTCTTTCAGTTACATTTCCATTATTATAAATTTTACGAACATATATGTCTGAAGATGTGTCATTAGAAGTTTTATAATAAACAAATAATTCACTTGCATGATCTTCATTTTTACTTATAAAGAAACCAGCAGATTGTCTGTGAATGTCATTCTCTAATTGACCTTCTTGATCAATTATCAAATAGTTAGAATCTACTAAATTTCTAAGTTGATTATGAGCTGGGTTGTCTCCGGTACTCAAATCACGATTGCCAGCCACCAAATATATTGCTCCGATAATGTAAGAATTTCCAAACCCGTTGTTAGTTAACTTGGTAAAAAATAATTTACCTGCACACCAAAAAAGGCAATAAGTTATTTCTAAAATCTCATCATAAGCCAAAACTGGACAAAATACAGCTGTCTCATTCGAAGCAACGCTTCCAAACGACATATCGACAATAGAAAAAGCCTCAGATGATTCCTCCAAGCCTGATGAAATTCTTTTTGCTATAATCTGATTAGCCAGGCCCTCAACCACATAAGCTACTAGAATATTGCCTTCAGTATCTATGACCAAACTTGGTCTGGTTTCTAATACAAGGGATCCACTTAAGTTTTGACTGTAAATTATATATTCATCAATATAGTCAATACTATCTGCTATATCAAGTGGTCCATCTACTAATAAATTTAAGCCTGGAGAAACATTGCCATCGATGCCCGCATTGTAAGGATTTGTAACTCTCAACATTAAGCCCCCAGGACTTACAATCCCCAGTAAATATAATGTATCATCGGAATCCCAAAATTTTACATCAAATTTACTCATTTTTTCTGCAACTAATCTAAGCGAAGAGGTGAATTGATTATCATCTAAATTACTGTTAGGGCCTATCCAATAGTCTAATGTACCGCCATCAGAATTAAAAGACAAATTACCACTATTGCCATCGTTGCCTTCAATTTCTGTTAGTAATCCAATGATTGAATTTAAATCTCCAACAGTTTCTGAATTCAAATTAAAAATAATTGGATCTTGACCGGATAAAATTGCTCTAGAACCATTTAACTGCCCAGCAACAAGTCCAGTTTGGGCAACAACATTAAAAGGATCATTCTGTTTTAAATAATTAATTACTTTAGGCGTTTCTGAATCTTCTGGTATTCCGTTTGCAACAATATGTATAGATTTTTCTAAATTATCTTCTGCAGCCTTAATTACATCTTCTAATGATTTTGAAAAAGACTCATCTAATACTGTTCTAATTCTTAAACCATATGGGAAAGTAGAATTAAATGTTGCGCCGCCTACAATGTTAACTTCCATGCCTTTTGGCAAATTTATAAACCAAGTAGGTGAATACAGGGCTCCAGTTATCGAAAAATCTTTACCATTTTCAATTATTTGAGCTTTTAAAGTCTCATCACTAGCATAAAACCAAAATTGCTGAGAATCAAGAGCTGAACTAGGAACCAAATCTAAATCCTCATAAAATCTTGTAGAACCAGAAAACCCTCCTGCATCAACTATATTCAATTTTGTTAATCCAGAAGAGCCTGGCGTGTCAGAATCTATTGTTAAATAAAAATTTTTAATTCTAGTGCCAATTGGATTTCCTTGTAAATTTTCTTTTATGGTATTCAGCTCAGATTCTGTTAATATCTCGTTGTTTGCAGATCTTGGGTATGCAATTAATCTCACGATTAATTGAGCATCGGTACCAGTAATAAAAAATGGTTGACTTATAGTTGCAGTGTAGTTTAAAACTCCCACACTGCCTGTATTTGATGACAATTTTAAGTATGGGCTTGTAAATATTCTTTCAGTAACAATACCATATCGGTCAACAAAAAATGCCATTATTTTATATGTTGATGGAATTCTAATGGTGTCTGTGCTTGTATTCAACTGAAATGAAATTATCCAAGTACTAGCATTTACTCTTCCATCTTGAAAACTACTATCTTTTGTAGTAAAATCAGCATAAAACAAAACGGATTTGTCATCGTAAAGAGAATAATTAGTATGCTCAATGCACACTAATGTATTTGGATTTGAAAATGAACCAACTCCACTTTCAAATGTAATCAATCCTATTCTTGAATCTCCAGTTGGATTTTCAATTGAATCAATTCTTTGTATTTTTTTATTATATGGCAAATATGAATTGCCAGTACCTACAATTCCGCCTTCGTATAAATTTCTTGTCAGCTTAAGGGAATCTGATGCATCTGTATTAAAATGAACATAATTTGTTCTGTCAAACAAATAATATCTTGAAGCTGCAAGAGTACCAGTGGAATTTTGTAATATGCAAGTTTCAAAACTACTTGTAATAGGATCTAATTCTATGTCAACTGTTGGTGGATTATAAATCAAATCAAATTCACTTGTGCTATTTTGTAAAACTGAATAGTTGTAAAAAGCCACCACTAGTTTGGTAGTTGGAGATGCAAATGGCGACGCAAAAACATTATTTGTGCCAGAATCTTTAATTAATCCATCTGCATATCTCAAAATTTCAAATGTATTATATTCGTTCGAAAGTGGCGGAGAAACAATTAAATTGTCTAGACTTGATGGTAAACCAATTTTAACTTTGTGAGAAGGTTTCGGATCTGCTATATTTGATGGATCTGTATTATATTTTTCAAAGATAATTTCGGTATTTTGACTTCTGTATTGGTGAGGATTATTAAAATCAATAACCTCTTCACCAGGATGAAACCACATTCTCATGAATACATGAGTATTAGTTTGATTGTATAAATCATTAGATTTGGCTCGTAAATTAAGTTTCCATTGACCCTTTCTAAAAAGAATATTGGAACCAAGTAAATCTTCAATATTGTCAACAGTAAAAAATGCCAATGGCTCTAAATCTAAAGGATCAACATCTTCCAACAATGTTACAGAACGCCTGATTGCAGATATATCTACATTGCTAACACCTGTTGTTTCGAGTTTCAAAGTTGATTTTTCTGAATATATCAAACCTTTAACAGGAGGAGTAGTCGAGCTTACAGCAGTATTTAAGTCTACTAATATAAACCTATACCAAGATCTTGAAGTTCCTGTTGAATCATAAAATAACCAAGGAGCCTTGAATTCTTCTTCTGGAAAATTTAAATTCGATGTATTTAAAATTGTGTAAATTGTTGACCAAGAATCTGTATCACTTGGCTTGGAATCTGAATTAATTTTTTGGATATAAATTGTTTTATTGTTTTCGATTTCATTATCATTAACTCTGACTAATCGTCCTGAAATAGAATTTCCAGATATTGGCTGTCCAGTGAAATAATAAATGACTGACTTTTTGCTTGGGAGTGGCCCCACAAAAACAACCCAATAGTTAGCGTCAGTAATTGATCCTACTAATGTAATTCCATTGAAAGAAAAAATAGGAAAGCTTGGTATAAAAAATCTTAAGTCAATTGCATGTGCAAATCCTCTAGACTTAATAACATCTTCTGGATGGAACATTTTAACATAAAATGTTGGATTATTATTATTGTTGGGATAATAATCATTTAGCCCTGGAATAGTTTTATTGCAATTTATATTGAAGGCATATGCTAAAATTCTGCAGGGTAATTGAGTATTACTGATATTTGGTCTAGTATTAGCAGCCACTCTAAAAAATAAAATTTTATTTAGCGCCAGTTTCACTATTGGGCCATCTGTGTAATAAGATTCGATTCTGATTTTTGTTATATCTTTAAAATTGCTCGAGTCGTAATCAAATGATATTGTTACAGTTCTAGTTTCAGTTGAACTATCTCTATTATTAACAAAATATCCTGTTGCTACAAGGGGAGTTTTGTTTAAAGTTAACCTGACTGATGTATCAGAGGGTTGTTGTGATTTGAAAGTAATCGTATTTTTATCATAATCTAATGTATATTCACTTGGAGACACATAAAGAAAGTCTTGCTGAGGCAATGATCTTTCTACAATTATTTCATCTTCTTCTTCAAAATTTTTTGGAGAACTATAAATTGTTCTATCTGTAGTAGTTGCTACTAAATTAAAAAACTGTAATGGGAAAGATTGAGCTGTATCCTCAGTATCTGTACTTGTAAATAATTTGATTTTAGCAAAAACATACTTTGACCAATCAATGTCTAAATTGCTTGTTTGCCCAGTTTGATAAGACAATAACTTTTGATAATCATCCTCTTTACCGTAATATGATAGATTTTCTACTATGTCTAAAAGTCTTGGGTCTTGTGCATCTACTAAGAGTGAGTATTCTAAAGTTATTGCAGATAATTTTGTGGCTACAGCATTAAAATCAGCTTGCCAATGAAAAGTATTACTTTTTACCCAAAATGGTGTATCTGGTGATGGTGGAACTAATGGAGTAGGATTTTGCTTTCTTCTAAAAGCTTTATTTATTGGCCATGCAGGATTTCCATATGAAGTTATTCCTACACCAGAATTGAATGTAGGATACAATGTATAATTTGTGCTTACAGAACTGCTAACAAAATAATCATTTCTAAAAGTGCCTCTTTCATGGACAAGGCTTAACCAGCCCAATCCAGCAGTGTCAGAAGCTGTTGGTATAGTAGATGGAACCCAATTATATCTACCTGAATAGGGTTTTCTATCAGGATTTACATATCCGTCGTCAGGCATTTTTAGCTATTCAACATTTCAATATACATGTCTTCAATCATTCTTCTATAAATTAATTTCATTTTCTTTTCATGATCAATTTGCATTTGTCTAAATTCATATTTTAATTCTCTCTCTATTTTTTGCCTTAATAAATATTCATCTAGTTCTTGACCCGTTTGCGACTGTGTATTATTTTGAATCATTTGTATGATTCTTGTGGCATCAATAATTATTTGCTCTTTGTCAGTTGATCCTTTTTCTACTAATGATTTTACTATTTGGGAAACAGGGTCATTAGCAGCTTGAGTTATTGGCTGTGATGGGTTTGACACAATTAAATCCATCAATTGCTTTTGTATTTGATCTTCCGATCTTCTCAAGGAAGCCTTGTTGTTTTCGCGCTCATTTTCTAACGCTTCTTGAAATCTTAATCTTTCTTCAGATAAAGCTTTGTATATGATGGACTCATTATCCAGAGTATCATTACTTTCGTCTTTTATTTCTGATTTAATTACTTCTTCATCTTTGATTGCTTTAGATAGTTCTTGCTGAATATCATGCTCTGCTTTTCTCAGCGCGATTTTATTTTGTTCTTGTTCTGATAAATTTATATCTGCAAATCTATTTCTTTCAACTGAAAAAGATTTATAAATTGATGTTTCAAGGTCGTCTTCTTTAGTATCTTGTACATTGTCTTGAACGTTAGAATTATTTTGCAACTTATTTGCGCCAATCTGAAGATATTGCAGTTCCTTTTTCTTCTTTTTCTTTTTTCTAAGTTCTTCCTGATAATCAAGATCTTCAGCTTCTGTAACACCAGATATTCTAGGATTTTTCTTAATTACATTATCCTCATTGCCAAATTGATAATCTTCATCTTCAATTTCTATCTCAGAATTGCTGTATGTCAGTTCATTTTGATCAAAATTTGATTCTATTTCTAAATTATTTCTGCCTGATTCTGGTAATTGTGAAAATAATTTATTAAATGTTAATGAAATTTTTTGCTTTATCCCATTAAGCTCATCAAATGTGCTTTGCGTTTTAGAATCTGGTCTAGTGCTTTTTTCATTTTTTGATTTTTTTGCAAAAATTTTATTGAAAGGGCTTAAACTTGCCTGATTTTTAGCTGTAAAAGATTCTGACTGTTGAGCAGATTTGACAATAACTTCATTTCTCTTTTTCTGAAGATTATCCAATGTATTTTTGATTTCACTTTGTGTAGCTATATCTAGGTTTGCAAAATCAGCTGTTGTTATGAATTCAGACAATTTATTAATTGCATTTTGAGGAGAATCATTATTTATATTTATAAAATTATAAGGTAAAAATTCATTAATTTTATCTATTACATTTGCAAAATCTTCTCCATAAGATAAAATTGTATTGTTATTAAAACTTAATTGCCTAATTTCATCATTGTAATTTGTATCGTTTTTTCCAAAATTTGTATTTTGTAATATACCAATACTGCCATCGTAATCATCACTATAGTTTGCACTAGCTTCTGATTTAGTTGTTATATCATCAAAATACTCGCTGGTATCTCTATCT
>JACCDG011391039.1_pt1 | contig 25073 bp, 20 predicted proteins | sample 7442471 | NCBI WGS metagenome assembly JACCDG01 (sample SAMN15323444, study PRJNA562643) | freshwater metagenome | isolation source: river surface water | place: USA:Blue River Watershed | collected 2017-08-17 | reverse complement strand
GATTTAACTCTCATCCGAGACGCCTAGTTGATGATTTACACCACTATGTTTTGAAACATAGGAACATGATGATCGCCACCACGGGCGAGGAAATGAAGCATCCTTTTGACGATAAAGTCATAGGGTTGGGTGGATGGATCGTTATGTTGCCAGCCGCTAACGTGGCTGATAATGGATTAAAAATAATAAAAGAACATCCTGAACTAAGATCTAACGCCAGAGCGCACGTTGGGGATCTGGACGTTAGTGCCAGTTATCCGAACGGAGAAGTTGCATTTAATATCAGCAAAGGAACAACTAAGAAAGAGTTAATAAGTATTGAAGGGGTCTCCGAATTCCAAAGAAGAATGCAAGGAATAAATTTATCTGGAGGACCAACTAATTCAGTTGAGTTTTGTCAGATGATTTTATCTGCACCGAAACTACCTGACCTATTAGTAAAATATAAGGAACATAACGAGATAAATATAGAACCAACAGATAAGTCGTCAATTCGTACAGAGTTGAGCGATGTATTGGGTTATCTATACTGACGTCATAAATCACAAATACTGGTGTCGTGCGACACCAGTATTTGTGATTACCCAAATTTCTTTTTCCACTTGAAGTAGTTAATAAAAAACAAAATAGTTAAGGCCATATTCATCGGCACGAAACCGTATTGCTCAGATACAATAATCCAAGTAAACCATAAACCTTGATTAACTAGACTTATGAGCCACGATAACTTATTCAGATTACCTTGTAAGAAAACTGAATAAATAGTTATAGCTGATAAGAGGTATGGTAAGTAAGATATAATTAATTGCTTCATATTTATTTTAATACTGGTGGCTAAGCCACCAGTATTAAAGCCGTTAAACTACTTTATAGTAAGACAACAACCTGTTGCGGCCCTCATCGGTGAAACCATAACGCAGCGTTTTCTCGAAGTCAATTGTCTTGACCTGATGCTGGCGTTGTTTAGCTGGGCCGGTTGCATTCAGCAGAATAAGTAGAGCGCTAAAGGCGGAGCCTTCGTTTTTAGTCAGGATATACGTCTCGCTATCAAAGAAACGAAATGCATGGCTGTAATGGAAACAGCCATTTCGATGAATTTCTGCCAGCTTCAATACCGCAGTCCAGAGCTTATCGAAGTTCTTAGTTTCATTGTTAATGATGTTGCGTAGAGTTCTGTACAGACCAACCTGCAATTGACCGCCTTCGGTCGGATTAATTTGCTTGCCCGGAGACATCTTGTCGATATAAGACAGAATCATCGCGATACTGGTCTTTTCCGAATCAGCCAGGCCTTCTAGTATTCTAGCCAGCTCCGTTTCTTGTGTATTCGTATCTGGCGATGCGGCAGCGTTCGCCATTTTACCAACCTCTTGCTTCGCTGGTTGAGACGATTGCTTAGCTGCTGTCGTCACCGTGACACTTGGTTTAGTCGGCTGCGTAGTCTGACTAGATTCAGTATTTTTTTCTTCACCTTCGTCGCTAGGTGTGTTCTCGTTCTGTATTTGTTCGGAATTCATTTCCTCGACGCTATTGTCGGGGGTCGTATTCGAGCTAACTTGAGCTTGGTTTTGTTGCGCGCTAGACATATTACGGTCCTTTCGGTTCTGTTTACCCATGATTTCCATCTATCGGTTAAATTAATAACACAACACAGTAGTTCAGCATAAGATAACTAGCTAGATTGGTTATTCCGGATGGCTGTGGTTAGCTCTCTCTGGGCCTTTGCTATCTTACTACTCGCATCATCGACGCCAGCGTTATTTTCCTCGATTTGTTTCAAGCATATGTCGTGAATCGTTCTGATTCTATCGGGTGGGTATGACATATACTCTGAAAAAGATAACTTGAAGAACTCACCTACCTTATAAGTCACATAATCTTTACATGCTTTCTGGAAGGCTCCGCCCGTCACGTAATCTTCTTTCTTACTAAGTAGCATCAATGAAAATGGATGTAAACCATCTTCTGATTCATAGTCTCTCAGATCATAGTGCTCATCATAAAACTGTTGTCTTAAGAACTTAGCGTCTAGATGAGTGAACTTTTTACCAGAGGCGATGAGTTGCTGCAGCTGCTCATCATCGCCTCTGTCTAGTCCAAATCTTGGATCAATAACGCTGACTATTGGGTCGTCACCACTTAGCCCTTTTGCGGACCCGACAATCTCATCACTAGTGATGCGAGGAGGTTGAAAAAATGTGACAATGGGTCAATTGGAATGATTCTGGCGTTCCATTTACCTGGTCGAACTTCTTTAAAATTGGGCTCAGGTATACCAACAACAGCCACAGCTATATCGTCCCGATACTCTGATATAGCTTTATTAAACTTATCGGAAAAATCAGGATCAGAGTTGAGACTATTAATCAGATCGTCAATAGTGGTTGGGTCAACCACTATTTGCTCACCAAGAATAACTTTGCCAACCCAGTGGGTGTACTGGCGCGCAATATTGGCCTGAGCCTGTATTCTCAGCTTCTGGTTTTTCAACTCATCAACACCGTCGAACGTGAGTGTAGATTCAACAAGCTCCACTATGCCGTTGATCCATCGCTCCGAAGATGAGAAGTAGTCTGATATAGACGGCACAGTCAGCTCAACAGCGACGGCGTCGTTATATTGAATATTGCGACCTTTCCATACGCTAACTTCTTCTTGATACCTTTTAATGGTGTCAATACTCATAGACCTACTACCTCGCTCAGCCAGGTGATTTTTCTGCCATGGCGTCATAGCTTTCGTATCGTAGTGGATCATTCTGGATAGATCAACATTTCCAGATATCAGCTTACCTGTACTCGCCCCCTCGACAGACATCTCTGTCCTGATTAGATTGAATCCTCTGGGCCAGATAATTCTAGCCCAGCCAATCAGCAACATGTCTATATCTGTGATTTTGATTAAGTCAAAGATATTTTGATCAGCCTCCAGCTGAGCCGTGGTGTCGTGAATATGATCTTTCAGAACTTCTAGAATTATACGACACGTATACGAACTCAAAGAACTAAATATTAGACCATGTGTGTTTCTTCCCAGCGGTATCTTCTCTTGAGCGATCTGCTCGTACATATTAACTAAAATATCGTTCGATGGCGCTCTAAGAGAAACCCAGAATCCACTGTGAACTAAGGGAACCTGTATGATTGGTCCTCTACCTGTCAAAGCCATCAGTCTGAATAAGGCAGCAGTACCAGTCAGCACTGGCGCTGTAGGGTCAGCTAGCTTAGGCAGTGCTAAATGAATCTTTCCCTTATCAGAAGTAATTGAGGATTCAAATAACGAATCTGGTCTATTGAGGGCTTTTAGCCCCTGGCCTCCGGCTCGATCGTGGGAATTTGCTAGATTACTAGAACCTGACTTACGACACTGTTTCCACAGTTTACCAGCTTCGCCGCGGTTAATAGATTCTTCGATCGATACCAATTCATCCGGCTCAATTAAACCAGGATTTCTACTAGGATAACATACAAAATCCATGCCGTTATCTTTATCATAAAAGTCACTCGGCTTGGTAATCGTCTTAGCATTCTTTAAAAATTCATCGTAATCAAAGCTAAGCTCTATGTTTTGCCCAGACCATTGATAGTATTCATCAGGAAACAATCTATCAAACGCTTGCTTCTTGTGATCACTCATCTGTGGTGATGTTTCGTTTCCAGCACCATCAGCGCTGGTGTTAGTGCTCGTATCAGGCGATTCCATTTTTCCTGTATTGTTTTCAACATCACTCATACCTGCTCCAAATAGAAAATATTATTAACTTAATTAATTTGCGCCATGCTGTTTCTAATGTTTCTAGCTTTATTTATTTCTTCTTGTAGAATAGCTAACTGAGGGCGATAGACGCCATCTATCTGGGTCAGTAATTCATTATGAGCAACCATAATGTTAAAATAGTGCAGGCCAGCCTCAGTATCAGTCGACGCAATAATTCCTCGCCTATCGCCAATTTGTTCTTTTAACTGTATTATGGTTGCGGACAAATTAATATATAGATCAGTCAACCCTTTAAAACAATTAATATACGTGGTCGGGTCGGGAGAGTACTTATGTAGCGTTGGTTCATTCTTTGCAAAATCAAGAACGGTTTTTGTACTCATTAACAGATGAGCGGTACTGATATTTATAGCTATCGCATTATCCCAGTTACCAGGAGAATCACTCCCGTTCTTTCTTTGCTCGTCTCTTTGTTGTCTAGCTAAACTTTTTTTAGTCATGACCATTTCCTAAAATTAATCAGCCAATAATTTGACTGAATTATAATTATTTAGAACAGCACTCCGCACCACAATACTGGTACAGAATACATCGTGTTGTAGTTAGGTCACAGCCGTGACTTACCTATAGCATGCTTCGAATTATGTTTTTTTTTTACAAGATAACGCCATGTTAGATATACTAGAAACACATCTGAATAACACAGAAACATCAGCATATGTACAAACAATTTCCGAAGCCCATGAGTTATTTGATAAATTAAACTACGCCGGATACGAGGCTGAGTTTGTAGAGCTACTGAATGCGTTCGATCAATTAGAAAATCCGACGGGGGAAATAACTGATTTGACCAAAAATCTTCAAATAGGGTTGCTCAGACAATTTGGCATATTTATAAATGAAGAGTCAGAATTATGTACAGTTGAGTTTCTAAATAAGATACTTTCAGCAATAACTTTATTAGAGTCAACGGAACTAATAGATGAGATTGAATTAGCGGCGCTAAGTATAGATGATAAAAAAGAATGCGTCTGCGTTATTCTAAACGTAGTTGATAAGACAATATTTGTCGAAGACTGTATGGTGGTCATAGATACTGTTGTGCATTCTTTGATCGATCGAATAATTGAAGTGGCTAGCGGCAATCTGGATAAAAATAGCGCACCACTTAATAACGGTATTAGTCCTGGCGAAAGAGAGTATATATTAGCGTGCTCTGCTGAAATAGGGCCGACAAATATATTTGAGTATGCTAAAGCGTATAATGTTACTTTATCGTTTGATGTCTATGCTGGTATACTCGATGAACTATTGCCAGAAAAGAAAGAAAATATCAATATACCAGCGTACGCTAAAGAGCTATTGATGATTGCTGTCTTGTCTGGAAAGGATAATCGTAATTATCCGCAGGCTATTAGAGCATACTTATCTGAAAACTCTGAGTTGTCTATTTCAGCCCATACAGAATTATTGGTCGAGATAGATAAACTGTTCACCCTAATTACTAAAGTAAATACTTCGGTAAAGTGATTCATCATGAAAAAATACGATTTATTTATAAAGGCGATGAATGCTCAAGAATACAGGCGAACTTCTTGGGTGATATCCGCATTTAGTCTAGTTAGAGAAGCCGTGGATGAATGGAAGAATAATCCGTTCCCTTACAGAATCGTACAGACACCAGCTGGTAATTTCTATGTAAATCCAGAAAATACGACTGAAATATTAAAGATAGATGACGCTGCTGCAGGACAACCAATCTATCGAATGACTGATGCAATAGATTTAAAAGCAAACACTTTTATAAATCAAAAGAATGATATCCGCACAACCTACGGAAATGTATTAGCTAACCACATACTGCTTATTCAGGCGTTCGGCGATAAAATACCATTTATAACTGGTAAGTTTACCGCGCAAGACATCGAGCGAATGATAGTCCCAAAACTAACCAAAACACCCCAAGACGGGGAGGAGAGATCCCCTAAGTTAATATATGTTGATGAAAAATTGCGCTTCGATGACGGTTGTTCAGCTCTGACCGCATATACGCAGCTATGCGTTCCAGCGCATACTAAAAAAATGATGGTTGTACCACCCGGTACAAAAGAACTAAGAGATAGTTTATTAGCTAAATATAAAGATCGACTACATGATCCAGCAACCATCGCAATCATTGATAAAATCCTGATTGATCACTTTAAGAAGTGGATAAAAGGGGATAGATCAGAGGGATTCCTTATCAGTAAAAAATCAATTGAAATTGTTAGAAAAAAGCTATTGTTAATGCATGGTGCTGAGACTGGATTGACTGAGTCGGTCAGTGTTGATCTTATCAGTAATTCTCTTAGAGAGGGTTGGGATATAAATAAAATACCAACCATGATTAACACTCTGAGAGCCGGTGCTTTTTTCCGAGGCCAGCAAACGGAATTAGGCGGTGTAGCTGTTAAGGAACTGCTTCGAGCATCGTCCAATATCCGAATAATTAAGGGAGACTGTGGATCAAAAATAGGGATGCAGTTTAAGGCGAGTGAACAGGATAAACATATCCTGCTAGGATATAATCACATCAATCAAGACAACACGATTACGATGATTGATGAGGATAACTATGGTGACTACTTAGGTAAAGTAGTTTCTCTAAGAAGTCCTATGTATTGTAAACTAACACACACCGATTACTGTGAGGCGTGTATGGGTAGAGATCTAAGTAGAACACCCACCGCTGCATCGATTGCTATTTCTGACTACGGCAATACTTTCTTGAGTATTTATCTTAAAGCAGCGCACGCAAAATCTCTTAAAACAAAAAAACTGGATTGGTCAGCCCTGATGAGTTGACTATATTCTATGTAGAGAGTGCTCTACATACCAGAAAGAGTCCGCGCTCAATAAGCGGTTAAACTCTGTTGGAGAAAATGATGCTGGTTAATTGTTACTGGCATCCATAGGTCATATGAGCGAGTGGCTTAGCCACTCGCTCATTTGCCGTCATACACTCTAAGGAACAAATAATGAACACTCCGATACACAATGTGGAACAAAGCATAGTGAAGATACAAAGATCTCTTAATGAGATTATGTACGCTGGCCTCATAGAGGATGGTGTATTTGGAGAATCGACAAAACGATCGTTACAAGACTGGCAACTAGCTCACGGATACGAACCAGATGGGCTGTACCGAGGCAGAACTAAGGAAGTGCTTGATAAATATATCGATACACGCTATCTTAAAGAAAAGGACTTTATTGACGCAGCACTAGAGTTAAAATGCCCTGTATCACATATAAAAGCAGTTACTAAAATAGAATCAAAAGGTAGCGGATTTTTAATATCTGGAAGAAATGTTATTTTATTTGAAAGACATATATTTTTTAATCAATTAAATAAATCATTAAAAACCAACAGCGATCTCCTACTTAAGCTATGTCAGAAATTTAATATCGTCGAAAAAACACTGGAGAAATTACAACAATATCTTATCACTAATTATTCCAATATTTATAATCCCAAGCCAGGTGGATACATCGGTACAACTAACGGGATAGAGCATGAGTGGAATAGGTATAGCGCAGCTGAATCCATAGATCGACACAGCGCCGCCATGAGTGCGTCGTATGGATTATTTCAAATAATGGGATTTAACTATCATGCGATTATCGGCTATAACACAGTTGATGAAATGATTGATAGTTTTGCTGAGTCAGAGAGAAATCAACTATTGGGTTTTTGTCATTTTGTAAAAGCTAATCCAAGAATGCATTCGGCTTTAAAAAAGGGAGAATGGACAACATTTGCGACCCTGTATAATGGGCCAGAGCAAAGTAAAAACCAGTACGATAAGAAACTACAGGAAGCAGTCGTTTGTTTTACATAATTGATTTCATAATTACATCTGATCGAGGGTTAACCCTCGATCAGATGTAATTATCGATTAACTAAACTCATTAATTCAGTCACGATCATTTTACTAACCCCCTCCACATCGATGTTCTGGTCTAGGCTATCTAAACCAACCCAGAGCATGTGTCGAGCATTTATAAATGAAGGCTGTCTTTTATCGCACACGTAAACAACAGGTGAAGAGGAAATATGCGATTCAGCTAGCTTTATTCTAAATCTGAATGATTTAGTATCAAATACTAAATTGGAATAGCTATTTACTCTTACTCGATCGCGCAAGTGCGTTTCTACCCAACGACCATAAAGACCAGGACGCTGATTAAATTCAGATGAATCTTCCGTCACGACATAGTCTGTCGTACTAGCGCAGCTATTATCACTATTAGTGGCTATTAGTGAGCTAACCCAGTGGCGATAAGGATTAACATAAACGCCCTGATTTAATAAATCTAGCACCGGCTGGCATAGTGCCTTATATATGGCGGCATATAACTCGCCATCTTTTTTTGCAAGATAATTAAAAAAGTCATGTAAGCTGAATTTATCTAGTACATCACTAACCTGGCTTACATGTTCCGCCGGCATTAATCCTGGTGGATTTAAACTCTGCATAGAAAACATATCCGCAGTCAGAGGTATGTCCTGCGGAGTTGTTTTGTTTTCTGTAGTAATTTGCTGTGGTATATCCTGATCAACTGAGCTGGTGCTGCTGAATATTGTTCTTAGACTCAATAATGACGCATGTATGGTGGCGGCATCACTAGAGAGTTGATGCAACTCAGTAATTTGACTAACTCTATTTGGTGACAGGGGTGAGGAAGCTGATTTAATCAGCTCATCAATTCGCTGACATAATTTATTAGTTTTAGCTGCTAAATTAAATACGAATTGATCAACGGTTTGTCTCTGTTCGGGAGTCATGGTATAAACTCAATCATCAGTAGTTAGTTAGTATATAGTGGATAGGATCTAAATCCGGATCACTTTGCGTATCTTTCATAACCTGGGTCATGAGGTCAGTACTAACAATCGCACGAACACCTTCCTGTTCTCTTAGGACAATATATATCCCGTGAGGCGTGACTCGGCCAACATGTCTAACATGCCCTTCGCCTGGTCTTTCTTCATCAAATCTAAACAACTGATTTGGAGAAATATTTAGAGCGGCGCCGGGTTTAGTTATATTGTGCTCAATTAAATAACCATCCCATGTTCTCCAATTACTTGGTTGGTCACAGGGATTAAATATAACTGATTGAGCATATCTTTCTTCGAATAGATCTAGAATTTGTTTCATGATAATTATCAAAAAAAAAAAGAAAGAGAGGGATTCCCTCTCTTTTCATGACTAAGACTGTAGGAAAGACATATTATCAATATCTTGCTGAGTCAGGGCCCTATGTTCTAGTAGCTGTGACTTCTCGCGGTGATAATGTAAATGTTTATCCGAATCAGTACAAACGAAATATATGAATTTTGTTTTTCTATCAGTTATTTTTCGAAGACGACCAAATCCTTGGATATTTGATTGCGTACTGGAGACAGCGGTTGTTAAAACAACCGTGGTTAAATTACTAATGTCGTGTCCAGTACCAGCAGATCCAAGAGTGGAAACGCAGACATCCGCCTGCATTAAATTAGAATAGGGATCATCCTCAACATACCTCCGTATATCTAAATTTCTTAGCTTTGATTGCTGAGAGTTAGTGTATGTTTTTAGATGCTGGCATACTAAGGTACACATCTTGATGGACGCACAGTAAACCAAACATCTATCACCAGATCTATATTCACCATCATACATATAGTACTTTTTGACAACAGTCAATATCATATCCAAATATGCCTGTAGCATTTTTGGTCTACGAATAATGCTGTTTTCAAATTCGTGGTGACTATAGTATCCGTTGCCTGATGAAAATCTTAAATATTTTTTATTTTGAAATTTGAATTTCCACGCATATGAATGTACGTGTTTAACAATGGGTACCTTGTCATATCTATATTTTTTAGGATAGACTAACTCATACATCTGAGTTATATAGTTATCGTCATTCTTCATCGTGGCCGATAAAGAAATAGATCTAGGTACATGCGTGAATAAATCAATCATGAACCCCAGATGAAACTCCTGGTGAGCCTCATCAATCACTCTGATGCCGATGCCTAATTTTTCATACATCTCATCTGGTCTACATGGCCATCCGGCTAATTCATATACGTCAGGAGACATAGAATTATAGTCAGATATCCAGGCCTGTATTGTCCTGGAACTGAGTATGATTACTTTTGATTCAAGATGACCATTTATAGATGTGTTCAATAAATCTTTGAGGTGCTCTGCTCCTGATTTAATGTCTCCTTTTTTATCAAGACACCAAACATCTTCCGGGGCCATCTCGTATACGTCAGTAAAATCACCGCACCATTTCTTAATGAATGTTGGTTTTAGTATGGCTAGTATTCTTTGCCCTACATTGGAGCAGGCTTTCAAAGCACAAAACGTGTTGTGCGTCACTATGTGCTGCTGGACAACGAATAGATGTTCTTCATTGTCAACTCTCACGCACTGTGTATCCGCTACTCTGTCTGGCTGGATATCGGTGATTGCTAGCCCAGGAATGGTCAATACTCTATAAAGATAATGATCTCTATACGCATGTTGCCCAAACACACACTCAATTTTGTATAAATCGTCGGTGTCTATTTTTAGCATTCCTGGAAGAACTTGTCGAGCACAAAAACCACCAGCTTGAAATAGTTGAATTAACTCAGCGCAAACACTGGTGTTGGCAGTCTGTGAAACCAGATAAAAACCCGATTCACCAGCCTGTATGTCCGCTAAGACAATCTTGAACGCTTGCTGTTCCTGTAGATATGTTCTCAGTCGTGCTTCATCCTGCGCTGTTGGGTTGTTCAGAGGTATATATAGACCTCTATTATCGTTCATTATCTGCGAGAGCGTATATGTCCCGCCTTCATTCTGGGAATAACTACCTGTCCACAGATGCTCATCGCAACACTCGGCGTACCTACCGTCTATAAAAGTTATGCGATATATTTGTTTAAATCCTTGCGGATAGACGCCTGTGACGGTCGTCTCATTCCCATCTCTGGAAATGAGTACGTCTCCAACAGAAACACTCTTGTTTTCAATCCAGCCAAATGGTGTTTTCAATAAACAGTCAATAGGTAAGGCTTTTCCACTACCTGTTGGTATCTCCAGCATCTTGGCTATTGGTGTTTTGTCGGACGACAAATACTCCACTATTGGGACTTGGTAATCTCTTTCCTGATATTTGTCCTTGACGGGAAAGACAAAATCTATCGGAGTATACAGGGGCGTATCAAAGACGTCATATAGGTTCTCACTGAGACCAACCGATCTCAGGTGCTGTATAAACTTATCATATTGGTTTATATGAAACCTATACTCTCGAGAATCATGGGTTCTGGAGGCCCAAATTCTATCGGCCTGTCTCACCCACCTACCACCAATTCTGTTAAACTTAAACTGTATATATTGTTTAGCAAAACCCTCTATTACTTCTTTGGCTCTGCCCTGTACGTTAGTTATTAAAAAGTGATGACTTCGTTTATGTATGGTGAAATATTTTGCCAGCATGTTGTAAACTCTCAAAAAGAAAGAAGTTTATACCAGGGGAAATATTTCCCCTGGTATACGCTGGCTAGTACACAGACAATCAGCAATCCTGATTATCTCTAACGCCAAACGATTTAACTTCTCGCGGACACATGATCACATCGAACACATGGTCTGGTCGATTCTTTAAAAGAAAACTCATGGGATCAGTAATAGCGTCATGATGTTCCTGGAATGCCATCATTGCTGATAAACTTCTATACAGCATTGTTGATGACGCAACACCCAGAACTCCACCTGTGTGTTTCTTAGGTAATGCATAATCATATCTTGACGCACTACGAATCATCGACCCATAGACAATAACACTCAATGGCGCTATGTTGACACTTAGTCTGGCATTGACTAGATCAAAAACTTCCACTAGGTGCTGATCTGGTGATATCAGTTTTTCTCGCTCAAGTGAGTTTGCTTTCCTCGATTCGATCAAAGAAGCTATATCCTTGGAGTGATCACTCATATTGAAATGTCTGAGCGGCAGCTCTAGGAATGGCAACTGATAATCCCATTGACTCATATCGAAAACATAGTCGCCATTAGGCAGAACCTCCCAGCGATGGGTCTTGATATGTTGCAGCATATCGTGTGTGAATGATGCCAGTCTAGGCTTTACTTTCACATCAAGAAGTACGGTTTTTTCTTCTCCTTTATTTGTTCCTTCCGCTAGATATACTAGCGAAATACAATCCATTTCAGACACATGTCTTGGTGTCAGCACTGCTAGATCAGAAACTTCGTCAATATCCGTTAAGTTTCTAACAGAAGAGGAAGATACCACAATTTTTGGTTTCCTCTCCTTCAGTCTAGGAAGCAGAGTGTATGTGTTACCATCGACACCCACGCCCAGATATCTAATAGCTAGCTGATCCAGAAATATTCGGTCAATTACCGATGAACCATCCAGGTGCTTGACTGACAATACGCTTTGTGAACTTTTCTCCGTAGTATGAACTGTATTTGGGTGTCCGAGATTACTGCCCGGAGCAATGGCGTCAGACAACGCCCCGAAGCATGTGCTACATACGCCCTTTGGATCAGGGTGCCAGCATTTCGTGACGTTACGCATTTTTATAGTTTTGCCAACCAAATGCGTATCCTTGTCAGTGATGGTTTTCATAACACCATCGTCATCGATATAGTTAACACCTAAGAGATTCTTGAAGTCCCCTGGATGATACACTACATTATCAATGACCTTCTTTGGCCTGACGTGCCAGAAAATATAGTCAGTTGAACCACAGTCTCCGCGATGTAGGTTTTCAACTCCTTGAACAAGTAACTGTAGTCGACGAGAGAAGTACTCGGCATCCTGTAGGTCAGCTTTTGATAAAGCCAATGCCTTGGATGCTGATCTTGACTCAACAACAGAATCACGCAGCAATCTGATCCCATCAGCAAACCCACGCATAACTGGGTGAGGAAATAGATAAGAATCGTAGTCTGTGCGCCAGCCTAGTACGCCGATAACCTGTTCAACTTGTTTATCGCTAATTAACCCAGATTTGGATAACTTCGAAATCGGATTATGTTGTAATCCTTTACTTGGATCATGAAGAACTCTATTAATTGTTCTGTAAAGATCGTCGATGCTATCCTTGTTAGGTTGTAGGGTGGCGTACTTATCCAGAATATCAGGGTGTTCAAGAACCTCCACTACATCCATGATGTCCATGGAGTCCACATGCTCCTCGGTATTTATAGACATCCAGTTATAGATATCGTTGACCGCCTGATAAGCTGTCTCGGCCATCTCATATAGTCTATTGACTCTGTCTACTTCAGAAATAATTCCTCTGTTCTTAGAATCAATATCTTTAATTGTTTTAGATAGCAGATTTCTAACCGTGTCACTATTTAAGCGAGACCCATTCGAAATATATCTGCTAATCAACCTATCCTTAGAGATAAACCCGTTGTTATATTTTTTATCTAAAGACCACGCAAAGGAGCTGAGGATGACATCCTTACTGTGTGTGACCACCTCACCATCATCGAACACTAGTGTTAGTGGACCACACAATAAATTATTTAACTCATCAGGACTTTTATCTAAAATAGACCTAATGTGTATTCGCATGTTTATTCCTTACACTGATTGTGGGAGGTATGCTTTTATGCCTTTTTCATCGGGCTCGCCGTCTTCACTGTGAGGTCTATAGCTAAATGACCACCCAGCGCATAGAGCCAAATGTTTTACTAGTTGAATTGGTCTAGCCATACCCAGAGGGAATTTATTTCTATCTATCACACTAGCGACTCTGCTTGGCGTAATAGTTGACATCAGAGATTTCACGATCTCTGTGTGTGAGGAGACATTGCTATTCCTGTCCAGTAGTTCAGCTGCAGCAAATGGCCCAAGATAAGAAGTGATAATTCGAACTTCTGTCTCGCCATATGCGCGAATTGCTTGATTCTTGATGGGTGTTGAATATTTGTCCTTTTTACTCAAGTGCGCCAGCACGCCAAAGTTTTGCCACTTAGCGGAGCTAACAGCCGTCCACTCGTCGCCAGTTTTCTCCAGAAGAACGATGTATAGGCTACCTACAAGTATTGGTTTCTTTGTTTTAACCAGTTTTCCAGAGTTACCAACGTATTGCAGTCTAGTCTTCCTGGGCGGGAATTCTTCAGCAATCATTTTTACCATTTCCCGATATTGTCTATCGTTATCTGGTGGAAAATGCAAGTGTATTTTATGTTGGATAATGTGAGCCATATGGCTCACTGCATTTATTCGACCCGATAGAAAAGGTTTGGGTAATTCAGGATTAATGATTTCGTAGTACCTCATCAACCTATTGTATTGTTGTTGAAATACAATAGGTTTTTCTTCACTTATTTTTTGAACTAAATCAAAACAGTTTTGTCCCGAAACTAAACCAAAGCAAGAACATATGCTTTTAATTAAATCCCTAGAAGCGGCATTTACGTACTGCTCATAAAAACGACCCAGATTTGTTCGATTAAACGTAGCTGTTGGGTGGGCCACTATATCAACAACATTACCGTCTTCATCGACTGGCATTTGGTTTCTTGGTAGTGTTTTACACACCACGCCTTTTCCACCAACCAAGTCTGTAAGTTTATTTCCTTCTTTTGATACATTCTCGTATTCGATAACGAACTCTATACGCCAGTCATCTAGAGGGGCTTTTCGATATTGTTTTATGAGTGAGTCATTTATTGGTCGACCATTACGCATAATGGCTTTTCCTAATCCGACTACACCCAAAGCCTGTTGTAAGAGCTGATGGAATTCATTCGTTATTTCTACTTTTTCCGGTCTAGACTCCAGTCTTTTATACTCCGCTAAGATATTTTGATAGAAGCGCTTTACTGCTTCATCGTACTTAGCTGCCTGCTGAGTCATTTCTGGCGGAGTGCATGGTGTGACGGAGCATGGATCATGCAGTACGTTTATGGCAACTACTTTTCCCCTACCGGCCGGAACATAGATGAAGTCATCAAACGTATGATCTAGATTATCAGCGCTAATTCCTTTTACCGACATCTCGACTGGTGATAAGTTATCTTCGCATGTGCGCAAACACATCAAGACGCCATCTTCGCGAACATACTCACCAATATCCGGAAACATTTTCGGATTATTTTCATCTCCGTAGATATTTAATGGCCATGACTTCGAACCAAACTCAACGACTCGCCTCTCGGTGGTGGTGTATTTAAAACACTCCATTATTTCTTCAGAAACTAAGAAGCCGTCCTCAGCCACCGCTGGGTGCGTCATAAATGCTACGTTGCACTCCCGCCCAAACATATAACCACCATTTTCATTTATGGCCGGTGAATCCATCAGGATGGTTCCGGCCGGCAATGGTGTTCTTGGCTGCAGTCGTGTTTTTAGGCCATTCCAGCCTTTATGAGGCGTGTTGGAATCATTTACTTTATATTTGAAACCAAAGTGCGGATGATGCGAGAAGTGTTGATTGAGGATAAGACAGCCAATTTTCTTTGTATCTGTCTCCTCGTAAATCACCACTAGTTCTGGATTCTCTCTGATACCGTCGGTGTTTACGGTTTTCGGATATTTTTCAATAGTTCGTATGACGGTACAGTCTTTAGGTATTTTTACACTATATGTAAATTCACCAAACTTACTCTCGGTGCCTGTTTGAATCAATCTTTCGGTTGGTTGGCTGATCACTAAGCACTGTGATAACGCGTTACCCGCCATCTGCTTTCGACTAGCCGAGATAGAGCCGTCAAACGGAAGAAGTGACGATATGCTCAATAGTTCGGAGTGAAGTTGATTCGGTTGATATGGTATCATTATTGCTCCGTGCTAAATTCGATGAAACATCAATAACAAGATAGTGATATGTATCTAAATTGTTTTTGGAGATAAGATGACTTCCCTTATTAATAGATCCGCTCTGAATTTCGGCAACCAATCATACTACGATGAAGCTTTGCTGAATATATATCAAGACTACAAAACGTATTTTATTAACCATAAATCAACAAGAAAAGTCATTGTTAATGAAGGTATTCTTCATCGAAATGAAAACGACCCAGATGGGTTAATTCTGGAATTGCAAATACCGCCTATCTATGGCTGGTTTGTGTTGATGATAAATGACCTTAACAATGGTAAACCTTTGCCGCAGGGAACTCTGGTGCTATCGATACCAGACTTTTCTGAACTAGAAAGAATTAGATCGGCATACGAGTCATCAAAGACAATCTGAGAAACAAAAAACAAAAGCATATACATCCGGGCATGCCCGGATGTATATGTTGTATGTCGTTAAATCAATCGACCAGGCATACCGCCCATACCCGACAAACCAAAACCATTTTGCTGGAACTGCTGCTGAGGAGCCCCGATGGCTACAGTCTGCCCAAATACAGGAGCATTTCGATTAAATACCGGGTTGGGTTGATATTGATTATTCATGCCCATACCCATGGGAGGGACTAGGTGATTGAGTGTCAATGGACCAGGCTGTAGCATTGGTTGCGCGGGCATCAACTGTTGTTGTGGCGCCACCCCAACCGCCTGATACACTACCCCATTATGCACAAACTGTGTTTGTTGCGGCTGAGCCACAGGTATCGGCGCAATCACTGGTGCGGCTTGATGGCTCTGCACCTGTTGATTATTTTGAGCCAATCTTTCTCGTTGCTGTAACATCGCCTTAATTTTTTCTTCCTGCTCCTTTCTGGTGATTTCGTCTAGCGATGGTAGTCGATTACCTTTAAATATCGGCTCCTTCGGGGCGATAGCTGGGCCACTGAATTGACCTGGATTAAAGCCGTTTGGTTGATTGGCGTTTAGGACCCCATGGGAAGGAATTGGTCGGGCAATTGGTGGTCGAGGTGTATGGATAATGTTGGGTTGCTCGACATGTTGTTGTTTTGATGGAGCGTCATCCCATGGAGCCACTGAATTATCTATTTTCATATTGGTTTGTTCTTTAACTGAGGTGTCCTTGATCGAACTGATCGGTTCCGCAATGGGTGGAATAGATGATTCTATCTTTACGTCAGCCAGCATCGATGGTGATGAATCAGTATCACTGACTCCACCATCATTACCGAATAACATAGGAATGGAGTCAACCTCTTTAATAATGGATTGAATATCGTCCATGTCCTTAATCCAGTCTGGATTATAGATGATATCTCCCACGCCATCAAAATGCTCCTGAAACAACAAAGCAACTGTATTGATGGAGAGAACAAAGTCCTTCAGGACGGCTAGAAAAGCCAAGTAGCTCGGGCCAACATCAGCATCCGTTTCTTTGACCCATAAGCTATCAGTGGAGATAGTTGGAAGAATCAATTCAAACAAAGTCTTAAACAGAAAGACATCAGTTTTTCTGATTTCCACTCCGTTAATAACTCGTTTATCCTTGACAATCTTTTGACCTTTTGGTAGCTTGGACTTATCTTGGTTATCCTGTCGAAAAAGCTCACAGATTCGTAAGTATAGCGGAAAATTAATAACCGCCACTCTACGGACTCGCTTTGATTCGGTGCCGATTCTTGCCCCTGGGCGCCGAACATTAATGGTGATAACCGGATGCTCTGCTGTTTTCTTGGCGCTGGAAACCAGCAAATCAGTCAGGTTACTCAGAGCGTTAACATCGACTCCTCGGAGTTCCTTGATATAGCTGGTTTGATCTGGTGTCAGCTTTAGGTGTTTGTCGCCATCTAAGGCCAAACCAAGCATTTCCGTCATGCACGCCGAAATAGCGGCGACACATCGACGAACAGCCCAGGAACGAAGGGAGTGCATGACTTTAGACTCTCCTCGCTTGATCACATTCTCCCGCAATGGGTGCATCCAGATTAGAGCATCTTGATCTGTACGCCGCAGGTTTTCGTAAGTTGGCAAAAGGAACATTCGGCCGTCAATATACGCCTGTTTCTTTTGTCCTGAAAACACACCGCCGAGAATGTTTCCATTATCATCAACAACGCAGTCCGACAGCTCGAGCGCGCTTTTGTAGAAATCCAGTAATTTACTCATGATTTTTCTTTCAGCCTTTATGCATTATAGCAATGATCCAAATTTATTTTGACCGAATATGCTGGGTAGTTTAGGGGAGTCGCTTTGGCCGAGCTGGCCGGAATCCCAATTGACAGGAGTTGTTAAAGAAGCTGTTCCTTGGAATGCTTCAGGATTTTCAACCATTCGACTAAAGTTTGTTTGAATGGGAACACCTACTCTCTGAAGGGTAGCGTCCATAACTTGCGTCATAGTGTCAGCACCAATTTCATTCGTGATGATAGGGCTAAACCTAGAGTCAGCGAACTGAGGAACATCAAATATCTCCATGGGTGAGCCATTGATGGATATCTCGATAGTGGCGTTCTGGAACATGATGCCGGTATACCTAACCCACACAGCTTGATTACATGTGAGGGTGGGCATAATTTCATTCTGAATAGCCGCCTCGACCACTGGCACTGCTTGGATAGTCATCTCAGTAGCGCCTGTGATATGTACCGACGGATCATGGTGATTGATATTTTGCATCGTCACCACGACACCAGAAGCTCCACATTTTGCCAGAATGGCCGGTATTGCGTGCGCTACAAAATAAGCCATGATGGCTGTCGATGTCGGCGTATTCCACGCAGATGCCGAGAAAACATTTGTTTGTATCGATTGGTTGTTAATCTGTATCCGCTGATCCATTGGGCTTTCCAGCTGAGGATCTAGCTGATACAGCTCCTTCAGCGTGAACATTGGTTGCGTAACCGGAGACCCCATCCTAGAGTTACTTAGGCGCTTGAGAAAATATGACTCGCTCAAAGGAATCTCAGAAATAGAGCTATCTCTGCGAGCATCGTTGAGGATACCCGTGCGGTCACTATAACCATAATCCCCGCTGTAGTCATCAAACCCCATATTTCTGGACATGTTGGCATTTGCATAAGACTGAATCGTCCTATTCAAATAACTGCCATTGAGGCAGTTTGTTCGCCTGGACGTTTCCGCTACGCCAGTAACAGTTCCGCGAGTATCCAGTATAGAGCCAGCTCCGCGCAGTCCACCAGAACCAAACTCCCTCATCCATGATTGCGAAGGATCCAGTTCTTTCACCGCCATGCGGCTATAGACATCGTAAGGACGGATGAGTCTGGGAACATTCTCGCTATTATCCATAATGGATGTAAATTGTGGCTCAAAGAATACTTGAGATGAGCCAACCAGCGAGTATGAGTTAAAACTACCACTAGAGTTATGAGTTTGCGTGATTCTGCGCTGCATCACGTTGTTGACATAGAAATACATGTTTGGATCAACCAATCCATTCAATGTAGTGTCTTTTCGCTCAGACCACCCAATGATTTTTTCTTCTGTCTGACCCATGGTGGTGGTCACCATAACAGTCAGCTCAAAACTAAACCTTTCGGTACCCCAACCATTTGGAACATGAGCGATACCAAGCGTATCCGCACTTGGACGGAGGGTTTGTGCTGCAAATGTATTGAAATTGATTTGCTCGATACGTCCGTTTGCTTGGTCGACTGCGTTACCCAATTGACTCAGGTTCTCGTTATTGACTTCCATCGTCAAAGGACGATAGAACTGTTCACGATAAACGCCGGTTGATTGAACCTTCATGGAGAGTATTTGCATATTCAGAACTGTGTTCTGAACAATCACTGGTGGTTTATTCTGAATTGACTGCATGTTAATTCCTTGTCTACTGTGGTGTGTTTGTGATTTATCAATACAATGGCTGTAATTCTTGTTTGTGATTTATTCTTAAAATATACTCAGCCAGTATATTTCTGATGTTTGTTGGTGCGTGATATATCGAACCATTCACAATTCCTAGTTCAGCGCACCACTGTTTTGGTAGATTATAGTGTATGTCTCTTTCTTTCATCATGTCTACAATTGACTCAATATCTGAAAAGACAGCTCCTGAGTCAGCTGGTTTACCACCTCTACCAGGCCTTACATAAGGGAAGATCTTGCGAAGAGATTCTGCGTTCTCTTTAGTGATTCTGGATCGAACATCCGCCGGTCTAATCATGTTATCGGACAAGATGGGTACACGATACACATTCAGCATCATGCAGGCTAAGTCCTTTTGTTTATAAGACCACATTGTCGCAGCGGAAAACGCAATCAGCCTCTGAACATCAGTCTTGTTCATGTGCGGTATGCTGCGAATAGAAATATAATTGGACATCAGAAAACCGCAAAGCAGTAACTGACAATCCTCAATAGTTTCTGATTCCAGATACCTTGTCTGGTCGTATGCTTGCTTAACTAATTCACTTATATCGTAAACTGGATTAAGATACTTTATTAGTGGTTGGGTTTCTACAAAAGGTTGTTTACTAAAAGACCCCATTGTCACCGCGGATAATTCAGCTGGCGACATACCTAGTTCTCGAGCCAATAGCTGGAGTCTGTCTGGGGTATGGAGTGTGTCACAATAACCACCGGTTAAAACATACTCCATATTTCTTTTCAAATATTCCGGTCCGATCTGAACAGCGTCAGTCGTCACCGCTTGCTTAATTTTGAAACCCTCAAGATCGGATAGGTTATTTTCTCCTTCTGTGCTGGCTGAGATTGGTTTCTTTATTTTAACTTCGCCAGCAGCATTCTTCATGCCCTCCAGTTTCATTTTCAAGAAACCATAGATGAACGCCGCTAGATTAGTGTTTGCTGCCCCGACTCTCAGGTCACCTCTGGTTAATCGCCTAACGGCTGTTAGAGACAACATCCAGTCATTAAAATTCTCGACTGATGTGATTTTCAAGCTAACACTTAAATCGATACTGGCTCTCTCAACCATGGCATCAATATAGCGTCTGAGCCTGACCATGGCTGCGCAGCTCATGATGTTCGCATCATGAAGCAAAGTCATCGCCCAGTATTCCTTCAGGTGATTACCAACCACACCCTCTGTGCGAATAATGAATTCACCCCATATCGGGATCATGCAGCGGATAGATACTGATAAAACAATCAGGCGCTCATAATCAGGACGATCATAGGTTTGATCTCTGGTTCTAGAACGACCTTCGCTCTCATCATAAAGAGCAGGAATGCTTGTCGGCATAGCTATACCGCTATGATATCTATACCAATTAAAAACATCCTCTTGTTTATGTTGTTCAAATAACTCAGCTACAACCGGGCGCAGTTGAGGAATTGTCTCAGACACATCTATCGTTACGTTCTGATGAATATATTCAGAGAAAATAGCGTGGATGCGTTGATAAATATCAAATATTTTATTTTGTTTATCGATGTCGCAGAACTTCCAATATTCGTTGATTTCTTTAAAGATATCAAATTCTTTCTGCTCGACTGATTTGATGGCTCTCCATTCAAGCTTTTTACCTAGATGTTCAATTACCAAATCGCCTGTCTGAGAATTGATGAATAGTCTCACGCTTGTTCCTTGGTGTTTAGCGACAGTTATCAGATTACCTGATTATTTATGTGATATGTGATTATTTTAATTTATGTTTATTTACTAATCGACATATTCATCGGGAGTGGACATCCACCCCCGATGAATATTAATTTACGCCATGATCAAGACCACAGCTCATCATCGATGGATCCATCATAAACGTGTTCCTGTTCGGTAGATGAGTTATTCATTTGGTTACTACGGCTCTGGACTCCGCCGCGATAACCGCCTTTTTGTTGGTTATCCTCCCTTGGTTTGGGGGGAACGTAATTAGAATTCAAACAAGGACCAATGAGTGAGCGCATAACACCAGTCCAGGCAAGTGTATACATTCTAGATACTGTCCCAGCCGGTAGATCGCTACCGTCAGCATTCTTAAGTCTATGGTATTCTGGATTAGTCAGAATAAACTTCAGTTTTGGTCTATTCTTCTCAATGACCGATATCCAAATCTGCCCATCATCATCTCGCCCGACCTTCACTGAGTTTTCAGCATACCATTCATCAGTGGGTTTCTTATCTTTAAAAACCTGCTTCATGTTATCGACGCCGAATATCTTCTTGCCATCACCATGGCGAGCCAGATCTTCTAGTTGTTCGATGATTAACATGAATGTGGGTGCGTCTAGTTTCGCCTGGATGCGCCCGTAGTTGTTGTCTTTATCCTCGTCTAGACCAGTATATATGGTGAAACGGGGATTATTATTAACTAGTTCCGGAATAAACTTTGCCCGATATCCCTTTTCATTCTTAGTGACCAAGTGGAACTTACTATTATCCAAAGAATTGCGAGACCGTTGTGGTTTCTTAAAGTCCGACATGTTTTTACCCATGCTATGTTGATCGTGGAGTAACAAATAATAAGAGTTAATTGTAAAAAACTGACAATTAACTCTCGATCATATCCAACAAAGTTCTTCTTAACAGATGGTCTCTGATTTGTTCAAAAGAATATCTTATTTTGGCTGTTGACGTCACCTGAGACCAATTGTATTTATCGGCTATATTCAGTATTTCTTGTTTTGCCTTGATATTCCATGGTCTGAATAACTCATTATCGCCAAATATCTGCACAAGATCTAGTCGAAAGGGGATGTTTGCCAAACCCTTTCCATTTATATACTTCGTATACCATTGTGACTGAGATTTGACCGCACCCGTATGAGACTCTAATAACTTTTTATTAGGAATTGTTTTAGTAAACAAATCTGGCGCCACATGTGTTAGTATTAGTGTTCTTCGTTGTTCTGGTTCAGCGATCAAAAAAGGATATATTTTTATATCAATACTTTTCATTTTTAACAAGGCGCTGATCACCGCTGTCATTCTTTTTGTATACTCTATCTGTAGCGGGGTTGTGTCTGTTCTTATAATCGCGTGCTTGTATTTTTTATTTAAATCTAAATAATCCGACAAATAGTACTGAACAATCAACACCCCGTCTGTTACTGTTGTAAATATCTCGGCGATGCGCTCCATTTCCAACAGTAATTCTTCAGCCCATTCTTGAGGGTTACACTTACCAACATCGTCTTTGTTCATAGCGTTATGAAAGTTTCGAAAAACAGTCTTAACGTTAATGTAAATAACTTGCTCACCTTTTAATTCATTCTTATTTGTAGGGTGGTCTGGGTGCATACCCAGACCACCCTCTATGGCTAGTGAGGTGGCTATGGATATTGGATATGCTCCGACCACACGCTCGGCATAGTATCTCGAAGACATCATCTAGCCTCATTGAGTAATTGTTTAACTAACTCTAATTGATCGGTGTCTTGCGTTTTTATACTGACTCTGGATAGAGTTAGATCCAGTATATTCTCTTTAGTTATTTCAACCGGTACAAAATCGCCTTCTTTAAGAACACCGGATACATCAGAAATTTCGTCGCTATCGGCAGCATCTATTTTTTTACTCCAATTGATGCCTGGCCATGTATTTTTGAATAACTCGATAGAGTTGGAAATAGGAGAGCCTTTATTAGCTCTTAATCTAATATTGGATCCAGTCGGTAGAGTTTTAACTATATCGGCTATACTGGACATACATTTTTCTATACTCCAATCAGTGCAGTCTATAGTCTTATATACCCTAGCATTGGTATTTTCTCTAAACTCTATCTGAAAATCTCTGTCATCTCTGACTATTGCGCGAACATGGCCTTTAGCACCCTCCTCTCCATGAGCTAGGCGGTCAAACGAGCCGTGCGCTATTATTCTCTCGTATCTGGAAAAATGGTGATCATGTCCAATGAAGATTAGTTTATCCACTAATTGCAAATACTCATTGGTATCGTGCTTTGGCGATCTAGCTACTTCCGGTAGTTGATAAGTGAAGTGCCCGTGCATCACCGCAAAATCTACCTTACTAATGGATTTTGATTCTAGTAAATTCTTTACTTGTCTTAAAGTTATGTCTGTGGTATCGTTTAGATTATCCGGGACAAACAAGATATGTGAATCTATTTTTTCAAAATACTCGACATGTAGCTTGTCTATGTACCTTAAATCACAATGTATTTTTGCATTATTGTTTATTCGAACAAACACATTAGATTGTTTCCAGTCGTGTGTGTTTGTACCCTCTAAGACTAGAACCAGAATATCTAGCTTCTTACACATTCTAAGAAACTGATATGCCCATAACTCTATCTCCGGTATGACTGGATCAGTGAATTTTAACCACTTATCAAAAACATCACCAGCTAAAATAATCACATCCAGCATAGATGTTTCTAAATTATCCGGAATAGCTAGTCTGAGATTATCCAGAATGTGTTGGGTTGGGGTATTGTCGTGCCCCAAGTGTATATCTGACAGACTAGCTATTCTTAATTCACCAGCCGTCTTTGTTCTAGAGTACGTCGCCCTCGTCATAAACAATATCAGTCTTTTCTGTTTGTTTGATGGTGTGCTGTGTGTTTTTTCCGCCACTATACCTATTAAGCAAATCAGCGAATTGCACCCAAGCACCCGATGTAGGTTTGACTATCTTTTTTTTCAGCACAGCCGCCATATGGCGATCAAAGTAAGCTTGTGCTTGAGACGGCCTATTTCGAGTTAGTAGATCGTACACCGCGGCGTGTTTGGCAATACTTTCATCCATAGATTCACCGGGAGTCGCGCTAAATATACTCGTATCATAAACCGGTGGAACAGTGAATAACCTTTCACCAGTAGTATCAGATATCACGTGTACCCCGAATCTAAGATTACCAGCCACAGTAATCCAGTTGATTAGCTTATCCGGATTACTGTCAATTCCATTCATGAACAGATCTAGAAACTGAGACACGAATATTGATTCAGGAATTTGATTCCATTCTGATTCAGCCGCAGTAATCAGCTGATCGTGAATCTCCTTCATGCTGGTTATATTGACTCTCTTAAAACTAGATATAACTCTATCAGCAAAACTAGTCATGCGGCCTCCTTAGATATTGTCAATAGAAATATCCATATTTCCCAACACGCGCGTGTTGGTCGGACTAGGAACACTATGTGTCGGTGATTCTATTGGTGGTTCACTAGATATATCAATTAAAGTAATAGCTGGGCTATTTTTAATAGTCTGATGAACTAAGTCGTCATTGAGATAATACAGCGCAAAGAACTCATTGGATATTTCTTTCTCACCGCCATTATCTTGTATTATAGCGGCTAATAGTGACTTTATTGCTTTATCAATTTTGTCCTGGTCTGGTAAATTAATGACCTCGTTGACAGGGACACTATAAGACGCCTGTCTGAATGCCACGTAATCACAAACAACCCCACTACCATTGCGTCGCGCACTCTTTACAAACAAAGAAACGCAATTCAGGCTATTTTGAGTGATTTTTGATATACACACAACACCGTTAGTCTCT
>JACCDG010382154.1_pt1 | contig 25077 bp, 28 predicted proteins | sample 7442471 | NCBI WGS metagenome assembly JACCDG01 (sample SAMN15323444, study PRJNA562643) | freshwater metagenome | isolation source: river surface water | place: USA:Blue River Watershed | collected 2017-08-17 | reverse complement strand
TGGCGTCGTGTCGTGATAGGGTGCGTGCATGGCCAGGGCGCTGCACATCACCTTCGCCGCGCGCGCGGTCGTCGCCAGGGGCTACGCGTTTGTGGTTCATCCCGAGACGTACGCGGACGCGGACGTGGCCCTCGATGAGCTCTTCAACCTGCCGACGCCCCCGGAACCCCTCGTGCTGCGGGTGACCGCGGCGGGGGGTGACGCGGCCGAGCGGGCGCGCGTCCAAGGAGACTGGCTCTGCGACGCCACGCTCGGGGAGCCATGTCGGATCCCTGCGCCCGTGTGGACGTACGACAAGGAAGCCAAGGCGTGGACGAAACGGCGTCCCTGGCTGGAGGCGTGGGAGACCTGTAAAGACGCCCGCTGGATGCTCGACGCGGCAGCCAGTGTGGGCGTTGATCGGCGTCCCGTGGTGCGCGCCGCCTGTGCCTGCGTCCGCACCGTCCTCGACCGCGTCTCCGAAGACGACGATCGGCCCCGGCGCGCGATCGAGACCACCGAAGCCTGGGCCCGCGGCGAGACCACGCTCGACGCGGTCCGGCAGGCCGCCGAAGACGCGTACGCCGCCTACGCCGCCTCCGCTTCCGCCTACGCCGCCTCCGCTTCCGCCGCCGCCGTCTCCGTATCAGTCTCCGCCGCCGCCGTGGACGCTGCCTATGCCTCCTACGCCGCGGCCGCCGCCTCCTACGCCCCCGCCGCCTCCTACGCCCCCTCCGCCTCCGCCTCCTACGCCGCCTCCGCCTCCGGCGCGGTGCTGTGGCGCGCCCTGGCCCGGCTCGCGGAGCGCGTGCGCGGCGAGATCGCGACGTGGGCGGTGCTTCGGGCCGTACTGGGGGCGCGCTAGAACACGCGTGCGGTCACGGGAGAACCTCGCACGATGCGCGTCGTGATAGTCTGCGAACGGTGATCAAAGGTCGTCGCCCCTGGGGCGGAGACGGTCTTCTGCCTCCGGGAGGGCGTCCCAAGTCTACCTACTCCGTATGAGCCGAGGCCCAGATGATCGCAAAGACCTCGATCGCCACCGCGCTGCCGAGGCCATACCGGATCAGTTTTGCGGGATCCCGTTCGCCCGCGGCCAGGATGCCGAGCGCGATCAGCACGGCGCGGCCCACGGTGTGCCCGATGACCCTCGGGAGGGAGCTCCAGTCGCCGCGTGCGATGTCGCACGCCGAGATCGCCGACGGGAGCGTGCAGGGCGGCGTCGTCTGCACGCGGAGCCTGCCCTCGCCGAGCTCGAGATCGAGGCCGGACGCGGCACGGAAGGGGGCGCTCACGTCGAACCAGTAGTCCCGCACCGTGCCGTCCGCGTGCCGCACGCGCAGCACGTCGAACCACCGCGCACCGTCGCGGACGAGGGATTGCACCTCCCGCTTCCAGCCGGGGCGAAGGCGTTGGGTGAGCCACGCGTACTCCTGCTCGACCGAGCTCACGGGGACGGCGGTGGCGGCGTCCCGCGCGAGCTCGGTCGGCGGCACCACGCAACCGCCAGGGAACAGGTTCGCGGGTTGGGCGCGCGCGCGGGGAGACGCGGAGGGAGATCGTGGCATCACCCTGGAGATCGCTGGATTTTGCATGGGACCAACCTACGCGCTTCGTGTCTTCGCGCCAAGAACCTCCCGCGGGCATGCGAATGGGATATCCTTCGCGTCGAAGGAGTTTCGTATGCAGCACCCCGAAATCGAATGGGCGGGCGTCGTCCACGCTTCCTCGAACGTTCGCGACGTGAGGCGGCTGCAGGAGTGGCTGACCCTCCACGGCGTGAAGGTCGACATCGACGGAAAGTTCGGGCGCAAGACGGAGGAGGCGGTCCGTGCGTTTCAGGTGTCCAAAGCCCTTCCCGCGACTGCCTTCGGGGATGCGAACACGCTCGCGGCCCTCGTCGAGCCCATGCGCGTCGCCCTCGAGGACGTGCCTCAGCCGGAGGGCACCTCGCTCGGCGCCGCGACGGTGTGCTACGCGCGGCGCCACCTCGACGGCGGGGCCCAGGAGATCCCGCCCAACTGCGGTCCGTGGGTCCGACTCTACATGCGGAACAACGAGGGCGACGATGCGCCCTGGTGCGCGGGGTTCGTATGTTTCGTGATGCAGCAGGCCGCCGCCACGCTGCGCAAGAGCGTCCCCTTCCGCCCTTCGTTTGGCTGCAGTCGGCTCGCCCGCGCGGCGATCGACAAGGGCCGCTTCGTGTGCGGCGCGCAACTCGACGGACGCGACCTGGCCGGGTCGATCTTCGTGGTGCCGTCGAAGGTGGAGGGGCGCGATCCGCACGGGGGGCACCCGAGCTCCGGGTCGTGGAGTCACACGGGCGTGGTCGTGGCCCGCGAGGGCCCCAAGGTGCGCGTGATCGAGGGCAACACCAACCTCGCGGGGTCTCGCGAGGGCACGCACGTGCGGGAGCGTCTCCGGGATGTCGCGACGCTCGATTACCTGACCCTCGACTGACCTCCGAGGGAGACCGGCCGCGTCTTCGCAGGATCAGTCCTGATCCGCCCGCGTGCGCGGGGCGCCGCGGACGGTGCGCACCACGTAGCAGGCGCTGGCGATGACCGCGGCCGCCGTCGTCACGAAGGCGAAAGGCCAGAGCTTCTGCGCGAGCGCCTCCCCCGCCGCGCGGCCCACCGTGCGCTGCAGGGCGCGGTCGTTCTGCAACACCGGGAGGATCTGATCGCGGAGGGCGGGCACCGCCTGTCGCACGACGGCGCCTGCGACCTGGTCGAGCATGCCGTCAATGCCTGGGATCCGGCCGGTCGGGTCGGCGGTGGGGGCCGGGGTGGTCGTGGACACGACCTCGCCGGTCGGCAGCACGGTCACGCCTTCGAGGGCGGTGGGGGTGTTGGTTACCATGGTTCGCTCCGGACGCGCGCCGCGGCGCGCAGTGCTTCGGTCATGATGGACGCCGTCTTCCGAGGGCCCGCGGACGGCCCGAGCTTTTCGCGCTGGCTCGTGATCCGCATGCCGCGCAGGAGGACCCGGCGGAAGGCGTACCCGAGTCGCGCGCACGACTCGTCGAGCGCGACCTCGATGCCGTAGCCGCGCCAATACCGCTCGGGGAGTCGTTCGAGTACGCTGCGGTGAAGAACGCGTTGCCCGGTCAGGTCGAACCCGTGCAACGCGTAGAGTTCCTCCCACCGCGTACCGCCCATCGTGAAGGTCGCGGTCACCATCCCGTACGTGCCCGACCGCGCCTCCGCGCAGACGGCCCGCACATGGTCCGCGGTCAACCCGAGGAGGTCCGCGTCAAAAAAAGCGACCCACGGCGCGCGGGCGGTGCGGAACGCGGCGTACATCGCGCCGCCCTTGCCGCGGTTCGGACGCAACGCGAGCACCTCGGCGCCCGCGGCGCGCGCCTCTTCCGCCGTCGCGTCCGTCGACCCGTCGTCGACCACCAGCACCCGACGGAAACAGCCCGACGCGCGAAGCGTCCGCACGACGTTTCCGACGCGCCCGGATTCGTTGTGCGCCGGGACGATGCACTCGACGACGAAGGGGCCCGGCGGCGGCCTCGTCACGCGCTGGCGGGCCTCGCCCATGGCCGTGAAGACCTGGTGCATCATGCGCGCGGCGTCGGCCACGCCCTGGGCAGGGTTCGCCAGCTTCTGCCACTTCGTGACGATGTCGACGCCGTCGAGGAGCACGCCCTCGACGCGGCCCCCGACCCGCCGCGCGGCCTCGTTGATCCCCGCCTCGACGCGGAACCCCGCCCAATCCTCCGGGTGAACCGCGTCGAGCACGCGCTTGCGCACGGCGCGCTCGCCGGTGATGGGTGGCAGGGCCTGCTGAATCGCGTTCCACGGCCTGTGGTCGCGGTAACCCACCACCATCACCACGTTCGGGTCTTGCAGGGGGTCTACGATCTTCCGAACATGATCGGGGCGAAGGCCGACGAGGTCCGTGTCCACGAACAGAACCGCGTCAGCCCCGCGGACCTGGGTCTGCTCGAGGGCCGCCTTCATCGCGCCACCCTTGCCGCGGTTCGGACGCAACGCGAGCACTTCGGCGCCCGCGGCGCGCGCCTCTTCCGCCGTCGCGTCCGTCGACCCGTCGTCGACCACCAGCACCCGACGAACCGCGCCCGATGCGCGGACGGATGCGACCACACGTCCGACGCGCCCGGCCTCGTTATGAGCGGGCAGAATGGCCACGATGTCGCGCATGGTCGAAGAGTCATACCACGCCTGGGTTATTTTTCGGTAGACTTACCCCATGCTCACTCCTGGCCCCCCGCGTACCTCCGGTGCCTTTCTGATTCTCATGGAGACCCTCATCGACGAAGGTCTGCTCGATGATCTCGACCTCCAGCCGACGCCGATCTTGCAGGGATTCCTGCGGCGTACTGCACAAGACGGACCCGTGGACTGCGCGATCGAAGAGAGCCCGCGACTCCTGACGCTGCGTACGAACCGCAGCGCGCTCGCCGTCTGGCAGGTGGTCCTCACGGCTGTGGTGTGGGTCTCGCCCGCCGCCGCGCGCGACCCGGTTTTTTTTCGCCGCGCGTTTTTCGAGTCGGTGCGGGACGAAGTGGTCGCCCAGCGCCGCGGCGTCGTCACACTCGGATCGCCGGACGCGGTCCGAATCCAATCAGAGCCCTATCAAGGCATCCTGCCCGCGTGGTTCATGAGCCCGCCCACGGACCCGCGCGTCCAGCCGTGGCGTCACGTGTACGGCCTGCCTCCCTCCGAGCAATGCTGGCAGAACGTACCGCCGGACGACCCCGCGGCCAATCAGACCCTGCCGATGGATCCTCCCGACGTGGCCGCGCAGACGCCCCCCGAGACACCTGGAATGCCCCCTGCCGTGCCCAGCGCGGAGGTGCCCCTCGTGTCCCGCACGCCGACCGACGAGCCCTCCGACGAGCCCCCCCTCAGCACCCCGCAGGGACGTCCGCGATGGGTCATGCCGATCGTCGCGGCCGCCACGATTGGCGCCACGATCGGTCTGTTGATCTTGACCCTGACGACGAGCCCTCCTCCCGCCACCCTCCCGCCGGATCGTCGGACGCGACGTTAGGCGCGGGGCGGATCGATGACGACGTGCGGCTGACCGTCGCGCACCTCCACGCGGACCCGTCCCTCGCGACATGCCTGAATCGTCTCGCGGATCGGGTCGACCGCGTCGGAGGCCATGGAGACCACACTGGCAGCCACTTGAAGGCGTGCCCCGGCCCCCCGCAGGGCGGCGGCGATGGGCGGCCCGTGCCGCGGAAGGTCTTCGATCAGAACACGAAGGCGTTGTGCGATGGACATGAAATCCTCCTGGGTATCTCTAGCGCGGAGTCCGTGATATAGGCTAGGTTCAGTCATCCCCTCTAGGAGAGAGATCATGGCGCAATCGAGACCCGGCGCGAAGAGCGCCAACCGTACGTCGGCGCAGCGCTCCGCCCCGCCGCGTCGCTCCACCCCTTCGCGTTCAACGAGCGGTCGTCCGCTGCAGTCGTCGCTGGACGCGCGCAACAACAGCGCATCGCCGACCTTTCTCGACCGGCTGTCGCCGGCCCAGAAGGCCCTCGGGGGCGCCGCCCTCGTCGGCGCGGTGGTGCTTGGCGCGATGGCGCTCTGGCCGTCGACCGCGAGCGCGTCGACACTCCCCGGACCCGGACCGACGCCGCGTCTCCCGGGCGCGACGGGCGTGCCGGGGCGCACCTCGAGCCCCTCGAGCCCCTCGCGCACGTCGGGCCCTTCGAGCCCCTCGGGGGGCAACCGCGTGTACGACTCGGAGCGCAACCTCCGGCCCGAGGGCATCGAGGCGATCCAGCGCACGCTCCGTGGCCTCGGCTACGGCGAATCGCCCCACAACGTGACCTGCACCGGGGTGATCGATGCTGCGACCCGCGCCGCGATCCGCCTGTTCCAGGGCGCCTATGGGCGGGACGCCGCGAACCATCCCACGTGGACGCCCCAGACCCTGGAACAGGACGGGATCATCGGCCGCAACACCCAGGCAGCGCTCCAATACTACCGCGAGTACATGGAGCGGGGCGGCTGCTAGGCCGCGCGCGGCTTCGACCCCACGTTCGCGCTCCGCGCCGCGAGTCGCCAGAGCGAATCGGGCGCGTGTGCCGCGACGACATCGGCCGTGCGTTGCACGATCCCGTCCGGTAGCTCGGCGCCCTGTCGCAGCGACTCCTGCAGAACCTCCCAGACCACTTCTCGCACCGCCTCGATGGCCTGCGCAACGTCGTCGGCCGCGACCACGCCGCCCGAAGCGCCCGCCCCGTGCGCGTGCATCGCCAGCGCGCGTAGCGTCGCCAGGGAGCGGCGCACGACCGCGCCGGCCACACGCGCCACGAAGGGCAACTCGATGTCCTCGGCACGCAGCGCGTCCCACACGACCTCGGACAGGTCGGCCGAGGCGTGGCCGACGTACGCGTCGCGCCACGCCGAGTCCTCGTCTTCTTTGACTTGGACGAGCTCGACGTGCATCACCACGCGGACGGAGCCACTGGCAGTTCGGCGGGGCCCTTCTGACATGCGCACAGTGTAGCCTCAGCCTCCGGGAGTTCACTAGGTCGAAGCGTGGCGGGAATCACGATCGAGGCCGCACCGAAAGGAACCCCGCGAAGTGCGACACCCCCAGGAGGTCGCGCCACTTCAACACCGCGGACCGAGGCATCGGGCCGCTGAAGGGCGCGAAGGAAACGTAGTGGTCGGGGAGAAGGTCACCCGCGCGACGGAGGAGCGCGTCGAGCTCGGCCCGCGTCGCCTTACGGAGCTCGGGACGTTTCCGGAGCTCGCCGCGAACCTGCGCGATCGGCAGGTAGAGCCTGCACCCCAACGCGTGGGCCGTCGTATAGGCATCGAGGAGCAGCTTCGCCTCGGTCGAGGGGTGGCGGCGTTTCACGGTCGGCCCATACCTTACCCGAAGTATGCGAAGATGGGCCCGTGGAAGTAGCGCCTGTCCTTGCCTACGTCTATCGCACGTGCCGCGAAGTGGACCCCGCCACGCCGGGCTCGTTCTGGACGACTTCGCGGGAGTACGCGCGGTACGTCCACGACACGTGGCCCCTTTTCCGAGCCATGGTCCGTCGCTCCGCGCGCGTCGAGCGGTGCGAGGGGAGCCCCGATCGGCGCGCGCTGGGACGCATGGCGAAGCGCGGGGTTCAAGTCGCGATCTTCGCGGCCTGGGACTGGGACACCGACGAGTTCGTGGTGCTCGACCCCGACGTTCTGGAGGACGTGCGTGAGATACGCGCCAACGCGGGTCCGAAACGGCGCCGAAGGAACGACTCCGTGGTGCCCTTTGCGCGTTCCGGCGGCGCGCGCGCTCGCCGGGCGAACCCGGTCGCGCCCCCTCGTTGGTTGCGCAACGCCCTCGACGCCCTGCGCGCTGCTTCGCCGGACCTGCGCCACGGCTACGACGTGCGCTTCGCGGGTGAGTACGACGCGCTCTACCATGCGACGCCCTCGGCGCGCGTAGACGACATCTTGCGGAACGGCCTCGAGCCGCGCGCGGAAGCGAAGCTCCGGCCTCATCCGCCCGGCGTGTACATGGTGGGTGACGAGGTGGACGCCTGGCGTATCGCCTACCAGTTGAACGCCGCCCTGCCGCGCGCGAAACGGTGCGCATGGACCATTCTGCGCGTCGACCCCGTGTGCCTGGGCCGGGCGACGCCGCTGCGCGTCGACGAGCAGGCCTGCCGCGAGCAGGGCGTCTACGCGACGCAGGGCGTCCACGCGCGATGTCTCCGCGTCGAGACGACCCTCGACCGTCTGACTCTACTCGCTCGCAATTTCCCACGAGCCTTCAAAGAAAGGTTCTATGGCTCGGGGTTGCGCCCGAGGCGACAAAACCCTCCTGAGGACCGCCCGCTCCCGGAATGGGCCCTCACCTCCGAGCGGCCCCTGCGGGACTTCCTTGAGGAGTTCGACGAGGTGCCGGACGAGGCCACCTTGCGCGCGCTCCTCGCACTGGAGGAGGCGAAGACAGCGGGATTCCGATGGGGGAAAATCGGCTTCCCGACCGGCAGGTCGGTCTACGTCACCCACGAGCCGTCCACCCGCCGAAGGGACACCCTCACGACGGTGTACGGGCCCGAGGCGCCCTACGCCCCTCGGCTCGGCTCCGACTTTCTTGAGGACCGACTTTTTCGGGACGACTGGGAGGACTACTTCGGGGACACCGACACGAAGTTCAACGACGACTTCTGGCAGTGGCCGTACCGCCTCTTCCACGGCACGCGCGATCTGAGCGGCGTGCTGCGGGGAGGGATCGAACCTCGGACGGAGTCGCGCGGGATCAACAACCGATCCGTCGCCGATGCGGTGTTCACCAGCCTGAGCGAGGAGGCCGCGCGCGCGTATGGGACGGAGCCCGGCGGGGGGCTCGTGGTGATCGATACAGCGGCGATGAAGCGAGACGGGGTCACGCCACAGGCGGCCCAGGAGCCCGAGGTGCGCGAGAAGTCACTCGCTGAGGCGATGGCCCACCGTCTCGGCGTGGAGTACGAAGCGGAATATAGCGACGCGGGGATCGACCCGGAGACGGTGATTCTCTACGGCCGCGTCCCCGCGCGGTACCTGGCGGTGATCGAAGATCACCGAACCGGACGACGCAAGCGCAGGTGACGGGCGCCCGCCGCAGACCGATGCGCGCGTGGTGGACGTGATGGCCGATCGTGGAGTAACGTCGTCGCCATGGCACGAACCTCCAGTCCGGCGTCGACTCCTCCCGCTCGTCCCGTGAACGAGCTCGCCCCCTGCGGTAGCCCCATGGACGCCCTGGGCGCGGCGCTCGTGGGCATCGGCTTCAACCTGGGCCTCGCCCTGGTGTCCACGGCCATCGCCAGCGGCGTGGCGCGAATGGGCAGCCCGCAGACGCCTGCGGAGCGCGTACGCGCCCTCCGACGAGGGATCGAGGTCGGCGCGGCCATCCAGGGCGTCGCGGCCCTCGGTACGGGCCTCTACGTCGCAGAGAGGCACCCTCACTTCGGCGGCATCGCGACCTACTCGGGCCTTACGGCCCTCGGCCTCACGGGCCTCGCGGCCCTCGCGCCCGACGCCGCGTTCGAACAGACTCCGTCGCCCGTCGGCGGTGGCGCCACGCCGCCGCCGATCGTCACGCCGTTCTCCCCCGGTAGGGCCCTCTCCGGCGTGCTCCAGCCGCTCAATGGACTCCCCGTACCGCGTGTTCGCGCGGCGCAGACCGCGACCGGAACGTGTGCGGGGCAGTGCTCGCGCGGTTGATCCGCGCGGGGCTGAAGAGGAGCGGCCTGACAACTCCACGCACTCTGACCCGCGCGTAGAAGGGTGGTAGCCTGTGGGCGTGACGAAGGCCCTACGGATCACCCTGTCCGCCCGTGCGGTCATCGCGCGCGGCTTCGCGTTCAGCCCGCGCGCGGGATCCTTCGCCGATGCCGACGTAGCCCTCGATGAGCTCCTCAGCCTGCCGCCACCGCCCGAGCCCCTGGTGTTGCGGGTGACGGCCACGGGGGGTGACGCGGTCGAGCGGGCGCGCGTCCAAGGGGACTGGCTGTGCGACGCCACGCTCGGGGAGCCCCGTCGGATCCCCGCGCCCGTGTGGTCGTACACCGAGGAAGCCACCGCGTGGGCGAAGGCGCGTCCCTGGCTGGAGGCGTGGGAGACCTGCGAGGACGCACGCTGGATGCTCCACGCGGCGGTCACCGTGGGCGTCGATCGCCGCCTCGTGGTGCGGGCCGCGTGTGCCTGCGCTCGCACCGTCCTCGATCAAATCCCTGAGAGCGAGGAGAGGCCCCGGCGCGCGATCGAGATCGCCGAAGCGTGGGCCCGTGGTGAGGCCACGCGCGATGCGGTCCGGGAGGCCGCCGCAGTCGTCTACTCGGACCCCGCCTCCGCCTACGCCGCCTACGCCGCGGCCGACGCCGCCGCTGCCACCACTGCCACCACCGACGACGCCTCCGCCTACGCCGCCTACGCCGCCGCCAATGCCTCCTACGCCGCCACCAATGACTCCTACACATGGCAAGACGCCTTGGCTCGGCTCACGGAGATCGTTCGACGCGAGATCGCGACGTCGGCAGTGCTACGCGCTGCGAGTACACCCTGAACCGGCTGGGAGAAGTTTCGGGCGGGGCCACCTTCAGGAGTGCCGTAAATTGCGCGAGGAAGGATCCCGCTCCTCGCTCCTATGGGGGATCGCCGCACGTCCCAAGGACGAAGAGCGACCTCTTCGCGAGGCGCTCGACGGGCGCGAATGCTCGGACCGTCCGGGTCGCTAGCGACCCGGACGCGCCTCGATCGCCGTCTCGATCCGCTCCACGACGCGCCGTCGTGCGTCTTCGTGGGCCCGCTCATCCATTGCGCGGAGCCACGCCGCCAGCCACGCCGCCAGCGCTCGGGGAAGGCGAAGCGCACCGTCGTATCGACGCGCCGTTTCGTCGAAGGTGAGCCGCTCGGACTCGGGACAGCCCTTCGCGCGTTCGAGCTTGCGCCATGCCTCGAGGAAGGCCGCGTGGGCCTTCCAGGGCTGGACCGGCGCTTCGTGGCGCACCGCGCAGGCGTGAATCGCCGCAAGCTGGACGTGCGTGAACGGGATTCGAACTTCGTCGCCGAGGTCGTCCTCGACTTCCGGGAGGGCGAGAGAGGCCTCCAGATCGCTCGCCATTCGCCGTGCTCTCTCCGCGGGTCCTCCGGAGAAAGAACGGCGAACGGAGGAAGAGCCTCTCTCGTCCACGAACGATGACCGCTCTGTAAACGCGATGAACCGGACGACCGATTCACGCGGAACCCAGCAGGCTTCCGGCTTCTTTCCAGGGCGGTCTCCGGCCAGCGTGTCCAGAGCCTCACGCAGCGGCTGGAGCGCCTCCCAGGATGGCTCGTCGGGTCGTGGGATCGCCCGCTGGAGGTACGCCTGAACCTCTTGGGCGACGCTCGGAGCGAGGCACAACTGGATGCGCCGCCCTGCCCGATCACACGTGCCGGGACGCTCCGGTCGCTCCGGGACGAGCCTCGGTCCGAGCGCATCGAGCACCAGGTGTTGCGCCGTCCGGACGGCGACTTCGCCGTTCCCGGCGCTGAAAAACACCGGCGAAACACCCCGCGCGTGAGCGAGACGCTCCAGCGCGAGAGTCGCTTCGTGCAGGGCGGTCCGAACGCCCAACGCCGCCGCCGCCAGTTGACGGCGCAGCGCCTCGTCGTATTCGGCGCTGCGCGCCACGGCCTCGGCCGTCGGGCCGTAGTCGCCCTCCTCCGCCAGGGCTTCCGCCGCGAGCTCGGTCGAGCGCTCGATCGCTTCGGGGAATTCTGAAAGGTCGATCACTTCTCTACCTCGGCGCCCACCGCGCGCAGGGCAACGAGGATACGGTCCTCGCAGTTCTTGGAGACGTTGCCGTCGCTGCCGAACGACGGCCCGCGCCGTCGAAGGATGCGAAGGAGCCAGCGTGCGACCTCGGCGTCGAGCGTGAGCGTCCCCCCGTACGGGTCGCCGGGCTGCACATCCGTCGCCGCCCGCTTGCATTTGGGGGGGCGCTTGAGGTTCTCCCACGCGGCCTTGAACTCGGTCATCCCCTTCCAGGGGCGGACCCGAGCCACGATCCCCAGCGGCCACTGCGTGAGCACGTACAACTGCGGACCCGTCAACTCGACCCGGACGGATTCACCGCGCAGCGCCTCGATCTCCGGGTGCCCCAGGGCCGTGTGGATATCCAGCGCGCACTGGGTCGCGCGGCGCACGTCGCCGAGCGTCACCCCAGCGGTCGGGGAGGACCGTTCGACGAACTGCACGTACGTGGCCGCCGCGGTCCAGGGCACCCACAGGCCGCCCGACGAGGCGAAGGCCACGCGCATCGGATCGAGGCGCTCCCACGTCGCCGCGTCGGGGCGCGGAACGGCGCCCTGGAGGTGCCGGGACAGGCCACTGGAGAACCCCACGAAGACCTCCTTGTCGGGCACGTTGCAGGTGCTCGGGTGGGCGGTCGGCGCGGGGACGTCGGCGGGACCCACCAGGGCGCGAAGGTTCCGCACGACGGCCATCATGCCCTGGCGGAAGTCCTCCCCGGCTTCGATCTTCGCCGGCAGGGAACGACCCATCGCCTCCACGAGATCGACCACGTACGTGATGCCGCTCATCGCGCCCTCGAGCTTCTGCTCCAGGTCGCTCGAGCCCGCCGCGTGGCGCAGGAAGTCTTCGACCCTCGCCTCGTCGGGGCCGACGATCGCGGCGGCGGCCTGCCGCCGGGTCTCGATCCACCGTGAAAGATCGCGTTGATTGTGCGTCTGCATGGGTTACTCCTCGGGGTCCGGGAAAACTTTTCGGACGGCGTTCAGGGTGCCCGTCTTCACGGCCGTTTCGACGTCTCTCAGTGCTTCGATCACGCGCGCGAGGGGCCCGCTGCGGAGCTCGTCCTCGGCCGCGTTCGCCACCGAGCGCTCGAACGACTCACGGAGCCTCTCGAAGAAAGGTTCGATCGGCAGGGACACGCCGTTGAAGATCATGGCCATGCGCACGGGGCGCGTGGTGAGGCGATGCAGGACCCCACGCGCAGCAGGGGTCTCGCTCCCGCCGAGAACTTTCTCGAGGTGCGTGAGGCCCACGATGAGCGCGTTCTCCACGGCCACCGCGTCGCGGCGACGCAGGTCGAGGTCGGCCAAGACGTCGAGGACGGGGCCCTCGACGAAGTTGCGAAGCGAGGACACGGCCCGCGGCATCGTCGGACCGCGCGCCGACCACGCCACTTCTTCTTCGCGGCGACCGATCGAAGCGAGGACCCTCCACTGGCGGACGGAGTCACCCGTCCAGAGGGGGGTGAGCGTGATCGTGGGGGGAGGCTCCGCGCCGTCCTGGCGAGAGCCCACGATCTCCGCGAGCGCGGCGAGGTCTTCGTTCATGCGCGCGTCGTCCCCCGCGGGCAACGAGCCCAGCAGGGCTTCGCGCATGACCTCGTGAGACCCTGGGAACTGACTCGGGTCGACTGGCACCGCGCGGACGGCGTCGTGAGGCGAGCACCACGCACGTGCGAGATCCGGGTCCGTGGGCCCGTACACGAGTCTCCAGTGGAGGCTACGGTCTTGCGTCAGTGTGGCCAGGAACCGCGCATGAGCGCGGGGCGAAGGGTTCTCGTTCATTTCTTCTCCATCGTGCTTGTGGTGCGGATTGGTCTCTGGGCCGCACGCAGCGCTCGCACCGCTTCGATCACCTCAGGCGGCGGCGCCCCCGCCTCGGTGCGCACCGCGCTTCTCGGTACGAGTGCCGAACTGCCTGCGGACAACCAACGATTACGGCCCGCGAGGCGCGTCCGTGTGATCGCCCGGATGCGAAACCGCGCGGGGGTGATCCCGACCACGATCACCCATTGCGTCGAGACGCCGTGCCACCCCTGGAGCACGAGCAGGGCCGGAATCGGCGTCATCCCCTTGGCTCCTCGGCGGCCGTCGCGACCTCCTGCGGTGCGGAGCTCCAATCCAGCGCCTGCTCGATTCGCACGCGGGCGTTGGGCGCGAACCGCAGAACGAACAACGTGTCGCGCAGCCACTGGGCGACAGGGACCGCGAGCCGGAGTCGCTGCGTCCCTGACTTCGCCGGTGACGCGCGGAGCGATTCTCTCAGCGCGAGCCGCGCCCTCCAGGGGCGAACGTCGGGGAGGGCCTTCTCGAACCGCGCGACGTCGCGGCGCTGCGCGCGGGTCAGGCGCACGTCGACCGTGCGCGGGTCCTTCGCCTCGGACTCGGTGACCTCGCCGTGTTGCATCGCCGAGGCGAGCTCGTCCGCGAGCCCTCGCGTGGCCTCCGCATCGAGTGGATCGACCCCAGGTCCAGGCGCCGAACAGTGTGCGAACGCGACGAAGAGCGCGGCGTCATCGCGGGAAAAAGAGATCCGGACGCGGGAGGCCCCCTGGGGGACTTCGGCGAATCGAGCGACGAGCTCGCGCAGGGGCTCCGCCGTGCGGTCACCCGGCTTCGGCACCGCCCCCGCCAGGTACCTCGCCGTACGAACCGCCTCCTCGTCGCACACGTGCAGCCCGAAGATCTTCTCGGGGGCGTCGCAGGTCCCCTCGCGCGGACCCACGGGGGTCACGTCCCGCGCACCGCAAAGGGACAAGATGGCGTAGCGGGCGTCGTGGAGCGAGCGGACGCGCGCGCGGTCCTCCACCTGAAGGGCATCTTCCTCAAGAGGCGCGAGCGCGTTCAGCGCCGCGAGGATCCCCAGGGCCACGCCCGTCACGGTCCCCTCCTTCAGCCCGACCTCCGCATCCGCGCCGAGCGCAGCCCGCAACGTTTCGCGGGCGACCTGTTCCACGTGGCGAGTCGCGAGGGTGTCGTTCGACATGGGGGTGAGACTAGGATGTAGTTAACCCTCTGTCAAGCGGTTAACATGCGAAGTCCAAATCGGTCATGCCCGTTCGACCGGTTCGGTCGTCGCCGCGGGGCCTCCTCAGAGGCTCAACGTCGTTTGCGCTGACGCGATCGTTTCGGGAGCCTGGCGGCGTCGACGGGAGTCGCAATCAAGACCACCCACCCGCTGAGACGTCGAAACGTGTACATGCCGTGGACCGCGTAACCCGCGGCGTACACGTCGAGCTTGGGCGACTCGGGGTTCCGCACGGTGTCCAGGGAAGTGTCCGCGCGGACCTTTGACCAGAGGTGGAACTCGCCGGGCTTCACCCGGAAACGCTGCGCGACCTCGATCGTGCATACGTTCCATACGTCGCTCGACAACGAGTCCCACATCTTCTTGGGCGTCGGACGGGGGCGCGAGCCGACCGAAGCCAGGAGAGGCGTGCGCGCGCATTCGCGAACCGTCGCCAAGGCCCGGCCGATGCCCTTTCCGCCCGCCCTCTGGAGGTCTTCGAGGAGGTCGAGACACCCCCTGGCAAGTGCGTCGCCGCGTTCGGTGGTGTCCTCGTCCCGGTCGGGCCAGAGCGACGCATCGTGAGGCGCGATGACGCGCCACGCGATCCCTTGGAAGGGGGGCAGGTCGTCCAGGGCGGACCACCGCGCGTACCATTCGCGGGCGGCCTCCTCGGCACGGAGCACGCCGGGGACATCCGAGGCCATGGTGATGACGCCCTGGATCGTGTCAGGGCAGGGGAGAAGGCGGCGGTCCATCTCCGCGTTGTAAGCCCGCTTCGGCATGGGCTCCCGCACGAACTTGCGGCGCGGGTCCTCCACCCAGTCGTCGGGCAGGATCCCGCGGGCGTTCAGGCGCTCCCAGAGCTCGCGCGCGCCACCGCGGTGTTCCTGTGCGATCGACTCGACCTCGGCCAACCGCGCGCGGGAAGGGTTCAGGAACGCGCCGACGAGCGACGTGAACCGCGCGTCTCGGGTCGGCGGGTTCGGCCGACGCGGGGCCACCCTGAGCTTCAGCGCGGCGACCTTCGGGTTGCGGACGAGCTCGACGACGACGGGCTTGTGGTCCGAAGCGTCCTCGTCCAACACGTGCAGGTCCACCGCGCGGATGTGGCGCACGAGCGGCCTGCGCGCCCAGAGGTAGTCGACGCGCGTGTCGTAGGCGCTCGTCTCGCGCGCCCATGCGGGGAGCTGGCTGCGGAGCCCGGCGCGGTACTCGCGCAGGTTCTGGCACCCCACCCACCTCGCCAGGTCGACCCACCCGAGCCGGTCCGCTTCGAGGACCACCTGCTCCTCGAAGGGCTCGATGTACGCGCGCATACGCGCCCATTTGATCTCCTCGAGGCGCCCCGCGGGGTAGTCGCTGCCACGCAGCGCGTTGAAGTCACCCATGATGATGGCGGGCTCGTCCGCGAGGGCCCCGTCGAGCGTCTGAAGCTGCTTCAGACGCGCCCGCTCCGACAGGTGATCGAGGTGGGTTGCGCACACGGTCGTCTCGCCCCACGGCGTGTCGATGACCGCGGTGACCGCGCTCCTCCACTCCGCGCCCGGCGCGAGGAGATCGACCTTCCGGACGCTATGAAAAGGCTCGCGCAGGAGGAGGGCGTTCGCCAGTCCGTGGGCGGCGTTGGACCACACGGCCCGCACCCGGAGCTCCTGCTCGATGAAATCAAACGGGGTCCCGTCCGGGTCGTCGAGCTCGCCGCCCTCCGGGAACTCGGCGTCGTCCACGTACGCCTCCTGCAACGCGATCACGTCGCAGTCCATCGCGCGGAGCACTTCGACCACCCGGCCCCGGTTGTCGTCGCCCCACCGATCCGCCCAGCCGTGGACGTTGTACGTGCCGAAGCGCATCGGGCGACCTACTCCGAGCCTTCCGCGACCCACGCGGCGAGGCCCCCGACCACGAGCAGGACCGCGCCGATGCTGACCGCCAGGCCGTGCCCGCCCGACGGCGCGCGCCGCGCGGGCACCGGGTCCAGGGTCACGCGCGCCGTCGTGACGTCCTCCGCATCGATGCGAACTTCTGCGATGTGGGGCACGTAGCCCGACGCCTCGACGACGAGCTCGTACGTCCCGGGGCCCAGTTGTCGCTCGAAGGGGGGGCCTTGAAGCGGTACGCCGTTCAGCGAAACTGTCGCCCCCGCGACGTTCACCATGACCTTGAGCAGGCCCAGGCGTCGTACCACGGGCGACTCGGACGTCGGGGCCTGGGTCGGGGTCGGCGAAGCGGGGGATGCGGTCGTCAGGGGAGGCGTCGGGGCCTGCGTCGGGGTCGGCGTGGGCTGCAGGTCCAGCACCGGGCCGAGGAGGCCTCCCTCGGTGGGGATCGGCTGGCCCCAGACGCTGGGGGCGGGGCTCCAGCGGAGCTCGTCGGGGTTCACGTCACGCACCTCGCCCGGCTCGAGTTGGAGGGTGATCTCGCCCTGCTGCCCTTGACGGCTGGACCCCTGCCCCTCGATCACCCGCAGCGCGGCGACGCCGGCGGGGACACGCACGGTGTAGATCCCCGAGGTCGCGTCGCGCGGCACGGACACCCTGCGGCGCCCGTCGACCCACACGGCCAGCGACGGCCCGAAGAGCGGGAGCTCGACCCGCGCGTCCCCCTCCGGGGCCACGGCCTCGCCGACGCTTTGGGTGACCGGCACGTCCAGCACGGAGAGGGCGCGCGGCGGCGTCGTCGTGAGGGTGATGTAGGCCGAGCGGGCTTCGGTGGCGCCGACGACCGTGAGCAACTGGCGGCCGGTCAGCACCGGCACGAACCCGTCCGCGGTGGGCTGCACGGCGACGCCGTTGAGGCTCACGCGCGCGCCCGGAGGCAGGTCGGTCAGAATCAGCCCGTAGGCCGCGGCGTCGGGGAGACCCGCGGGCCGCACGGGTGCGTTGCGGGGGCGGACGGCAGAGAGGGCACTTCGTACGGGGTGGTTCATGGCGACCAGCCTATCCCCCCCGCTTTCCCCGTACAACCACCGAGAGACCAGATCAGGCCGTTGCGCGCAACGCAACGCGGGAGGACGTGCGGCGCCTCATCATCGGCGCACCGGCCGCGGCGACTCCCCAAAAACTCTGCCCGCGGCCCACGGAGGTCTCTCGGGGGGTACGACGTATCCGCGCAACACCTCGAGCAGGGGGATCACCGCGCGCACGATGTCCGGCAAGGACACGGTGCGGCCGGACTCACCCGGATACTTCAGCGCGGTCGCGGCGTACTCAGCCGCCCTGTACGCCTCGGAGGCCGAGGTGTAGACCGAGACAGCCGCGAACCCTGCCGCCAACGAAGCCGCGTACGCCGGGGGGTCGGGCGGATTGACATCGGCAAGGGACTCGGAAAATTCCCACGCGCGCCGCGTGGCCCGTCGTACCGTCTCCGAATCCAGCGCGCCCGACGCCCACGACTCGGCGGCCTCGAGGGCCACGTACGGTCGCGACTCCTGCGGGTCGACGTACGGCAGCACGGCGCGCGCGCACGCGCACGCCGCCCGCACGAGGGTGGCCATGGGGATGACCATGTCGGCTGCGCGCATCAGCCACTCTGCCCGCGTGCAAGACTCCCATGCGTCGACCCAGGCTCGGCCCCGCGCCCACCGTTGTGCGGCCAGGTCGAACGTCCAATACGCGTTCGAGAGGCGTGCGGGCTCGAGGAAGCCTCGCTCGCACAACCAGTCGCCCTCGACTTTGGCGCGCTCGCCGAACGTCCCGCCGGTCGTGGTGACGCGCAGGATGAGAGGCTCGGTGGGGGGCGGGAGGCTACGGATCTCATCGAGCGCCACGTCGGCATCGGCGAACGATCCCTCCCGCGGGGAGAAGGGCACGCCCGCGGCGATGACGGCCCGCGCAGACATTCGAACTCGTAGCGTCATCCCGCGGAGCGTATCACCCTCGACGCGGCTCCGTCCTCGAGAACCTCCCATCCGGCGGCATCGAGCACGAGCCACTCGTTCTCCTCGGGCAGGCTGGGCACGTAGTCGAGCGTGCGAAGGCCGAGGGCGCCACGCGGCAGGCGGAACACCTTCCCGCGCCCCTTTCGCGCCCACGCCTCCGCCACCTTCCGCCGCGAAGACCACGCCTCGACGCCCCCTGGGTCGCGGTGGGACCCCCGGTAGAGCGGGCGCGGGCACCGTCTCGCGGCGTGCCGGAACTCCCAGAGGAGGGCCTCGGCCTGCGCGCGCAGGATCTTCCCCGTGCCCGAGCCAGGGATCGGTCCTCCGTTCCGGACGTCTTGCAGGTGGATCTTCATCTGCGCCGAGCAGCCCTTCCAGCCGCCGATGGCGCCGCGCAGCAGCGCGGGGTGCGCCTGGCGCCACCGCGGTTCGGGCCCGGATCGGTCCCAGGCGCCCTCGTCCGGCGCCTGGGGGTCGGGCGAATACAGCGCGTCTTGAAGGGCCTCCCGCACGGCGATCAGGTCGCGCGTACCGCTCATGACTTCCTGGCGCAGGCGGCGGAGAGGTAGTTGGGGGCCTGGAACCTGCAGGCGCCCGGCGCGGCGTAGTCGTGGGCGTCCCCCAGGCTCGCCTCGCGGGGCTGGTCCGGCAACCACCCCGGTACCGCCTTTTCGACCCCGACGCGCACCGCACGGATGCCCTTCACGTCACGCGGGTAGCGCGCCGCGTGCTCGGCGAGGGCCTGGGCGCGAACTGCGTTCGCATCGCCTCGCGTCGCGAAGGGCCCGAGGATCGTCGCGTCGTCGCGACCCACTTCGAACGTCATCCAGTACACGGGGTGAACGTTCGGGGCGAGGTCAAGCATCTCGCGCAACACGCGCCAGTCGACTTGTGCGTACCACCCCGGCTTTCGGGGGTTGGACCGACGCATCAGCCCTGCGCGGGGGTGGCGGGGCAGCGCCGCCCAGCGGCCCGCTTCCGTGATGACCACGCGCCCCTGTACGCGCCCCAGGTTTCCATCGTGGACGTCCGCCAGGAGGATGCCTCGGTTCAGGTAGAACCGGAGCGCCTCGACGACGTCGCCGAGCTCGCGCGAGGACGACAGGGCGTCGAGGGCCCGAAGGCAGCACGCGACATCGAGCGCCAGGCGATCCCGCGCCGCGTCGCCGCCGTATCGATCCGACGAATGTCGGAGGTGCGCGTCGTGGGGGACGCGGGCCTGGGCCCGCTCGACCTCCTGCCAGAACTCCGTCCCGACTCCCCCGCGTTTGTCGAGGAGGAGCGCGTCGCCGGCCCAGTCGCGGAAGGCGATCAGTCCCGCGACGTCACGGGGCGCGAGGCGCAGCTTGCCCACGTCGCGCGCCTCCGTGCGCCAGAGGGCCCAGACGTTGCCCGCGCGCGCGGCCGCGTGGTAACGGACGATGCCCTGGGGCCCCTCCCCGATCGACCGGGCCCTCCGGGCGAACTCCGCTTCGCTGGGGTCTCGCGTGAGCTTCAACACCAGGTGTCGCCCCCGCGTCGTCCACACGCAACCGTCCGAGCCGCACGCGATCGGGGGCTCGTTCGGCGAGCGCGGGAGCCACTCCGGTCGGGCGTGAGCCTGGAGCGCGTCCCACGTCGCGCCCAACGCCTCACGACCCCAGGCGGACGGGAGCGGGTTCGCGCGTCGCGACGGCGGCGCCGGGTCCCCCGTGTCGACCGCGTACGCCTCCCGGACGCCCGCACGCCGCATGGCGGCGATCCGGTGCGTGCCGTCGAGCAACTCGACGTGTCCGTCCGCGGGGTCGCGGAAGATCACCACATAGCCCAGCCAGTGGCCTTCCCGCGCCTCTCGCGCGTACGCGCGCACGAGGCGCGGGTCGTAGATGCGACGGGCGTGGGACCGCAGGGTCGCGCCGTCCCATCCGCGCCACGCGTCGATCGCGTCCTGCGGGTCGAACCGCAGGACCCGGAAGGGCTGATCGATCGGCGGGTCGCGTCCCCACAGGGCCTCGTCTTCGTCGGGCCACGCGCGCGCCGCGTAGACTTCTTCGAGCGTGATCGACGTCGGCGCACTGCCAGGGGGGCGCTGCGGTGGGGGGGTGGATCTCATGGCTCCTCCGTCGGCGCGACGAGGACACCCCACAGGTTGTCGCGATCGTCGCGGTAAAACCCTTGCGGGAAGTAGCCCGTCATGAACACGTCGGCGCACGGCGCGAAGGGGTTGGCGAGGTCGGCATAGCCGACTCGAACGCCGACCGGATTCGTGAACACCAGGTTGTGCCTCTGGGCCGCGTCGTACGCGAGGACCATCTGCACGCAGAAGTCGATCGACAGAACCGCCGCGAAGAGCGACCGGTTCGTCGTTGACGCCTCTTCCGGGAGGTGACGTCGTCCCCGATGCGCACGTCCGATCCGCGCCATCACCTGATCGCGTAGCGACTGCTCGGGATCGTCGGAAGTGGGGCTCGTGGCCTTGTTGAGATCCTCCTGGAGGGATCGGTACAGCCTCATCGACCCCCTGGCCAACGAAGATTCCCATCGACCTCCGGTGGTCGATCGGGCGCGCCAGACGATTCCTGCCAGGGGCGCCATCCCCAACAAGGGCACGAGGCGCCCGTGCAACTCGACCATCGAGTGCTCGGCCCGCATCACGCCGGAAGGGTCCGAGGCGAGCGCCTGGACGATCGCGCGGCCCGTCGGCTCGGCGTGCGTGAAAACCATCCAGTACGTGGAGTTAGTGGCCCAGGTGGACGGCTCGCGCGCGAACTCACGGCGAGGGTCCCCCACCCACTCCCACGGGATGAGTCCACGCGCGGCGGCTGCCTCCCAGGCTTCGCGCGCCGCCGTCGCATCCCAGGCTTCGCGGCCCGCCTCGACATCGCGCGCGAGTTCGAAGGCCGCGCGCGCCTGGGGGCGACTCGGCCGTAGAAAGGACGCATACAAGGTGTCCCACAGCTTCTGTTCGTCCCACGCAGGGGACGTCACGACCCGACTCCGCGGCGCAGTGCCCCGACCTCGCCCGCCTCGCGCGAGGGTTCCCACGGCGAGCACGCGCGGCCTGGGGCGACGAACGCCATGGCACGGGCTCGCGGGACCGTCATCGCGCGAGATCCTCGGGTGTAAGGCTGGGGGCCACGAGCACGGCCCAGCATCGCCCGTCGTCCTGATAGAGACCCTGCGCGTAGTACCCGCTCTGGAGGATGTCGAGGGCGGGCGCATGAGGGTTGGCGAGGTCGGCGAAACGCGCCCCCTTGGGGACGTGGCCGAAGGCCGCGGAGAAGGTGAGGTCGCGCCGCTGGGCTTCGTCGTAGGCCACGGTTCGACGAATCGTCGCCGACGCGTACAACACGACGCTGTGGGCCCGGACCGCGTCGAGCGGAGTCGTCTCCGACGCCCCGTCTCGTCCCATCACACCCTCCTCGAAGGCCTCGACCATGGCTCGCAGAGGGGGCCGGAAGGCCGCGCCGTCCTGCTCGAGGTGATCCGTGGTCTCGTTCCCGATGGAGGCGCCGATTTCATCGACGCCGTAGTCCCACGGGACCCACAGGCCATCCCGGTTGCGCTCCGGGCGCACGCGCCAGATCACCCCCGCGAAGGTGCCCTCCTGTCCGAAGGGTTTGCGCCGTGCGTGCCACTCGCGGGCCGAAAGCTCCGCGCGCGCCACACCCTTGGCGTCCGCGGCGAGCGTGAGCGCGGCGAGGCGGTCCGTGGGCGTAGCCGAGAGGTACTTCCGCCACGCGTCTCGAACCCAGCGCGACGGCTCCGTCGTGAACCTCCGTGCGGGGTCTTCAGACCACGACGTAGGGATCAGGCCGCGTGTCGCGGCGGCCTCCCAGATTTCCTCGGGGCTTTCCACGTGCCGGTCGAGGCCACGCACCTTCTTGATGTGCGCGCGTCGCGGCCGGAGGCACGCACGGCCGAGCGCCTTGAACAGGTTCGGATCGAGGGGGTTCACAGCGGCTCCTCGCCCGCGACGGGCCGCGTCGCGCGCGGCCGCGCGGGCTCCTCATCCCGCACACAACGCTCGAGCTCCTCGGCGTCCCCGCCGCGCCGCGCGGAGTCCCACGCGCGCAGGCCGCGCGCGTGACGCGTCAGGAGGTCCGCGGGATCGCCCGTCAGGCGCACGACGAGCTCCCCGACGAGGCCGACCAGGGACCCCGCGAGCGTCAGCCCCAGCGGCACCGACGCATCGACCCCCGGCACGGCGATCAGCACGCCTCCCGTGCCGCCCAGGAGCGCCCCCGAGGCGACGATCGACGTGCGGAGGGTGCCGCTGACGCGCGCCGTTCGCACGTGACCGTTGAGTCGCTCGGCGCAGCGAGTCGCGGGCTCGCGCAGAGCCTCGGGGAAGCTCGCGCGGACCTGCGAAGGGTAGATGAGGTCGGGGAGCGGCGCGCAGGCCGCCATGGCCACGACCACGGCGAGACGGGTCATTCGCATCACGCGGGGCCTCCGCTTCGTTTGTGGAGAAGGTCGTTCAGACGCTGGACCGATGCACGATAGGACTGGTGGACCGTCACGAGCACGAGGTGCTCGGCCTCGCGCGCGTCCCACCGCGCGTCTCGAAGGACCGCGACGAGCGCCTCGACGACCCTGCGGTAGAGCTTGCCGAGCGTGGTCGCGTGGGTCATGCGTCCCCGACGTTCGTGCGGCTGACGCATGACGACGACCGTCTGGAGGAGCGCCCGCAGGGCCTCGTCCATTCGCTTCTGCGCCGAGGGAGGTTCGCGCGCGTCGAGCAAGTCCGTCACCATCTCCCGCTCCAAGAGGTCGGTGGAGCGCCCGCGCGCGCGCGGGTCGGCGCTCGTCAGCGCGAGCTCGCGGTGGAGACGGGCGGCGACGATCTCGGTCACGTCGTCGAGGTCCGCGCCCGCGCGGCGCGCCTCGCGAGCGACCGCCTCAGCGGTCGTGGCGAGCGCGTCGGACACATACGCACGGCCGCCCCACTCCGGGGCCCAGCGCGCGAACTGCGCGAGCGTCTGAAAGGGCGCGTCGTCCCCCAGCGGCGCTCGGCGCGGGTTGGCGCGCACGTCGTCGCTCGCCCCAGGCCGCTTCGTCGTCTTCGTGCGCGCGCCGGTCTTCTCCTTCGCGCGTACGCACGTCTTCATGGGCGCGGCGGGCGGGATTTTCCCGACGGGTCGTCGGCGCGGCTCCCAGGCCAGGAAGAGGTTCCCGTGGAGTCTCTCGACGCGTTTGAACCAGCGCGCGATCTCCGGGAGATAGGTGTCGGGCTTGCGGTTCTCCTGCCACCCGTCCGCGGTGGCGCACCCGGCACCGCTCCGGTCCCCGACATAGACCTGGAACGCGACGAGCCCCCCCTTCCGTACGGCGCCCGCCGCCATGCCGATCACCTTCTGGCGCACCTTCGCGTCGCAGATCACGTTGAGCACGTTGGCGACGGTCACCGTGTCCGGGGGTGCCTGACGCACCGCCCTCCACACGGCGTCGTTGTGGGCGTCGCCCCGGCTCGGGTCGACCACCATGTTCTTGACGCCATGCGTACGCAGGAACCGCGTGGCCTTTTCGTACTTCCCGCCGCCGAGGTCCAGGTTCCGACCTCCGACCGCGAAAAGGTTCATCAGGCAGAGCTCTTTGTGCAGCGTCGGGACGATGGGGCGCGACGTGTCGCGCGAGTCACCCACGCGCGGGCAGCGCCTGCGCTGTGTGATCAGAGGGGGGGCTTTCTTCTGGGGCACGTTGATCTCCCGAAGAGGGGTCGCGTCGGGTCCATTTAAAGCATGCTTCGGGGCCTTCCGTCCTCAGAAAGAGCACGCATCGAAGAGGACCCCCGTTGCGCGGCGAGCCCGGACGAGATCCTCGGGGAGAAGGGGGCGGGCAGGCTCAGGCCGACCTGGGGCGGAGCGCGCCGATCGCATAGCCCGACGTTCCGCGTTCGCGGTCCGGCCGCCTTGCCAGCGTGTACCGCGCGATTCGCTCGGCCTCCGCTTTCGCCACCTGCTCGTCTTGGAAGGTGCCGGGGACCGACGGGTCCGCGATGCCGTCGTCGACCGAGATCACCCACCCCTTTGCGCCCGTCGAGCGCTCCCATCGACCGCCGATGCGCCGCAACACGTTGGACGCAGGCTCGACGTTCAGCACGAAGTACCCGAGGGTCGCCTCCTGGCGTCCTGGGTGCTCGGGACCGGCCGACCGCCACCGGAGGGGCGCAGGGCGGCGCGCCTTCCGTGGGCGCCGACGGTCGAACTCTTCGATCGCCTTCTGCAGGCCTCGGGCGCTCTTGGGTTCGTTCGCGCGACGCATCGTGAGATCATAGCAGGGCGCGCAAGGAACGACGAGCATTCGGGACGTCGCCGCGGCAAGACATCGAGCCCATTGTGCGCGGCGTCCGGGTGAGATACCCCTTAGGCACCGTGGCAATCGCACAAAAAGCAGAGGGTCTTCGGATCACGATGGCAGCCCGCGCCGCCGCCTCGCGCGGCTTCGCGTTCAGCCCGCGGGAGGACTCGTTCGCCGATGCCGACGTGGTGCTCAATGAGATCCTCCACCTGCCGACGCCCCCGGAACCCATCGTGTTGCGGGTGGCGGCCAGGGGAGGCCGCCAGGCCGAGCGGGAGCGCGTCGAAGGGGACTGGCTGTGCGACGCCGCGCTCGAGGAGCCGCGTCGGATCCCCCTGCCCGCATGGTCGTACAACGATGAAGCCGCCGTGTGGTCGCAGGTACGTCCCTGGCTGGAGGCGTGGGAGACCTGCGAGGACGCCCGCTGGATGCTCTATGCGGCGGCCAGGGTGGGCGTCGATCGACGCCGCGTGGTGCGGGCCGCCTGTGCCTGCGCCCGCACCGTCCTCGATCAAACCCCGGCCGTGGAAGAGCGGTTTCGTCGCGCGATCGAAACCGCCGAAGCCTGGACGCGGGGGCAGGCCACGCTCGACGAAGTCCGACAAGTCGCCTCCGCCGCCGCCTACGCCGCCTACGCCGCCTCCACCACCACCTACGCCGCC
>JACCDG011705901.1_pt1 | contig 25088 bp, 28 predicted proteins | sample 7442471 | NCBI WGS metagenome assembly JACCDG01 (sample SAMN15323444, study PRJNA562643) | freshwater metagenome | isolation source: river surface water | place: USA:Blue River Watershed | collected 2017-08-17 | reverse complement strand
TAAACTTCATCAGAAATTAATCCTGCAGGCTCATTGTTTACTGGGTTGATGTATTCATAAAGCTGCTTCGCAACAACTGAAAATTCTTTTGCAACATCTTTGTAAAGTGAAGTTATGATAATTCTTGCTGCAAGCTTTCCATAATCTGGGTGTGTAGTAATCATAGAAGCAGCAGTTTCAGCACTGAGCTGGTCAAGCTCAGTGCTGGTAACACCATCATACAAGCCAGAAATTACTTTCTTGGCTACTTCAAAATAGTCAACGTAATCTTCATTCAAGCCATAAGTTAGCTTACGGATTCTCGAAGAAATTTTGTCAAACTTTACTTGTTCGACAGTTCCATCTCTTTTAACAACATTCATTCTTTCGTACCTTAAAAATCTTCTTCAGTGGAAAAATTGACAACTGCTTCTTGAACTCCAACACCCTTCTTAGCATATTCTCCAACACGCTTTTCAAAGAAGTTAGTCTTGTTTTCCATAGCAATATTTTTCATGAAATCGAATGGATTCTCAGAATTATAGATCTTTCCAACGCCCAAGTCAATCAAAAGGCGATCAGAAACATATTCCAAATATTGCTTCATCAAATCAGCATTCATTCCAATTAAGCTTACAGGGAGTGCTTCTGTAATAAATTCTTTTTCAATTGTCAATGCAGAGTCAATAATTTCAATCAAACGTTCTTTGGAAAGTTTGTTTTCAATGTGATGATTGTAGAGATGAACAGCAAAATCTGTATGGAGTCCTTCATCACGAGAAATTAACTCATTAGAGAAAGAAAGACCAGGCATCAAACCACGCTTCTTTAGCCAGAAAATTGAACAGAATGAGCCTGAGAAAAAGATTCCTTCAACTGCTGCAAAAGCAATTAGTCTTTCAACAAATGAATCAGAACCAATCCATTTCAATGCCCACTCAGCCTTCTTTTGAACAGCTGGCACAGTGTCAATAGCGTTGAAAAGATGGTTTTGTTCTTCTTTGTCTTTGATATAGGTGTCAATTAAGAGAGAATATGTTTCAGAGTGAATATTCTCCATCATGATTTGGAAGCCATAAAAAAACTTCGCTTCGGTGTATTGAACTTCTGCAACAAAATTTTCTGCAAGATTTTCATTGACAATCCCGTCTGAAGCAGCGAAAAATGCCAGAACGTGCTTTACAAAGTGTTGCTCACCAGGATTGAGCTTTTCCCAGTCTGCTAAGTCTGATGAAAGATCAATTTCTTCTGCAGTCCAGAAAGACGCTTGAGCCATTTTATAAAATTTCCAAATATCATGGTGTTGAAGCGGAAACAACACAAACCTGTTCTTATTCTCTTCTAAAATCTTTTCCATTTATTTTCTCTCTTAATTAAATAGTTCTTCGTGATCTAAATCTCTCAATGATTTGATGATAGTTACCAAATCTTTGCCACTCAAATTGCTATCAGCAAAATAGTCTTTAATAGCTTCGTATATTTCAAATAAATCCTTGTCAGTGTTTTCATTTAAAATATATGCAGCTTTCTTAACAGCACATGACAGAATAGCGTTCCCCAGATCATCATCAGTGCTAAATATATCATGATTATGATAATTGTCACGCACGAAGACACGAGAATTCACCAATGATGAATCCTTGATCAACGTTGTCCAGGAAGTGCCAGCAGCATACTTTTTATTCTCGTTTCTGACTTCAGGGACCTTAAAAAAATCACTGTTTTCGTCATCATTTAAACTGAAATATTGCTCTAGAAATTCCTTCTTCTTTTTCTTCCAATCAGAGCTTTCCATAATTAAAACTTGATACTTTCTTCATCATTTGAGAGAACTAATCTCCCGCTTTTATCTTCATTAGTCAAAGACCACCAAACATTATAATACCCTAAAATATCCAGCACTTTTTGACAATGTTGACATGGTTTTGCCAATCTATATTGGCCTGTTCTGTTAATTCTTAGACTAATTATTATAATCTCATTAGGACTATATTTATCTTTGATTTGATTAATTACATCACACTCAGCATGAAGATAGGGGTATTCTTTCCATTTATTAATATTCAAAGATCGCCCAATTTTTAAAGCTGTACGAGATCCATCAGAAATATTGTTTTTTCCAATTGCTACAACTTTGGATTTTCTCAAAGCAAATGCATAATGAAAAGAAGCCCTAGAATTATCTTGTTTCCATTCACGGAACATAATTCTTAGGGCTCTTTTAATTGCTAGTTCTTCCATTAGTCGTTAGCGATAGTAAAAACTATCAATTCAATTTGGAAGAATTATAACGCAAACTTAATATTGATTGCAAATATTCTTGTAGATATTCCCTTAGCCTTTTTTCCACCAATTTCAGCAGTGTATTCTGATTGTCTGCATACTAAAACAGACCCATTAGTTAGGCTTTCAACTTCTCTTGACGCTAATCTAAATGCTGTCATTACCGAGCTTAATGCAGTAGGACCTACTGATAAAACTCTTACATATTCATTGTCTTTTAAGACATGTAGAATGCTTCTTGATAAACCAACTGGATCTGTAGGACGTTTTGCTGGATCTGCATCATTTACATCTCCACCTCTGGCTCTTAATGTCCTAGCATCATTAAATCCAATTTTTTTTACGTCTGCTTCATTAACTTCTGAAAAATCTTCCATAATAGTTCCTTTGATTATTCCAATCCAGCAATTGACATCTTGTCTCTCAATCCATCAACTGCATCATTAAACTCTTCAATAGAGCAATTATACAAAGCAGCATCAAACTTTAAATTAGTTGAGCCATTAAGAATGTTTGATAAAATCTTATTTTCTATTTCATTTAATTCCATCGACATCAAATTGTTTAAATTATTTCTTTCCTCAACCTTATCGTAATAACAACCTTCGTCTCCATCTTCATCTTCGCTTGTGTAAATACTTAAAGCTCTTGGAGAAACAGTTTGATACCCTGGATAAGTTTCATTGAATCTTTGAAACAAGAGTGTTGAATGTTTAGATAACATATGCTTTCTGATAGCCTTGTTAATTCCAAGTCTTTTACATTCTGCACAGTCACCAGAGCCATTGCAAATCTCACCTTCATTTATTAAGCAATTATATTGTCTTGGTAATTTATGAGATTTACAAAGAGGGCAATTAGTGAGATTCTCAATATCGTGTCCATTAATTTTAAGTTGATCCCAAAGTAAATCAACATGAGCAGATCTTAAATGAGTAGAAAGTGGATTAACCCATTTTTCACAAATCGGACACTTGCATGAAGGGTTGCGTTTCCCAGCATTATCGGCTTTAACTAAATTAATGTAATTATGTTGTAATGCACCAATAAAGTAATTTTTAAACTCACCTGTCCCATCATATCTCGAAGCTTTTCTTGCATTTCTTGGCTTCCAAGCTGATAAAACATTACAAAATATTCTTATATAATCTTGTTGGAAATCTTCTAATGAATCATATAAATAGTGATATTGTGTGTACCATTCTTGTAAATGCATCATCGGTGGATACAATTTAATTACATTTTTATACGCATTATCAATAATTCTGACATGTCCACTAGCCAAAGCTTTTTGATATTTCAAAATAGCAAATTCAAGCTTTTCTTGGTGACCAGTAAAATTTTTGACACTCTTCTTTAAATCTTCACTTTCTTGCATGATGTACCTATAAGCCACATTAAAATTATATTAATGTGGCTATATTATAGTTTGCAAGTAATAAAATGTAAATATAAATTACTTTGAGTGTGGTTTTATATCAACAGTTGTCAATGTTAAGCTCTTTCTGCCCTGCCATTCATCTATTGACATTGTGAAGGCCAAATCAATTAAAGAACCTTCCTTGAAATAGTCTGCTAAATGACCTTTTCTCCAAGCATTAACATTTATCCATTGTTTTGAATCTGGATCGGACACTTTCAACTTCAAATGTTTTCCACTGGTTAAGGTTTTAGCTTCGACAACTTTCAATTTAGTACATACAAATATTGGAGTTTCATTTCCAGAGCCAAAAGGAGACAATTTGACTAACTGACCAAAGACTTTCTCATTAATATCGCCTGGTTCAATTCTCGAATCAAAATCTACAACCTTAACTTCTGATAATTGGCCAAGAATATTTGCAGCGTATTCATTTAAAGCTTCACTCATAGCTGGAATATTATCTATAGGAAGTTCAAATCCAGCAGCAAAAGCATGTCCTCCACATACAGTTGAACCATCTGCTCTTTTCTTAAATAATGCCCATGCCTTTTCAGATTTTAGAGCATTCAGAATATTGAAATCTCTTAAGGATCTACATGAACCTTTAGCATATCCATCTTCTTTGAATGAGCAGACTAATGTTGGTTTGTTAAACTTTTCAACAAGCTTTCCAGCAATTAAACCAATCAATCCTGGATGCCATTCTTTATGCCCAACTACTAAGATGTAAGTGTTGGCTAAATCAAAGTTTTGCTCAACATAAGCTATTGCATCCTCAACAGCTTTTTCTTGTTGTAATTGACGCTTTCTGTTAGCATTATCAAGTTCTTTTGCAAGCTTCTCTGCTCTTGATTCACTTGTTTCTAAAAGCAAATCTAAAGCAGTTCCAGCATCAGCAAGCCTACCTATAGCATTAATTCTTGGACCTAACTGAAATCCAATACTAAAAGTGTCTACTTCTTTAACACCAGCAATTTTAAGTAGTTGTTGGATTCCTGGCTTTCTTGTATTGGATAATCTTTGGCAGCCATAAGCAACCATTGCCTTGTTTTCATCAAGCATAGGAGCAACGTCAGCAACAGTCCCTAGAGCAACATATTCAACAAGCTCATCAATCATTTCTCTAACATCAAAACCACGTTCTTTTGCCAGAGCAAGCATGACTTTAAATGCAATTCCAACACCAGCTAAAGCATCAAAAGGATAACGCTTGAAATCTTTGTTTGATTCATTTGTAAATAGATGACCAGGGTAATTTGGATCATCTCTATTAGGATTTACAACACCAATACAATCAGGTATTTTGCCATCTTCTGAAGGATGGTGGTGGTCAGTAATGATTAAGTCCAATTTCTTTTGTTTTGCATATTCAGCTGTTTCAAAAGCTACAATTCCACAGTCAACAGAAAATAATAAATCTGCTTTTGCTTCTATTGCTTGGTCAACAGAATGGACTTTAATATCGTAACCATCTTCCATACGGTGTGGAACTTTGTATAGAAGGTTTGCTTTCATTTTTCTAAGAGCTGTAACGACCACTGAAGTTGCTGTAATTCCATCAACATCATAGTCACCCCATACAAAGATCTTTTCGTTGTTATCAAGTGCTTTGTGCAGTCTATCAAGTACTGGTCTAATATCAGGTAATAGAAACGGGTTTCTTAATGCATTGATGTCTGTCTTACAGAACTTTTCAACTTCTTTAATAGACTTTAAGCCTCTACCAGCAAGAATATTAGCAATAGGCGTAGCAACACTCAATTCTTCAGCAAATTGAGCTGAAACTTGACGGTCAAACTTTTTTAATTTCCAAACGTTTTCAAATTCTTGCATATTAACTCACTATTATTTTAAGAAAAGACTGTTCTTGTTCTAGTAATTGTTTGGCTGCATCTAGCAGATTTTTGGGACCATAATTTATCACAAAATCATCAGGGTCGCACTTTTCTGGCAAGTGAAGCATTTTTCCAACAAAATTATTATCTTGTAGCTTTTGAAAAATCTTATCTGACGCAAGCCTTCCTGCAGCATCTCCATCCAAAAGCAAAACTACTCTATCGCAATATCTGTAAAGTAAAGCTAAGTGATATTCAGATAAAGCTGTTCCGCATAAAGCTACCACGTTTTCTATTCCATTTTGCTTTAAAACAAAAACATCAAAGTAGCCTTCAACAATAAATACATAATTATTAGATCTAATGCTGTTTTTAGCTTTATCTAAATTAAATAAATGTTTAGATTTTTGATAAGGTTCATTTATCCATTTACCTTTCAACCACTTATTAATTCTATCGTCAGCTTTTGAAGGTTCAGAAGAAAATGTATCCCAGAAAGATTTTTTTGTTAGTTCTATAAAATCTGGTAATTGTCGTCCAGCCAAGGCAATCATTCTTCCATGTACATCTCTGATAGGTACGATTAATCTGCCTCTAAGCAAAGGAAAAACATATCTAGAATATGGAGGGCAAAATCCTAAATCATTATTATCTATATGGATTAAGTCTAGGTTTCTTTGCTTGACATACTTTATAACACTTTCACTATTTGTTAATTCTCTAACAAATTGATTGAAGTTTGTAGTTCTTGATAAATCTTCCATGTAAATCCAATCAAAAATATGGGTGTAGATTTCTCTACACCCACTTTATCAGACTAGCTTAGCAACTTCATCTAAACTTAGTCCACCATCATCAAAATCGTCGTCATCATCATCATCAAATGATTCAAGCGCAGCTTCTTCAGATTGGGGTCCTTTGATAATTGCTGCTTTAAGATCTTCAAGAGGTTTCCCATCAACCTTAATTCTGCCACAAATGTATTCAAAAGCGGTAGATGAAGAATCGTTTCTGGTTCTCTTTTCAGGTGCTTGATGGTTTTGAAGCAATTTGCAAAACTCATAAGGATCTTTGCTCTCAAGCAGTTCACCAGTATTAGGACAGGTGTAAATGAACTTCTTTCGAACTTCCTTGATGTATTCAAATCCTTTAGCCTTAGCTTTGAATAAAAATTCATCAACAGGGTTGGTTGTTTCATCATTAGTGAACATAATTTTGAATTCACCAACCTGTCCTGGCTGGCCATATCGTGTTTTCATTACAACGAGTTTGGACTTACCGCCAATTATGACATCTTTGCCTTCAGCGTCTTTCTTTGTAACTTGACCTGAAGCACCATTAATTTTGTTAATCCACAAACGCATGTGAGTGAAATAGTTCATAGCATTTCCACCCGTAGCTGTTTTTGACATGGTTCCAGGCATTGCACCAGCACCCATGTACAATTGGTTAATCAAGACAACAATAGTGCCTGTAGCTGCAGTTTTAGCAGTCAAATCTTTTGTTAATCTTTTGACAAATCTTGCATGTAGTCCAATGGTTTGCACTTGCTCAAGTGATTTAGTTAATTCATCTTGAGGAATCATAGCAGATATAGAGTCAACAACAATAACTCCATATTCACCACTATCAACCATAAACTTAAGCAATTCGCCATACTTTTCAGCAGAGCCAACATTTTCTACCAACATCAACTTATTGATGTCAACTCCTGAAGAAATTGCTCTTGGAGGATAGTAGCTGTTTTCAATGTTAAAAAATGCACAGATTTTGCTCTTAGCTTGAGCCTGAGCGATTAGTTTGTAAGCAAGCCAAGTCTTACCAGACTGAGATTCTCCACAAAACTCTACAAGAGTTCCAGTTGGGATTCCCATTCCTTCACCAAGCAAGCTATCAACTTCAAAAACACCAGTGGAAATAAACTCAACTGGTTCTTGCTCACCGTTCGTTACAGCTTTCTCATCAATTCCAAGAGCTTTAAGCTTTTGTTTAAGAAGCCTTTGATGCTCATTTGAAATCATGTTCAAATCTTGTTCGTTCTTTTTTGCCATGTGTTTCCTTAAAAATCAAGGATGGCCGAAGCCATCCTTGATTTGTCAATTATGACCAGCTGTCAATATCCTCTTCGTCATCATCTTCTTCGAAGACTGGCTCAGGCTTTACAGGAGCCTTCTTTGCAGCTTTAGGTTGAGGAGCGACATAGACATCATCTTCTTCGTCCTCTTCTTCAACCTCTGGCTTTGAAACTGGAGGCTTGACTGTGAAACCTGATGATACTGGTTCAGCAGCTTCTTCGTAATTTGGTGTGCGAATTGGAGTATGCTTGAAGATCTTAGAAAGATCATAACCATAAGCGAAGAAGTCTTCCCATGCTGGCATCGAAGAGTCATGCTTTGCATCAGCTTCATAAAGCTTTCGCTCAGCTTCAAGATCTTCAGGCTTTGGCTCACCAGCCTTGCGAAGAGCCTCAACCATCTCATCTGTGACCTTGAGTGGCTTGACTGAAGACACAGTTACTTCATAATTGACAGACTTTGGAGCAGGCTGTCCTGTAGCAATTGCGGTGATGCGAACAGGATAAGAAACACGAGTGCCAAGATGGAAGATAAAGTTCTCACGCTCATCTTCATCAAGATCTTCCATGTCCTTAAGACGGCCATTTTGCCACTTAGCCAATTCTTGAAAGATGGACTTGCCCTTCTTAAGAATCTTAGGAACCCAAGTACCATCTTCTTGCTGCTCAAGACAATTTTGAGCAAAGACAAGTGTAGAGATGTAACCCTGCTTCTTCCATGGGCACTGATCAGGATCATCATGACCAATTCTGGTCATAGACTTGTTGATATCAGCATCAGGGAAAGGAACCTTCATCGTCTTACCCTTTTGACCAGGGACATAAACCTTGTCCTGATACTCAAGAAAAACGACAGGATCGCCAACGAGCTTGAGCTTACGCTCAACACGAGGGGAGTCCTTTACGGACAAATTGACAAGAATCTCTCCAAGCTTTGGAAAGGAAGATTGATTCGAAGCAGGCTTCATGTTCATGAACTGATTCGTTGACATACGTCTTAGCATTAATTTTCTCCAAGAGGGAGTACTGTTGACTCCACTGATTTAAGTTTATTGTATATTTCGATGTTTTGCAAGTAATATTACTAAAATTAAATTCTATTATTTCTAGTTCTAATACCAGCTTCATCTGCTTTTCTTATCATACCGCTAGGGGTTTGATTTTCAACAACAGAGGAATAATAATTACTCATTCCTTCACTGTTGAAGTTTTGATTGATTCTTGAAAGATTTTGTCTTTCTCTCATCAATCTTTCCAATTGAACAGCTCCAAAGTCGATGTTCTTTTGGATATTTTCAAGATATGTCAAGCACCTTTTGGCTACAGTTACTTTGTGTAAAAAAGGCTGTACAGTAAAAGTTGCTATTGCATCTTTATCATGTTTTGGACCATTTGCTAATTTCACAGCCATTTCTTTAAGAGATTTATGTGCATTAGACAAAATCTCATGGTGTGCATTTACGACATCGATCCATTTGACTAAATAAGTTCTATATTGAACCATTCTTGCATAGGCTGTTGATAAAGTTTCGAAACTAAAGTCATCATGTCTTGGAATTGAAAAATCCCAATTATTCATTTCATTCTTTAATTTTGCTTCACTGTAACTGGGAAGATTCTCAATTACTTGTTGCCACATTTCAACTTCTTCTTTAAACTTATCTTCGTCAATTCCGCTTAATCTATTGACAATATTGTGAGAAAAACTCTCAGTGCTTATATCAAAAGGATCGTTTTGAGGTGTCCAATCAATGTCTGCTAGAAGTAAAAACGAGCCACTCGTATCTTCTTCTTCATCATCAAAATAATTGCTCATAATATTCCTCAATCAAATAAATCGTCTGAAATTAAACTTTTGATATTAGCTCTTAATTTAACAGGCTGACGTGTTTTATTTGTTCTGGTTCTTTCAATTATAACATCAGTTTCATCTATTTGAAATGTTTCAGTCAAAGAAATTGCAGGTTTGAATTTTTTCTTAGCTTCCCTTGCAGCTCTTTTGTCTTCCTCATTTCTTTCAGCAACAAGAGAGTCATAGTATTCCATAAAATCTTCTACTAATTGATACCCATGTGAGTCAGGTAGACAATATAAAGCACCATGATAAGCAAGCGCATCAACCATACCTCTGTTAGGCCTTGCTCGGAAACATAAATCCTTGCAGTCAATATATGGCTGATGTGCAACAATATCTTCCGCTCTTGTTCCTACGCCTTTTATAGAAGACAAAGGTAGCATAATTTCATTCTTACTATTTACTAATGTGATTAATCCTGATTCATTTACATTAGGATCTTTAATCACAATTTTTTCCATAGCACATTCTTTTTTGAGCATTGCAACTTTATCTTCATCGTCTTTTGCCAGATGAATACATGTTGCAAGCCATTCATGTGGGTAGTAGTATCTTAGCCAAGCCGTCCAAAAGGAAAGAATTGCATAAGAACAAGCGTGTGATCTGTTGAATGCATATCCCACAAACTTAGACATTAAATTAAGTACAGAATCTACTGCTTTTTCTTCAACCCCTCTTGCTAAGGCTTTCTTCTTAAACAAATCGGTAACTTCTGCAAAAAGCTTGTCATTCTTTTTAGATATAGCTTTCCTTAATTTGTCAACTTCATTGTGATCAAAACCAGCCATGTCTCTTGCCAATTGCATACCCTGCTCTTGATAAACCATAATTGAATAGGTAACTTCAAGATGTTTTTTTACAATTGGGTCAACATAATTAACTGCAGCTGGATTCATTTTTCCTTCAGCATAAGTGTCAATATATTCAAGTGGGCCAGGTCGATATAAAGACACAACTGCAATTAAGTCTTCCATGTTTGATGCATTGACTTTGCGAAGTGCATCTTGCATTCCTTTAGAAGCAAACTGAAAAACTGAAGCTGTTTTGCCCTTAGCATAGATGTTTTGATAGATTTTTGGATCGTCTAATTTGATATCTTTTCTTACATCAATATCAATGTTTCTACGCTCTTTAATCATCTTTATGGTATTGGCAATTTGAGTAAATGTGTTTAGTCCAAGGTAGTCGTATTTAACAAGACCAACCCTTTCGACATTAAACATATCAAATCCTGAACACAAGTTGCCTTTTGAGTTTTCAATGGGAGCATGATTACTTACTGGGTCTCCACAAATGATGACACCAGCAGCATGAACTGAAAAGTTTGAGATAGTACCAACTAATTTCTTAGCAATGTCAATTTCTTCTTTCCAATACCTGTAATGATTAGCAAACTCTGGGCTTTCTTTCAAAGCAGTATCAATTGTGATATCTGGTACTTTAGGAATTGTGCCAGAAACTTTTAGGGCTTCATGGTGTACTTGTGTTCCATATTTTTCAATGAACTTTTCAGATGTCTTTAAAGCACCGACAACAGCAGCTTTTGCACCATAAGTACCCCAAGCACCAATCTGTGCAACATGATCTGCTCCAAATCTTCCTACAGCCCAATCAATTACTTCAGAGCGACGAGATGCATCAATATCAGTATCAACGTCAGGAAGGGTAGCAACTTTGGATACAATCAATTCACCTTCTGGTTCTTTTTCACAAATACCAAGAATATGAGCAGTCCACAAATTGCTGTCATTGTGTTTTGACTTGACACCCTTATTAGCTAAATCACAAATATATGATGCTAAGCCCTGATTTTCTAAAACCCATATTTCTTTTAAAATATCTGGTTCATACTTGGAATATTCTGGATTTTCAAGTAACCAATTCTTACACACCTTTGTTATGGCTTTAGAATATGGTAACTGATCTTGTTTGCCATTTTCTTCAAGCCACATTTTTGCTGGGTAGTCATAGATATTGATTTGATATTGAGTACCACGCCCAGGGTTTAAAAATCTTTCAAACATTAGATTCCATCTGATAGGGTCAACAGATGAAACGTCGAGGCAATAATTTACAAGAGAGCCAACACCAGATCCACGAATTCCATAGTAGATGTTTTGAGATTTCATAAACTCTACCATTTCATTTTGAATCAAGAAGTAGTCTGTAACACCCATGTACCAAATCTGTGAAAGCTCAGATTTGAGTCTTTTCATATATTCTTTGTTTTTATCAAGGCCAAGATTCTTTAGTCCAGAAAAAGCACGGAAGGCAAGATAAGCTTCGTTGGCATTGTTGTAGGGTAAATTGTTTTGCCAGAATGCTTTGAACTCTGGATTGTTTAGCGGAATATTTGCTTTTGGGAGAATGTGCTCAACGTCAATTTTGAAGAAATCATCCACCATCTCTGATATAAGGACAGTATTTTTCAAAGCATCAGGAACAGATGAGAAAATCTTGTTCATCTCCTCATACGACTTAAGCCAGAATTGATGTGAACCGTAAGCTTCTTTCTTTCCATTTTTCTTTGCAACGCCTGATGAAGCTTCACGTTGATCTCTCATTTGAATCAAAACATCGTGAAGCTTCCAGTCTAATTTATCAAGATAATGGACATCATTGGAAGCACATAATGGAATATCGTACTTCTTTGATATGTTTAACAAATGATTTAAATTGTTTTTCTGCTCTTCGATACCATGGTATTGAAGCTCCATGAAATATCTGTCACCAAAGACATTTTTGAACCTTTTAGCTACAGATTCAGCTTGATCCAAATCTTCTTTCATTAATGCTTGATTAACTTCAGAAGCAAGACAACCAGATAAAGCAATTACACCTTCGGAATGCTCTTGAATACAGCCCCAATCAACTCTAGGAGAATAGTAAAAAGCATTTGGATCATTACCTAAAGCTGAAAGTGCTAAGAGGTTTTTATATCCAGTTTCGTTTTGGGCAAGTAAAGTAAGATGATTTAGCTTTCTGCGTTTTCCATCATCTGTTTTTGACTTATCAAATCTGTCTTCGCATGTGTAAACTTCAATTCCAATGATAGGCTTGATAGTATCTACATCATCGATATGGCTTCTGCATCCATTTACAAACTCAACTGTACCAGACATTTTTCCATGGTCAGTGATTGCAGTAGCCCTAAAACCCATCTCTCTAGCCTTCTTTGTATAGGCAGTAGGAGATGGCAATGCATCTTGCACAGAAAAGTGAGTGTGGGCATGAAGATGCACAAAATCTTTATTCGAATTACACATTTTTAACTCCTTACTAGCGCCATCAAAGATAGTCATTCACTAGTTGTTTTAAATGTTCTTAGTTTATTTAGGTTAGCAGCATCAAATGTCTTCCAACCTGATTGCTTATTCTGATGATACCTTGCTGGAAGTAAAAGTTCAAAGTTTTTCTGTACAGTTTTGCTTAATATCTCAGGTCTGCATTTAAGTGGCAATCTATCAAAATCTTTTATGATGTATGAGTTTGGCAATTGTTTGTTAATAAAATACAAATCGTCTTTTTTAGTGATAGTTAAAGATACAGAGTTTTCTTGTAGGGACTTTATCTTCAATGCTTCTAAGGCGCTTTTATTAATTGCAACAGGATTGTAATTAATTTTTGTTTCAATGAAAGCACATTCCTTAATTGCGTTTCGGACAGTATTTTCACTTTGTCCTGTATTTTCTTGAATTGATGCTAAGCTAATTGGTCTGTGGTCAACAAAACGACCAGCAATACATCCAATTAATAAGTTTTTGATTTGTTTGCTATTCTTTAAACCATGTGAATCAAAATAGGAAAATGGAATTACAATTGGTTCGCATCTGGATAGCTTTGGAGATAATCGTTCTACAACTTGTTTAAAACTAAATAAGCCAATCATCTTTTGGCCATTTTGACCTTTTGGCTTTCTCCAATACTTATCAATGCCTTTAGATATTTTGGAATATGCATGAGTGCTGTGTATGCCAAAAATCTTCTCACAAAGCTTAAGAATATCGCCTTGCCAAACTAAACCTTTACCATCAGTATCTAATTTCTTAAGAAAGCTCCAGATAATGAATATATCTTGTTCATTATTTTTAAGTGCTTCAGCAGCTAACTCTGGATATAAAATTAAACACTTATAGGTCGGCGTTTTCATCTTTTACTAAGTTCCAAATATAAGCAAGTCGTTCAATTTCTCTTTCTGCACCTGCTCGTACTAAGAACTTAATAATATCAGTTTCGCTAAGATTTGGGTAGGCATTTTGCAATAAAGATTTTGCAAAGTAAAATCTTGCTGCACCCTTACCTGTTAGAATTACATTAACTGAAACTTCTTTGGGGCAGTTTTCCATGGACTTGTTAAGCTTCTCAGTTATTTCAGAAACTGGTGGCTTTTCCCAAATATCTTTCTCATCCATTTTGCAATCTTTCTTTAATCTTTTTGTTCAAGTTTTTCCAAATGATATTTAGCTTTTTGTCATCAGAAACAACCATAGCGTCATCAACAGCTTTGTAAATAGATTCAGTCCAGCGTAAGTCTTTGGAATTATAATTAGCTTTGTTTTCAAAACCTTTAATTCTTTGAGCTATAGAGAATAAATATCTAACTTCACTCATACCACCAGGCAAATTAGTTTCTAATGAACGATTTAAATATTCATTTATTGAAAGTTTGATTTCTTTCAATGTTTGCTTCATATCTAATTCTGCTGTTTCTGTTTCAATTCCAGAATATACACAAAGTTTCTGAATTGTTTCGTAAAAACTCAGACCCTCTACATTTTGAATTAGCTTTATTATGTTACCAGTAGCACCACATCCAAAACAATTATATAAATTGCTTTCAGTGTTAATTCCAAATGAAGGGCTATTGTCTTCATGATTTGGCATCAAGCAGTTTGTTTTTACCCATCCATTACCAGAAGGATATAACATTAAGTCATATTCATCTTCTACAAACTCAGCAAGACTTATCTCATCAATCAATTGATTGATGAGTGCTTGCGAAAATCTTTTACGAGGAGACGATTCATCCTGAAAAAATGATGAATGAACTTTTTTCACGAAAGAGTCCAACCTGAAAGATCAAGTTCCATATCAATGTTTGTATCAAGAATTGGCAACTCATCATCTTCATCTATCGTAGTCGGAAGCTCTTGAACAGGTACAGAAGGCATTGCATTTTTCTTAGGAGGAGTATCTTTAGTAGTAGATACAGGCAGTCCATTAGACATTGCATGCATAGCCATAATCTGCATTTGCTCTTCTTCAGCTAATTCTCTTACTTTATTGTATTCTGGCTCCATTCTAACAGGAAAAGGAGTAAAGTAAGCATCTCTCATTTTAACAGGGTGAAAAATACAATAACCTTGTTCTTTGTTAGGCTCCATAGCAATAGCATAAGTACATAAGTGCATTAAAACCTGACCACCAGAAACTGCAGCTTGGTCGTAAGACATAAACTTATTTGCTTCTTTGGCTTTTCTAGCATCTCTAATTGCTTCACGGTTAATTTGTTGAGCAGTTATGATAGGTATATTGTATCTTTTAGCCATTTTAAATAACTCTTGAACAGCTTTAGATTGTAACTCATAATCCTTAGCATTTTGAGGCGCATTTCGGATAGTCATGTTTCCAATGTAGTCAACCACCAATAGGTCTGGTTTACCTTTAGTTGCAATCAAATCTCTTATCCTAGAGTCAATATAATCAGGAGTAGGATCTTCCATATTAACATCATATTCAAAATAAGGACCATCTTTTTTGGTCTTCATTTTATCAATAAGTTTTTTCAATTCTACCTTGGACAATTCAACGTTTTTAAGTTGATTGTATGGGATTTCGTATTGCAAAGAAATATGTCTGAGCATACAAAGCCAAGAGTTCATTTCAAAAGACATATATAGAACATTCTTTTTTGCCTTTGTATTTGCATGAACAGCAGAATTGAGAAGCATTACAGATTTACCACCAGATGATGGAGCCAAAAATACAATAATTTGACCTGGTAAAAATCCAAATGTTCTTTTATCTATATTTTCTAACCCGCAAGGTATGCCATGAAATAATTCTGGATGAAGTTGTCTTTTCAAATATTCATCTTCGAAATATTCTGCAGACTCTGACACGTCAATGTTTTGAATGTCAGATGCAAAATCACTCATCTGTTCATTGATTTTATCTAACTTATCTTGAACAAATTGAACTGTTCCTTCAACACCTTTAGTTTCCAGTTGAGTTAATCCATCTGAATACATGTCCTGAAGCATTCTTAAACAATGTCTATTTTTGAGTTGTGAAATTACCTCATGTAAATTGTTTGGATTGACATCTACACTTTCAATTTCAGCCCAAATAGTCATCAATCTGCCAACACCCTTATCAGGTATTGCTTCATCTAAAATCTTTGATTCTAAAACAAATGAAGTTAGTAGTGATCCACCACTCTTTTTGTAATAGTCAACAACATAGTTGTATATCTTTCGAGTCATTGAGTTTTTGTAGTTACCTTCTACAAAGACAAAATGATCTTCAGAAATACCAGCAGCAAGCGCTTTTTCCACAGCCTTAACATCTGAAACAAGATGGGCTAGTAAAGTAATTTCAAAATCTTCTTGATTATTTTTCATATAATTACCTTATAGAATGTGGAAGCCTAACAGTCAAGCATTTACGAGTGAGAGATTGCCAACCAGAACCACCTTTTACATGATAATGAGTTCCGTTAGAGAAAAGCATATATGGCTTTCCTGAGTTTATTCTAGCTTTGCAAACTCTATCTAATTGAAGGTAGAAATATGGTGTCAGGTAAGGATAATCTTCTATTCCATCAATTACAATGAAATCGAAAGTTTTAAACCTCTCGGCAATTTGATCAATCTCTTCTTTCTTGTCAAAATCACCTAAAGTTTGACAAAGCTCAGACCATTCAAAATATTTAGCATTGTAATTTTTCTTTATTGCTTCTTTAACCATGACAGATGCAATAAAAGTTTTTCCAGATCCGACTCCGCCTTCAAATAATAGAGAGTGAATTTTGGTGGGAACTTTGTCTGAATGATAAAGGGTTGGTAAATTACCATTGATGATGTTTTCTAAGTTCATCACATAAAAAGATAATAAAATGTTTACCTTTTCACTTATTTTCTTTTGAGCACCTAAATCATTACCCAAAGAATCAGCATTTATATTCCAATCATCCAGTTCTTTATCTAAGTATTGTTGGGGTACGTCAGCCAATTGATACATGGTGGCACGAAACTTTTCTTTTACGCAGCTACAAAGAATTGCCTTGCCAAGGTTGTTGATTTTATGCCCCAAATAATTACAAAGAACACAACCTTGACCTGATTCTTTTCTTAATATCTTAGCGGATTCTTTTAAATCGGCTACAGATATATCCATTGACTTTAAGAAAAAGTCTTCATTTGATTGGTTTTCTGTCATAAATCTTCTTCTACTTTCGGAACCCTTGATATCATGTATTTCTTAAGTTTACCAGAATTTGATGCATTTCTGGCACGTTCTGAAGCCCACAATTTCAATGATTCTATCTCTTCTTTCATTGTCACTGATAAAGGAACAATTTCATTAAGAGACTCCACTATATCATCTGTATTAAACTCTCTGCTTTGATTGAAAGCTTCGTACATAGCGGATACGATCGCAGCTTCTATCTCAGCACCTGTAAAATTGTGAGACTCTTCTGCTAGTAAAGAAAGATCAAACTTATTAACATCTCTGTTTCTCTTATTGAGGTGAATGTTGAATATCACTTCACGTTCTGCAGAGCTTGGTAAATCAACAAAGAATATTTCATCAAATCTTCCCTTTCTCATTAATTCAGGAGGAAGATTAGAAATATCATTTGCTGTTGCCACTATAAAAACTGGAGACTGGTTTTCTTGCATCCATGTCAACCAGGAGCCTAAAACTCTTGATGTAGTTCCACCATCTGAAATTGAACTTGATTTGGACCCAGACATTCCCTTATCAATTTCATCAAGCCATAATATACATGGAGCTACAGATTCAGCTACTTTGAAAACCTGTCTCATGTTATTTTCTGAACTACCTACAATTCCAGAAAAAACCTTACCCATATCAAGTTTAAGTAAAGGGAAGTTCCAAAAGCTACTTACACCTCTAGCAAATAAAGATTTACCAGCTCCTTGAATACCTACAAGAAGAATACCTTTTGGATTTGGAGGAAGGCCATAATCAACAGCTTCTTTCGTAAATGCTTTTGTTCTTTTATATAACCAATCTTTTAATTCGTTTAAACCGCCAATATTTTCAAGATTTTCAGTTACCTCAATCCAATCAAGCAACCCAGATTTTCTAATTATGTCTTTCTTCTGATGTGATATTGCTTCTGGGTCAAGGCAAGTGTGTTTAATCATGCAGTATGTACAAACTTGCTCACACTCATTTAATGTTAATCCTCTGAAGGAATTAATAATGTGTTCAAGTTCATCATTGGAATAAGTTGTCTTAAACTTTTCTGCAAGGTCTTTTCTTTGTGAAGCTTTATCAAGTAAGTCTTTAATTTTTGATTGGATATGTTCTTTTTCAGGTAAAGGTATATCTATGACACTAATGTATTTGTCGAGTTCATTTGGAAGGTCAAAACTTTGTGAAATGATTATTAGAGCTTTGTTTTTAGTGACACATTTTTGAGCAATATTTTTAATGTGTCTAATTAGCCTATATTCTATTTGACCTTGATTATGCTGATTACCAAAATACTTAGAAAAGTCTTTAAGTACTAATAATAAAAAATTGCCTTTTGGAACCTCTAGATTGTCGAACCATGCCAACACTTCTAGTTGATCCAAAAGGCGATCACTTTCTTTAACAGGTAAGAAAGCACTATTTGTTGATTGTAATCCTGATACTAAATCCCAAGTAATAAGATCCCATTTATGATCTGCCTTTGAACATATAAGTTTAATTCCATCTTCTATGCGTTGTTCTTCAGGCGTAGTGAGATAAAGTATTGGACGTTTAGACCTCAAAAACCAGTCAATTTCACGTAAAGTTTTCCTAAACGTGGATATCTCTAGTTGCTGATCATTGAGGTCATTTTCGTTCATTTAGTCCCTTTTAATTAGTCTCTGATACTCTGATAAAGGCTTTCCATTATAGTCCTTTTGCCTCCACCAGTTTTCTTTTTTAGCAAGCTTAGTAAATGGTTCAAACTTTTCTCTCCAATCAAGCATACTAAACTCAGCAGGATAAGGGGACTTCATGATAGATTTTTGAATTACTAAAGAAATCTTATCTCTAGACTTCAAATCTCCTTGAGCTAGTTTTGTCAAAAAGTTGCTAATTCCTCTTTGAACAATATCTTCACTCAATCCCCTTATTTGAATAAAGTAAGTTGACGCAATCGGTATACCAAAGCGGATGTATATTTCACTTGCTTTTCCATCTTCATCCGCTAATTTGATATCTTCCAAAATCGTAGACTCAAAATGCGATCTATCAATGCTATCTTCCTCTACCTTAGGCATAACTTCCTCTTGATAAAAGTGATTTAAATAGCTTTTGATAGTTGTTGGCAAAAAATAATTGCTTTTCTTAACTATTGTGTCTTGATTTTCAAAACACCAATCAATAAATCTTTTTGTCCATTCTTGTTTTTGAAGTCCATTAGATGCCATGAACTTACCAATTTCATTGAAGATTACATTGTCTGATGAATATGTTTTTTTGTAATATCCACCATTAGCTTTGAAGTAACAATCAGCAAAATAATCTACAAATGATTTAGTTGTCCACAAAGTAACATCATCAGAAAGAGTGTTATCCTTTTTGTCATCAGGATTTAACACTAGTTTCTTTTTTCTTTTGTTAGAGTTGAAAGGATTAGATAATTCAGATTGCAGCGGAACAGGGGTAGACATTATCCTGCTTACAATCTTATATGCTGGATCTTCTTCTATTTTACGATGCATTTTTAGTCCTCTTCTAAATCATAAGTTACAGTATAATTTTCCATTATTTCTTGGTATGTAACTTCACTGACTTTAGCAATTCCATCAATTTTTTCTAGCTTGATTATCTTATCAGCATTTTTCCCAAAGATGTCAGCTTTGTGAGTGATAAAAATAATCTGCCTTTCTGAATTGCGTTGGTATTCGACTAAGGCTTGATTTAAATAGTCAATTTTGTAATCAGAAGATACCATTGAAAATTGTTCATCCATGACCAAAGGCTGAGATGCACTTTCCAATTCAAGAGCAGCAAGACGTATCCCAAATCCTGAAACTTGCTGTAATCCTCCACCGCTTCCTTTTTTGAGAGTTGATGGAAAATCTTCTCCTTCGTAAGGACTGATAATTAGTGGACTAAGCTTATCAAAGTTTGCTCCATCTTCTGCAAAGGCAAACTTATGATCAGATCCAAAAACTTGTTGAACAAACTTAGTTGTAATATCTTCAATTGTTGTAACGATACTTACCCTACGCTCTGAAGATATTCTTTTAAGCAAGTCTATAGAGTTGTTATTAAGTCTAGTTTTATCAGTGTAATCTCTTAATTTGTTTTTAGCATCATCAATATTTTTGATAATGGTATTTCTTACACCACGTTTTTCTAGTAGCTCATTCTTACGAAGCGTATTTTCACGTTTCAGACTTGCATAATCATTCATCTGTATCTTCTAATTTTTCCAAGTTTTCTTTAATCAATTGAGTGTTGTCATTGAACTCTTGCTTTAGTTCATCAATTTTAGAACTTAAGTTTTTAGGATCCAAGCCATATTCTTTTTTGAGCTTTTGAGACAGTTCTGATATCTCACCCTTAATTCTTGTTATCTCAGCATTACGTGTTTCTATAGAGCCTTCTGTTTTAGACTTCTTTTTTTGTAATTCATCAATGTATTTGAGATTCTGATTGTACTGTTCCAAAAGTGTCATTAAACCTTCTCCGCATTTAATTTATTCAAAGCCCTACAAGCATTCTCGACAATATCATCTGAAATGTCAAGCTCTTTTCCAGTAGTTTTTATTTGATCAACCGGATCTTGTAAATATGTCATCCTGTCAAAATTGATGTTATTCAAAGTTTTTGTAAACTCTTTAACTTCCTGTCTAACTATTTTAGCTTCTTCTCGTTTTTCTAAATCAAAGATGCTTTCATAAGGCTGTGCAGTGTAAACATCATCGTATGTAACCTTTGCATACGTTCCTTCTAAATCATATTCGACAATTGCAACTTTAACTTGTCTGTTAATATCGTCACTCTTGAAGTTTCTTCTTGTCAAACTTCCAGGGTTGATGAACTTTACATTATCCTCCCTGTCAAAATCCATGGAAAAATGAAAGTGTCCAGAAGCAATTAATCTTGTCTTGGGGTGGACAGCAAAGCTATCAGCAAGTATAGCATCACTAACGAAATGAGTAAGCTGATCAGCAATGTAAGCATGGGCGCAAACAACAGGATAATCATATGTGGCAAAAAGTCCATCGGTTATAGTTTGCTCAATTCTACCATTCCAATGTTCAAAAATTAATCCTAATTCTGGCACTTCTTTAACATATTCAATACACCCAGAAACTATAAGTGTCCAGAAGGATGATTTCGTAAGATTTGATACTGTATTACCTATGTCGTGATTACCCATCAAAGTATATTTTTTGAATGGCCAAGGCTCTCCATAGTCATTCTTATTAAGGGTTTCAATTAATCTAGATGTAACTTCTGCGTTTGCTTGAACTCTGTCAAACATATCTCCCAAAAATACAATAGCATCACATTTATGTTTTGATGCAAGAATTAAGCTGCATTTCAAATCTGCCAAACTAGCATCCATGTAATTATCAATTCTACTTGTTGGCTGCTTATTGTCGATGTGAGGATCGCCAACTATACATATCTTTTTATTCATGTGTCACCTTGTTGTTGCACACAGGACAGATTTCTAATTCGCTCAAAATTGTTTTATTTTTAGCTTCATATTCTTCAATTTCTATCTGGTAGTTTTCGATTTGTGAACTATCAGAATTGTTGAGTTCTTGATGCTCTTTTATGTTAGATTCTTTTGATGTAATTGATTTCAAATATTCTGACAATGTTTTAATTAGACTATGCTTTTCAGACAAACTATTCCAAATCTCCAAGAACTCTTTTGAGATTAAATAACTATCCTTTTCATTTTCTTTAAGCAGTTGTTCAATTGTGTTTTGTTTATTTTCGATTGAAGATTTGATATTTGATAATTCTTTGATTTCAGAGTGTATATTTGAAAAAATGTCCAAGTTTTCAAGATAACTCAAAAACTTACTATCATCTTTGTTTAGTTGTTCTAGTTGCTTAATTCTTGATCTGTGACCAAGTGCATCTTCTCTAATTTTAGAAAGATTTTTGATTGTTTCATCTAGCTCATCGTTGGCTAATATAATCTCATCATTTTTTTCGATGATTTCAATTAAATTATCTAAGCCTTCATATTCAACCAAATCATTTTCATATTCAACAATGTCTGACTCTATTGTCTTGATTGAAGTAGAGTGAGTGTTATTCTCAGATTTAAGGATCTTTACAGCATTATCAAAATCAGATGACTTAATTAATCGAGCAAAAGCTTCTGGTATTTTGAGTGGTGTTAATGAAATTAGAAATGGGGGCTGGTTTTGTTCAACGAATGATAAAGATCCCATTTCTTCATCATATGTAGGATTTCCTAAAAAGTCAGTAACAAACTGGTCATATGCTTTATCTGCTTTTAGTTTTTCATATATGACTTCGTCGTCTTTGTTGAGAATCTGGATGGAGTTTTTGTCACCTTTAGCTCCACTTTTAATTCTTATAATTTTTGTGCCATCTACAAACTCAACAATTATTTTGCAGAATGATGCTTTGTGAGATACATATGAAGGGTCAAAATTGCCATGACCTTTTTTGCCGAAGTTATAAATATAATCTAGGGCTCTGAAAATTGCAGTTTTTCCAGCGTTGTTAGTTCCAGTTATGATATTTAAACCATCACTAAACTCAACATACAAATCTTTATGCGACTGAAAATTCTCCAATCTTAGGGACTTTAATTTCTTCATACCATTCATACAGGATCACCCAATATGATTGTATCGATAATGGAACCAAAATGCAAGTCTAGAAACTCATTTTTGGATTCTGTTTTTTTATTCTTAAAATCATATGTTGAGAGAAAGTTTATTTGATAAATCTCACAATCGTTCATTATGATAATGTTTGACTTCATTGAACAGCATGGTTTTTTAAAATGCTGTCCTTGATAAAATTGTCCACAAGAAGCACATTCAAAATCTCTAGATTTGTAAAAAAATTGACAAATCATATCATCATGAAAGTCATTAGATATTTGCTTAAATCTTAAGTATAAGTTTCTTTCTAAATCATAAATTAATGAGCAAACCCTTGTATGTCTAACGTTGTTGACAAATATTGATACTTGTTTATTTATTTTGATATTATTTATATCTTTGTATCCAAATCCAAATGAATTAAGTAATAGGCTGTTACCCACGTTACAATAAACAATTCCGTCTATAATTTTAGTTTTTTCAAATTGTGGGTACATAAGGATTTTATATTACTCTCGTATAAATTATAATTATGATCATCAAAATTGACAAGGATATGTTGTTAGTAGAGCTTTATGAGCTTAGATCATTTATTACTGATACAAACGTACAAACTGAAGAAACGCTAAAAGCAAGAAAGAAATTAGACGAAATAGTAACATTAATATCATTAGCACCAAGTGCAGAAAATAACCAATCATTTCCCAAAATTAATATACGTGGCTCAAAACGATGAATGAATTAATATATAAAATAAAAGTATTAGACAGGCTAGGTTTTCATGAATTAGCCGATAAAATTGATTCTGAGTTAATCAAAACTGCCCAATTATTACCACCAACCCAGCCTCTAATGACATTGCCTCCAGCACCATTAGTTGGAAATAGCGCACCATTAAACGACTTTGAAACAGCACAATTAAGAAAAATTTTAATAGAAATGAAAATGAATAAACCTGAGAATAATACAGATGTATTATCACCAGGTGCACAAAATAATCAAAATCAAACTACAGTAGACAAGCGTCTAAATGATTTATTTTCAAAATATTTAACTCTCGATAAAAAATCCAAAAATATGATGGACAAGTTCCCTCCAATTTTATCTGAAAATGAGATACAATCTGATGATATCTCAGAAAATACAAGAGACATCGATAATTTATTTAATTTAGTTGGCAATAACGAACCTACAGAGCCTGAAGAATGACACAATCAAGATTAGATTCATTATTAGAAAAAGCAAATAATAACGACATTACTCTTTCAGAAACTACAGAAATTGTAGGATCAATTTTACAATCAAACTCAAGACACTCAAAAGACATAAAAGATTTACTAAATAAAATATTAATTAAACTTGAAACATTAGAGCAAAAAGTTAATTATTTATATGAAAACAATTCACCCGTTTTTGCAGCGGTGATAGAAGATGAAAAGGAGGACTAAAAAGTCCTCCTTTTTTATTCTGCAGTATCAGCTAAGCTTAGTTTAATTTTGAATGGTTGATCTGTTTCATAACTTGCAAATAAATTAGTAGAAATCTGATACACCTCAGTTGATCCAGTGTACGGACAAGTAATTACATAATTACCATCATTATCAATATCAACTTCTCCAGTTAAATATTCAGATTTGATTTTCTTAACGACCTCTCCATCAACACCAATTAATTCAGTAGAATCATGATCTTGATCAATCAAACCCAAAGCTCTTCTTCCTTCATCTGTAAAAGCATCTTCTTCTTCAAGATACTCAGCTAAATCTTCAAGAAGATCAATATCATCATAAGCGATACCGTCTATTTCGTTCTCTACTAAATTGAAAACATCATCACTGTTAGAGATGATTTCTTTGTAAGAAGGATCATTTTCAATGTCAATAGGATTCTTTGTCTTAGACGGCTTATCATTGATAAAAACTCTTTGAGGATATAGTTCAAATGCTTTTTCAATAAGCTGTTTTATGCTTAATTTGTCAGATCCACTTTCCATTACAGCTTGCATGACAGCGGAAGACAGTTTTCGATATGATGGAACCCAATCATAAGAAACTACATTTGTTTCTTCATCAAACTCAAAATTGGAGTTATGTGATTTTTCTTGCATAACTCCAACCTTTGAGCTAAATAAACTTCCAAGCTTCATCAAATCTTCAGCAAACATAGGCATTTCTTTAGCATACTTTTGCAATTCTGAAAAATATAGCTCCTGCCCCCGCTCAAGATTGTAATTAGACATTACTTAATTGCTCCGCTCAATGCTCCAGCTAAAATCAAAAAACCAAGAGTAAAACCAGAAATGATCATGCCAGTAGTGTTACCCTTACGAACAAGTTCTTCTTTATTCTCATAAACCTTTTCAGGATTAGAAAGATCAGGTAAAATACCCAAAGCTATAGCACCAATGATGGGACTAGCAAGAATATAGGCCCACCAAGCATAACCTCTTCTATTAGCCCATACTGAAACCAAAATCCCGAAAATAAGTCCAATCCAGCTTGTACTGTCCATAATAGACCTCCTAGTATGTAAGTTAATATATTTTACACATAGTTTATTAAAATAGCAATAAAAG
>JACCDG011801052.1_pt1 | contig 25138 bp, 17 predicted proteins | sample 7442471 | NCBI WGS metagenome assembly JACCDG01 (sample SAMN15323444, study PRJNA562643) | freshwater metagenome | isolation source: river surface water | place: USA:Blue River Watershed | collected 2017-08-17 | reverse complement strand
TAAATGATGGTCCCATAGAAGAAATGCCAGATTTTGATGTTGCTATTTCGGCTTATATCTACAAAGCTTTACGCGATGAAGAAAAAAGCGAAATTGTCAAAATGGTTTTGGCTAATATTGATAAGTGGTTTGTGTCAATGGAGTGTTTCTTTGATGACTATGACTACGCTTTAATTGATACTGACGGTAGTCAAAAAGTTGTCAACAGAAAAGAATCAACCGCATTCTTATCTAAACATCTTCGAGCTTATGGTGGTGACGGCAAATATCAACAATATAAGGTTGGCCGCATCCTAAAAAACATTATCTTTAGTGGTATTGGAATTGTTGACAATCCTGCCAATCCACGTAGCATTATTTTCAGCAATCTTCAATCATTTAGTTCTACTATAATTGATGATACAATAGAAAGAGAAAAAGCGATGGAATTAGAACAAGCTCTAGCGGCTTTGCAAACAGCTAACGATAAAGCTGCCGCACTAGCCACAACTAACGAAGAATTAACTAAACTATCTGCTGAAACGGCTTCAGTATTAGCTCAAACAAAAGCAGAGCTAGAATTAAAAATTGCCGAGTTGGAAACAGTTAAAGCACAATTACAAGAAATTGAATTAGCTAAGAAAAACGCAGAACGTAAGACGGCTTTAGTTGCTCATGTTGATGAAGCAAGAGCTGACGAGCTAATTGCTAAATTTAGCGGCTGTTCCGATGAAATTTTTGCCGAGTTGGTTAAAGTTGCTTCACTTGGCGCAAAGAAAATGACAGAAAAATGTAGTGACGATAAAGATATGGATGATACGGAAAAAGATAAAGAAGATGAGGCAAAGGCTGAAGAAGCAGAAGAAAAATTAGCCGATACTAAAACAGAAGATGCCGCAGCTTCACTAGCTCCAGAATCAGACAATAAAGTTGATGAAACTAAAATCGCACTAGCAAACTTTATTAATAGTAGAATCGAAAATTTTAAAAGTTCTAAGAAAGGTCTAAAATAATGGCTTTACGTCCTGATTTTCAAGCAAATCGTCAAATGGCTCGTATTGATTTCTTTATGAATCAAACAGCCGAAAGAGGCGCGATTGTTTCTTTATCTACTGGTGGTTCTGGTACGGCCGTTGAACACGCCTCTAACCTAGTAGTTTATCGTTCAAGCGCCTCTGGTGCTGCTCCTCTTGGTGTTCTATTCAATGAGGTTGTTAACAAAGATTTAACTCGTCAAGAATTGAATCACATGGTTAACGAAGTTCAACTTGGTTCTAAAGTTCATATTGAGCCAGATTGTGTCGTAACTACAAACATGATTGTATCTGGTGTTTCACCTGCTGCTGGTGACCTAGCTTATCTAGGTGGCGATGGTCGTGTAACAAATGTCAATACGGGCGCTATCGCAAGCCCACTAGTTGGCCGCTTCTTATCTTCAAAAGATGAAGATGGCTACGCTAAAGTTCGTGTCAGTCTATAATTTGGAGATATAAAGTGAAAGACAACCCATTTAAAAACAATGAAGGCTTAATTAAGCTTTTAGTAGAATCTGGTAGTGATAATTTTGAGCAAGCTATGGCCGCTCAATCTAAAATCGCTATGGCTTTAGCTGAACCACTTCGTAAGGGTGTTTTGGTTGGCGATATCACAGAAGGTATCTTTGAAGCAACTGTATTCCAAAAGGGCGCAGCTCCAAAATATATTCTTGACATTCTAGCTCCGGGCGAAGAGGGTCAACACGTAGCTTACACTATTCCAAAGACCGGTTATATTCCTCACCGTGCTGTTGAAGGTGACTACGTTCAATTGCCAACTTACCGTATCGGCAACTCAATTGATTGGCCGCTATTCCTAGCTCGCGATGCTCGTTACGATGTTCTTGGTCGTTGCATGGAAATTTTCTATGCTGGTGTTGTCAAGAAAGTCAATGATGACGCTTTCCACACGCTATTAGCCGCTGCTACAGACCGTAACATCCTTGTCTATGACGGCGATGCTACTGCTGGTCAGCTAACCAAGAGATTAATTAGTATGTTGAAAGTCACTGTTGTTCGCAATGGTGGCGGTAATACTGGTAGTATTCGTCGTAGCCGTTTGACAGATGTTTTCTGTTCACACGAATGCGTAGAAGATATTCGTAACTGGGGTTACGACCAAATCGACGAGATTACTCGCCGTGAACTATACACTGGTGGCGATGACATGGTTACAAAAATCTTCGGTGTTAAACTTCGTCCATTGGATGAGTTTGGTGAAGATTCTGAATACCAATCTTACTACACCAATACATTGTCTGGCACTATGGCTTCAAGCGATGTTGAAATTCTATTAGGTTTAGACCTAACTTCAAATGATTCATTCGTTATGCCGATTGTAGAAGAGTTGCAAGTATTCTCTGACCCAACTCTACACCGCTCTCAACAAGCCGGTGTATACGGTTGGATGGAAATGGGTCTTGGCGTTCTTGACGGTCGTAGAGTCATCCTAGCCTCTATCTGATTTTAGCACTGGTGGGCACTAAGCCGTCTCTAGCCTCAAACTAGAGGCGGCTTTTTCTTTTATAGGGATTTCATATGTCAATTAAAGATGCATTATTAGAATTAAAAAATACCAACGAAACATTTGCCAATCTAGTCAATACCGGGCGTGATGTTGAAGCGGCGGCTTTAGCTACGGCCACTTTAGATAAAATGGTAAAAACCGATTCTTTTTATACTGAATTGGGTATTATGGCAGCTTTTTCCAGTCCAACTGATGGTGAAACATTATTGCAAACACTGGAAACAGTCGGTGAATCTAACGCGGTTATTAAGCGTATGTTAAAATGGATTCAACCAGGGGCAATTGGAATTGATTTTGGTAATTCTGCGGTACGTAGTATGATAAGCACATTACAAGCTGCTAATATACTTACAACTTCTCAAGCTAATACTTTATTAGATTTGGGAACCGAACGAGTCACAATCACAGAAAATGATATTGCGGGGATTAGATAATGTCAGCACCAACAAAAACACTTTCAGTTACTCTACTTTCACCACAAACGGTTACTAATAATAGTCGAGCAGTTGGAACTGCTGTTGACCTATCTGGTGTTCATACCCTAGGTTTAATGATGTGGATGGCTAGAACCAATACATCTGCACACGCATCACCTTGGGCGCAATTAGTGTTAGAGGGCTGTCCAAGTGCAACCGACGATTCTATGTTTGCACCGATTGCTACACTGATTATGCCGGCGGGCGCTAGTATCGCTTCAACAACTACAAGTAGTAGTATTTCCGCAGGAGCTACATCTTTTAGCGTTTCTAGTGCAACAAATATTGCTGCAGGAGCCTTACTATTAGTCGGTGATGCATCTGCATCTAATTTTGAAATAGTTAGGGTGCAATCTATTAGCGGTACAACGTTTACAATTGATGGAGCTTTTCAATATTCACATGGTAGTGGTCAAGGCGTTGTTTCGCAAGCTGAGCGTGTAGCCATTCCAGCTATTGATGTAACTGGTCTAGCCCGTTGTCGTGTAGCCTTACTTAATCAGTCAGGTCAATCAGTAATTGGGAAAGCTCTAGGCGTTACTACGGTCCTTTAATATGATAGGACTATTAGATGAAATTAATACTTAATCAAAGCCATTCATTATGTCAACCAAGTAAAAATTTGGTTTTTGCAACATTTGGTACTGGTGTTGGGTCTACAATTGAAGATTTATCTAATTGCCCAGCAATCGGTGTTTGGAAAAATACTAACGGCGGCTCATATTTACGTAAAAGTTTAAGTAGTGCGCCTCCCGGCAATTTACCGCCGGATTACCAAGCTCTAGCTTTTAGAGAAAGTAATACGACTGATAGAGTGAGTTTTGGTTCCCCAACTAAAGTAACATCTCTATCTTCTTTAACTGTTTCCGCTTGGGTAAAAAGATATAACTCTGCAAACGCTCCGTATGCCGTATTCCATACTTGGGCCGATACATGGGGTGGTGAAGTGATTAATGGTTGGGAGTTACTATCTTCACATAGCTCCTACGGTATAGCTGGCAAATGGTCTTTTCACTGTTGGAAAGATACTAACCATAGTTATGTAGCACCAAACGATAGTGTACCAGTAGGTTCATGGCAATTATTAACAGTTGTCTATGATAATGCTACAGGTCCAACATTTTACCGTAATGGGGAGCTATTAACAAATTACTCAAGCACTGCCAACTTATTAAACGGAGGTATACGCCAAGAGTTAAAAATAGGCGTAAATAACTATTTAACAAGTGAATCAGTTGCTCCACAGTCAGACATAGGTCCACTTTTTGTTTGGGGTTCTTTATTAAACGCAAATGATGTAAAAACTTTATATCAAGATACTTGGGGTATGGTTAGAGAACAGCCCAAAGCTCGTTTTATGACTTTAGCTCCGAGTATCCCACCAAGCCCTCCAACTGTTTTAAATCCATCAACTATCAATGGTACTATTGGTTCATTTTTTTGCACAACTGTTAGTGGAACCAATACTCCAACTTCCTATTCTATTGCTAATAATCCAAGTTGGTTATCATTTAATACTTCCAATGGAATGATGAGCGGAACACCTCCAGTAGGTATTGCTAAAAATCCTAGATTGACAGTATTTGCCGCGAATGCTAATGGTTCTGGCTATAAAGAATTAACATTGACATTAAACAAAACACCAAGCGCTAGTGGATTTGTTACTCAGGCGAGAGCTTCTAGACCTTACAGTCAAGATAGTAAAACAATTTTTACGGGTGGTGTAATAGCATATCAAAGTGGGTATTCGTCAATCAATCAAAATGTAGATTTAGGTGGACGCTTTGACCACGGTAAATATTATGGAGTACGATAATGTGGGTCACTCTTTTAATTATTCTGAGAAACATCATCAATGATACGGAGTCTACAACTTACACCGACGCCAGACTAAAAACAGCTTTAGCGTCGGCCGCACAATTAATGCTGTTAGAATGTTCATTTGATTATGATTACGTCATTGACGTGTCTACACCAGATATTAGTCCGGACCCGGTAAGTAATAGTGATGACGCTTTCGTAGCCTTAGTGACACTAAAAGCTGCCGTTCTAATTACTGGTGGTGAATACCGAATGGCAAGTAAAAACAACATAGTTGTTAATGATGCTTGGTCTAGTATCAGTTTAGCCGGACAGGCTTCAGCTTATAAAGCGCTTTATGACTCTTTTGTAAAACAATATAACGAAAGTTTAATGCAGCAAAAATTTGGTAATATGTCACACTTCCACGCGATTCTATCGCCATATACAATTAATACAGACTATCGTTTCAAACCATTTTATTAAGGTGAATCATGGCTGATGTAGCTCAAAAATCAATTAACGCTAATAATGTTAAAAGTGGCACCGCCACAGTAAAAACAAATAATAGTAATTATCAGAAGTTAGACGCTAATCCTGATAAAAGCCCTACCATTGCTGATATAGAAGACGACTTAACAAATAGATTTGACGACCCAACTTATTATACGGCCTAATTATGACACTTATTCCAAGCGAAATTTTCACAAAATATAATGAAATTGCAGATTCTTTAATCCGCGAGCTTGGTGTTAATTGTACTTTAGTTTATACTCCAAGACAAGAAGAGTGCGAAAATTGTATTTTAGATGTTCTTGGTAATAAATCATCCGGAGTCTACAAAGCTGGCGGGCCGTATCCTTTTTCAGATATTTGTCCATATTGTAACGGCGTTGGATATAAAGAAGTTGTGGTTTCTGAAACTATTAAACTAAGGATAAACTATAATCGTAAAACATTTTTAAAGCTAGCGCCTAATGTCGTAGTTCCAGATGGAGCCGTTCAAGTTATTGGTTTTATTGCCGATATGCCAAAGCTGACGCAATGTAATCACATTATAGTCAACTCTGATTTAGCCGATTATAAAAGTCAGGCTTTTGTTCTATTACACGAACCTATGACTCATGGCTTACAACAAAAAAACTATTTTTTAGTAACCCTATCTAGAGCGCCAGATAAATGACAAGTCTTCCAGTATATGGCACACTAAGAATTTTAGATAGTACCGGCACTATTAAAACTAATTTTTTAAAAGCTGTAATGCCCGAATTACAAGCTAGCTTTAATAAGATTAATCCAAATCCGCAAATCCGCGCCGCTTTTGCAGATATTATGTCTAACGACCCAATTATTCGCAAATTTGCATCCGGCGCTTTTGATGCCGATTTTGGTTTTACGCCCGGCCAAGCCGCTCAAGCTATGACCGATATTATTACAAGTTTATCAGCCGCCATACAATTCAAATTTGAGCCACTAAGATTAAACGCCCAAAGAATTACTGGCGGCCTGTCCGTATATATTATGAAAAACGACTTTGTTGATATTCTATCTTTGCCCGGCATGATTATAGCCACAGATAAGTTTTCCCTCTTAGAGTGGCTCGACTGGTTACTATTTGAAGGCAGCCGCGTAATTATCGCCGGTTATGAGATACGTTTTGGTAATTTTTCCTTTGCGCGAAGCGGCCAAGCTATTATGGTTCCCAAAGCATCTGGTCACTGGAACGTTCCAAATGCTATTGCTGGTACTGCAAATGATAATATTTTGACGCGCGCTTTAACTAATAATTTGGTAAGTTTAGAGTTAGAGGTTTCTAAAATCTTTGAACAAGAATTAGCGAAGGTGCTGTAATGGCTACATTTACAACATTAAAAGGTTTTGATAATTTTGCCGAACCTTCATTAGACCAAAGATTAAAAACTAATATTCCGTTATTTTTTGATTGGGGTTTTATTGATAAGGGGGCTTTCTTCAATATTAATACGGCTTCTTCCGGTCAGTATGGGGATAGTCGTGCGCGATTACAATTGTCAAAAGACCCGCGTTTTACTGTTGGTAAAGTTTGGGAAGGAACTCGTAAAAATTGGGTTTGGGAAAGTGGTATCGGACAAATAACACAGCCTATTGGAATATCTGGTGTGAATGTTAATGGAACCTTTTACCCCTCAAATACATCAGGGGCATTTGCGCATTATATAGATTATCCAAACGGGCGCGTGATTTTTAATAATGCAATTTCTACATCCTCAACAGTTCAACTAGCACATTCAGAAAAATTTGTACATTTTTTTGAAGCATCTAAATTTGATTGGATAAAAAGTATACAATACCAATCTTTTCGTGGTGATAGTAGCCAGAATAGTAACCGTGGTTCCGGCAACTGGAGTCCAAACCCCGAACAAAGAATTCAACTACCTGCGGTTGCAGTAGAAGTTTCTACACGCACAGAATACGCGCCCTACGCTCTTGGAACGGGCGCTCAATACGCTTATAAAGACATAGTTTTTCATGTTATTGCGGAAGATGATAATACGGCATCAAAAATAGCCGACATGATTTCTTTACAAAAAGATAAAACGATTTATTTATTTGACGATATGCTATTAGCTCAAAGCGGCGTTCAACCAATTTCTGCTCGTGGCTCAATTAATAGTGGCGCCAAAACATATCCACAATTAGTCGAACCGGTTGAAGATGGTGGTTTTAGATGGCGTAAAACCCGATTTTATAAAAGTAATTCACAAAATACCTCACAATATGGTAATGTTTGGGTAAGACAAGTAACTATTGGAACTGAAACCGTTTTGACATGAAAACTGAAAAAACGGTGTATAATCTTATGAATTCACTCTCATTTTATGGAGAATTAAATGCCTCAAAATAGAATTTTCTGGCCGGTACAAGGTGTCGGCTTAGCACCACTTGGTAGCAACACTTATACCGTTATCCACGGTCTACAAAGTGTCGGCATGAGTACCGCCTTCAATCTTGAGCAAGTCTTCGAGATTGGTCAAGCCGCTATCTATGAAAACATCGAAAATATTCCAGATATCGAAGTTACCTTGGAAAAGGTTATCGACGGCTATCCGCTGATTTATCACCTTGGTACACGCGGTTATCCATCTCCAACGCTTATTGGCCGTTCTAATCAACGCACTTCTTTAGGTATGAGTATTTTCGGCGACACTCAAGACAGCGCCTCTGGTGCTCCAATTGCCCAAGTTGTATGTTCAGGCTTATATTTAAGTAGCGTTTCTTACACAATCCCTGTTGATGGTAACTGCACTGAAGCTACTACTTTCGTTGGTAATGATAAAGCTTGGAAGACCGGCAGTTTCACTTTAACTGGTACACTATTCGACAACACAGACCAACCACTAGCCCTAACAAGCGGTATCGGCGGTGTTCAACGTCGTGAAGACGTTATGTTCTATAGTAATGCCGCTATGAATAATGCTTCTGGTACAGTTCTACCAAGCGAAATTCCCGGTATTACGGCTGGCGTAAACACTCTAACCTCTCAAGGTTTTGGTGAAGTTCCAGTTCAATCAATTTCAATTAGTGCAGACTTTGGTCGTGAAGCCATTAACCAACTTGGTTTCAAAGGCCCATATACTCGCTATGCCAACTTCCCAGTTGAAGTTCGTACTGATATTGAAGTTCTTAGCAAGAGCGGGGACTTTATTACAGCCAGCGAAACAACTAGCCTAAGCAACCAAACTATCCAAGTTGCATTGCGTGATAGCACTAAGATTAATCTTGGTTCTAGAAACAAACTAAGTAATGTTACTTATGGTGGTGCTGACGCCGGTGGTGGTAATGCTACTGTAACGTATAGCTATGTAACTTATAACGACCTATTGGTTACACATAATCAAGACCCTGTATCGTAATGAACAGGAAACGGGATGAACTCAGGATTAACTAAAACTTCTAAAAATATCCCGCTTATTGAGTCATTTGATAGGCGGGAATTTTTAATATCTAGAATACTTTCCGGTTCCATCCGGTTAAAACTTGGTAATGACACGGTCGTGTTTAAATGGCCTGACTCAACAATTCGATATGAGGCTTTAGAACTATATCAAGAGATTCTTGAAAATTCCGAAGTATTAGATGAAGAGGCTGTTGTAGCCTTTCTTATCAATGAAAATATGTGGAGTTTTGAAGAAGAAGAACTGGTACAAAAAAAGCTGCCGGAAGATATTGATAACTTTAAAGTCGCGATGTTTGACAATATTTTAAATACTCCAAAACTTAATTCATACCGTTTAATGTTGGACACAGCCAAAGGAAAAAGTAGGGAGTTGTGGGCGAAGCGCAACGCCTTTTATTACATGACGGCCGAGGGCGTCGGTATATATTCCAAACAACTTATCCTGCTTGAAAAATCAATCGACCGGGCCGATGTAAATCTTAACGCCGTTTTTGATGCTTTCCAGAACTCAATGATTTCCGAAGAGGATATGCGTTGTTTAGCTAAGACGGAACCGTGGCGAGGAATTTGGGCCGCACACAAGAAAACCGGCACACTTTTTCCTTCCGAGCTTACGGAAGAACAGCGACGTTTAGTACAATGGTCGTCATTTTACGACTCTGTATACGAAATACCAGAATGTCCAACAGAAGAAATTATTCAAGATGATGATATTTTGGACGGATGGAGTATTAAGCGACGTAAAGAATATGAGTCAGAAAAGAAGAAGCAGTTCGGCGAAAATGTTTTAGGTAAGAAACACGAGAAAGCTGATGAGCTATTCCTCGTAGTGGGTAATGAAGCCGATGCTAAGAAGGTTTATGATATGAATAGCGGCAAGGCTAAGATTATTCAACAGGCTCGATTAAGCGCTATTAAAGCTAAGGGCGAAGTTAAAGAATCTGACTTGCCAGACAGAAAAATGGAAATTAGAACTAGGCTAGCACAAATGGAATCGGAAAGGTTCAAACAATGATGGAATTAAGAAAGAAGCCGGTTGAGGAAACTCAGTACGAATCTCAATCAAAAGAAAGATTAAAGGTCATTATCACTAAAAAAATGCGTACTATTATGATAGGCGCAATTGCATCAATCGAGGAAGAATTTCAGGCTTGGCTTAAGTTAAATGGAAAGCGAACTTTAGAAGAACAAGAGTTCTTTAATGCTTTTCAGGCTTGTCGGGCTTCAATCCTCGATAAAGGTAATGATAAAATTCGCGATGTAGAAGATGAGTTAGCTCAATACGTTGTTGAGTGGAAACGATATAACTATGAAATTACGAACAGGACGGAACAATGAGTAAAGTGCAGAAAAAAGAAGTGGTTGTGGACGGCGTAACATATGTTGTTTGTAGACCAAACGCTCGCCAAAATTCAGAAGCTACGCTTGAAAGCGCAAAAGCATTTAATGAAGCCTTGCAAAAGGGCGCATTAGTTAAAGTTAAAATCCGCGAGTTAATGAAAACTCAGGGTATTTGGAACGAAGAAACAGACGCCGAAGTAAAAGATTTGCAAGATAAACTTTATAAGGCCGAGCAAACCTTGGTTAAGGGCGCCAAGTCCGGACTAAATAAGAAACAGGCCCGTGACCTAGCTTTGGATATGCGCGGGTGGCGTAACCGCCTACTTGAGCTAAGACTGATTGAGACCGACTACGACAGCAAGACGGCCGAATCATTTGCAGAAAATGCCAAGTTCGACTATCTTGTTTCTGTCTGTACTTTCAAGGAAAACGGCGACCGCGTATTTTCTTCCTTAGAAGATTATCGCAACAAAGCCGATGAAGAGTATGCAAGTAAGTGCGCTTCAACTTTAGCTGAAATTGTTTATGGTTCAGTTTCAGATTTTGGTAAAGACCTACCCGAAAACCTATTCTTGAAAAATTATGGGTTTGTTAATGATAAGGGTAGACTAGTTAACGCCGAGGGCAAACTAGTTGATACCGAAGGAAACCTAATCAATGAAGAGGGTTTCTATGTTGATGCTGAAGGTCGCAAGATAGACAAGAATGGTAATTTGCTAGATGAAAATGGTAACCTAGCAAAAGCACCAGATTTTGAAGAGTTTCCCGACGCCTAATAACGTCAAACTGGATAGTGATAAGCATATCGGGTAGTTTTTATAAACTATTGGGTATGCTTTTTTTATTTTATAAGGTGAGAAATGGCAAGATTTATAGTTACGGCTCAATTAAGATTGGCGGCTCCAACTTCCGCTAATGTGGGCGCTGTCGTAAGACAAATCCAAAACTCATTACGTGGCGTAACCGTTGACGTTAAGATTAATGTCAATAAGTCGCAGATGGCTACTGTACAAGGCGGCCTAAAAAGTATTTCTTCTGCATCTAATGAAGCCACTTCAAGTATTGAGAAGTTCGGTAAACAATCCGCCTTGGCTATTCGTCGTTACACGGCTTTCGCTGCCGCTACCGGTACGTTTCTAGCTTTAGGAAGCGCTATCAAGTCGTCTTTCAATGATGCTATTGCTTTTGATAAGCAGTTGAACAAGTTGCGTCAAGTTACCGGTCAATCGGCCCGTGATGTTGAATCTTTCACCAAAATTATTACAGAATTGGCTACTGGCCTAGGTATTAGTTCGGCTAAACTAGCCGACATTTCACTTGTATTAGCTCAAGCCGGTTTAACGGCCAAGGATACAACAGTAGCCCTAAGAACTCTTGCTAAGACAGAGCTATCTGCTACGTTCGATGATATTACGGATACAACAGAAGGTGCTATTGCTATTCTAAACCAATTCGGTGGCGGGGTAAATAGTCTTGAGCGCGACCTATCCGCTTTAAACTCTGTATCGGCTAAATTCGCTGTTGAATCTAGCGACTTAGTTGTCGCCGTTCGTAGAACCGGGGGTGCGTTTAAAGCTGCCGGTGGTAATCTTAATGAGCTATTAGCTTTGTTCACTTCGGTTCGTCAGACTACTCGTGAAAGCGCTGAAACTATTGCTACAGGCTTCCGTACAATCTTCACTCGTATTCAAAGAACAAGAACGGTTAACTTCTTGGAAACTTTGGGTATTGACCTAAGAGATGTTGAGGGGCAATTCGTTGGGCCTTATGAAGCTATTCGTAAGTTATCGGTCGCTCTTCGCAATATTTCTTCTACAGACCCTCGATTCGCCCAAATTATTGAAGAGCTTGGTGGTTTCCGTCAGGTCTCAAAGGTTATTCCTTTAATTCAACAATTCGCTGTAAGTGAAAAGGCGTTAAGTGTCGCTTTACGTAGCGGTAACTCTCTAACTAAAGATGCGGCTATCGCTCAAGACAGTCTTGCAAACAAAATTACGAAGGTACAAGAACAATTTGCAGCTTTAATTCGCGACCTTTCTAAGAACCAAGCTATTCGCAACGTTATTGAAGTATCTCTTCAATTAGCCTCAGCTATGATTGCTGTTGCGGATTCTTTGAAAACAGCTATTCCTTTGATTGGCTCTCTAGCTACAATCGCGTTCGCAAAAGGCGCCACAAAGTTTGGTCGCGGATTCCTATCTGAAATCGGCACAACTAAGAAGTTTGCTCGTGGGGGCGTTGTACCGGGTTCTGGTAATGGAGACACAGTTCCCGCTCAATTAACTCCGGGTGAATTCGTTATTAAGAAGAGTGCGGCTAAAGCTATTGGTTATGATAAGCTGGCGCAGATGAATAGTGTTCAGAAGTTTGGAACTGGTAGTAAAGGCACCGGTGTTAAACCTTTAAATAATGATGTTGCAGCATTTATAAATTCAGTAGAACCGGGCTTTAAGCCCAAAGATGAAAAAGAAGTGTCGGAGATTTTAAAGACTAAAGGAATCAAAAATACTCCGGGTGTTCGTGAAAAAATCTTAGCTTATTATAATCAAAACGCTAAACAGACAACACTAGATTTAAAAGATTTAGATGACAAGCACGCAAAATTTACTGCCGCTGATAGCATCGCTGGATATTATTTAAAAAGCGATTTGGGGGAAAATAGTCAAGAAATTAAAACTATTGATTATACAAAATTAAAAGACTCTTATGCAACTTTAGCAGAACAAATACAAAGTAAAAATATACCTTTGCCATCAGAAGTTCTATTAAAAAACTTTACAATTAATAAGGATTCAAAAAATAGATTTTATCAAAAAATTGACGAACCTATTAAGAGGACTATTTTAGCAGCTTCTAACGCTTTAGTGCCTAAAGACCCAGCACCTTTAGATATTCAAGCTCCAGAATTAAATCAAATATTAAAAAATATTAACATTGAAAGCGTATACGGTAATATTTTTGAGGGGGCTTTACAAGCTTACACAAAAAATATTCGTACTGGTGGGCCTACAGCCATTTTAGACTTTGAAAGATTGCAAGAGTATAAAGACCAATTTACAGCTTTATTCGGAGAAGGGGCTGTTGACGGTGTTAGTATTGGTGACGCTAAATTAACCAGAAACGCTAAATCAGAAGCATCTTTAGTTGATAAATTTGCTCGCGAAAAATTAAACACGATAGCCGAAGCAAATAGAGATAAAGGGCTTACACCTATTGTAGGTGCTCAAAAATTTGCAAAAGGCGGCGGTGTACCCGGTAAAGGAAACTCCGACACGGTTCCAGCCCTTTTAACGCCCGGTGAATTCGTCATTAATAAGAGCGCTGCCCAAAGTATCGGCTATTCAAATTTGAATAAGATGAATAATGTACAGAAATTTGCCAAAGGTGGCGCTGTAGGCACTGGCACGAATGTTACCGGTATAGCTCTAGGGGCATCTTTAGGTATCAACATTTTACCGATTCTATTGCAAAACTTTGGCGCAATGAATGACCAAGTCGGCGATTTAGTTTCCGGCTTTAGTACGGTTATTGCAAACTTTGCATTATTTAATACATTGCTTGGTAATGTTACTGGTGTATCAGAATTTACCAATAAGGTGAACCAAGGAGCGGATGAAGTTAAAAACTTAACGGAATCTTTCCGCGACTTAAAGAGACAAGGTGTCCAAAATACAAATAGTCGCGCACGTAATGAGAGTGCCCGTCAAGCTATTATTAATAATCCAGCCCCAACACAAGCAGACGCGCAAAGATTGGCCGATTTAGATATTGAAAGAGATAGCTTAATAGAAGATAAAGTACGTATTAAGAGACAACGTAAAAAAACTATAAAAGATAAAAGAGCTGCTCTGGATGCTAATAAGGTTAATCGTGCCACTTTAAGAGGTCGTAAAATTGTAACTGCTGGTGGAGCCGCAGCTTCAGCCGCAGCTATTTTTGGCGCCGGGGCTTTACGCGATGACGCGAACAATAGATTTGCTAGTGGGGATTTCGCAACTGGTAAATTAGGAGCTACTGCTGCTGGTGGTCTAGAAGGTGCTGCTACATTCGCGGGTATTGGAGCTACAATTGGTAGTTTTGCAGGTCCGGTAGGAACTGCTATTGGCGCTCTTGCTGGTGGTATTATTGGTGGTGCTCAGGGGTTATTTTTTGCTTCACAAGAAGCCCAAAAAACTATTGATAAAATTAAGTTCGATAAGTTCTTTGATGGCTTTACAGATGATATTACCAATATTGCCTCAGGCAAGACATCGTTCGCTGCTCGCGGTAAGAATGTTGTCGGCGGTATTACAGAACTAAGAAATAGATTGTCTGTAGCCAAAGGTGCGGACAAAGAAACCTTGGTGGGGCAAATCGACAACCAAATTGTTAATATTGAAGGGTTCTTAAACAAGGTTGCCGAAGGTTCAAAAACTTTTGAAGAGTTTCAGAATAAAACACAAGGCGTTAGCGGCCTATTTGCTCAATTCAGTAACCAAACTATGAGCGAGGTTAATGAAAAGTTCCGTAACCTAATTGAAGCTACACAAAAACAAGCCGTTATTTCAGAAGAACTGGCCGCTATCGAGGCACGTAACGCTGAAAGACTACGCGAAGTTGCAAACTTACAATCGGCTTTTGCAGACTTGGCGCTTAGTGCAAGCTCGCTTAATGATGCTCAAAAGAGCTATTCAGAATTTCTATTAAGCGGCACTATCAGCAACTTTAAACTGCCGGACTTTGAGAGCCAATTTGACCGTCTTAACAATATAGCCGATAAGGGCCGCTTTGCTAATACAACACGTAATATTGCTAAAACGGCTGGCGCCGAACAACTTGGAGCCGAACTAATCAAAGCACAGAGCGTTTTACAAATTTTGCCAGAGATTCTAGTTAATGCTACAAGAAACACTTTGGAGGAAGGTGCGTTTGCCGATAATGTGGGCGCGGCCCTTAAGGACGCTCCGCAATTCTTACGCGAATCTATTTTGAAAAATATCGAGCAACTTGTCGGTCCGGAATCAAAAGATGAGAAGATTATTCGTGACGTTCTTGCGAATCCACTGAAAATTGCCGCTGACTTAGCTAAGGGTGAAATCGAAGCTATCGCCGAAGTATTCAAATCGGCCGCTCCGGTTATTCGCTCTCAGTTAGAGTCTCTAGAGACATCATTTGAAAATATCCGCAAGCTTTCTGTCAAATTGGCCGAGGGCGAAGGAAAAATAGATGAGACGCGCCTCCTAGCTGAAAAAACTATTTCGGACACCCTTGGTGACAACAAGTTTAGTTCTCGCCAAAATATCGCCGTACGTAATCGCGCGATTAACCGAGATATTGCCGCAGCGGGCGGAAGCGATAAGTTAACGGCCGCCGCAATAGAAGAACGCCGAAGCACTATTTCTTCCTTAGAAAAGCGAATCGCTAAGAGTAATTTTGACTTAAACGAGTCGGCTAGATTAACGGGAGAAAAAGCGAAAGAGATTGCCGCAGTAGAAGCTTCTATACGCGCCCTAGAAAAACTAGCGGATGCGAGCGGTGATGTTGCGGACCTACAAGACCAACTAGCTAAAGCTACAGAAAAAAGAACCTTTAAGAAGGGTCTGGCTGAAACTTTAACATTCGGTTCGGCAGAAGACCGTCGTTCCGTTAATGGACAGGCTTTGGGCGCAATTGCTTTATCTCGCGGTATTAACGTTCCGGCTTTAAGAACTCAGGAAAATCTTTCTTTCCTACGTGGTATTGGGGATGTTAAGTTAGAGGCTCTAGGTAATAAGAGTGGTAATCAAGTTGCTGATGAAACTATTCGCTCTACTTTGTCTGGCGTTTTAAGTGAAAAAGATATCGAGGCGGTATTAACCGCCAACGAAGAAGAAAAAAGAGTCGCTCAGGAAATACGTGATAGAGCTGAACGGGCTGTATTAGCACAAGAGACGCTTAACAGCTTAGTTCGGGAAGGGGTACAAAAAGAGCTAACCGGCATTCGTGAGAATACGGCTGTATTTATTGATGAGCTAAGAAAGCTTGTTGCGTCAAGAGCGGAAGAATTGGCTGCTCCAGCTAGATTAGCTAAAGAGGCTGAAGCCGCAAGAGAAGAAAATAATAGGGCAAATTTAAGAAGAGCCAGTGGACTTAGTGGTGTCGACTTATCTACCAAGGATAAGCAAGATGTATTGAAGAATAATATTGCGGATTTCCAACAACTTGATAAGCTTAATAAGCGTAAAACTGGTTTGGCAAGTGATTCATTATTTAATTTTTTGAAAGAAAATGATGGATTGCAAGATAAAGGTAAGACAGATTTACTAATCAGTAGATTTTTTGCTAATAGTCAATACAATGTGAAAGAACAAAACGCTTTACGTGGTTTTATTGACGAAAAATTTAATTCTAAAACACCTGATTTATTAGATGGTAAACTTATCTCAGACTTTCCTAAACTTTTACAAGAATTTGAAGATAATCTGCGATTTTCTAGCTTAAAAGAAACAACTTCTCAAATCGAGGTACTAAACGAATCTTTAAGAAAAACATTTTCAAATGAACAAATTAAAACTATTACCGCTAATTTAGCGGAACTAGCTAAAGTTATCGCTCAACTTAGTGAGTCAAAGAATGTTGATTTAAGCTCTCCAAAACCTACCCCAAAAGCTAGAGGTGGATTAATTCCGGGTACTGGCAATCGAGATAGCGTTCCAGCTATGTTGATGCCGGGCGAAATTGTTATGCGTAAGTCCGCCGTACAAAAATACGGTGCTGGCACTCTATTAGCTATGAATAGTGGGGCTGCGCCAATGATGTCGAGTGGCGGACTACTTGGAGCTTTTAATTTAATTCTTCAAAATCCAGATACTCAAAATATTTTGGAGAACGATATAGATTTAGATGAATTAGATGCTTTGGAAGGACGTAGACGTAGAGCAAAGCTCTTAGAAGAGTTAAAGATAAGCTTAAATAAACCTAAAGCTAAGGCTAAACAAATTGGTGTTGGGACAAGCTCTGATTCTGTAAGAGCCTTAAGGGGTAGTGCGGCGTTAAACTCGGCTTTGGTAAATTCTATTAAAGCTAGAGGTATTGATGCGGCTGCTGCTCAAACTGAAGAAGATAAGAGAAATGCAATCTTAGATGTTCCGGGTTTTGGACCAGCCATAGCTCAAAAAAGAGTGGCTTCGGCTCGTAATATTGAACAACTTCAAAAGGGCGGGCTTTCTGATGAGGCTAGCGCCAAAGAAATTGCACGTCTTAAGGCTTTAGACCCCGGTAGTAAAACACCTCGTCGTAGCTCTTACTTTGGCTCTGCTTACACACCTCCAAAACAAGCTGGTGCTCCCGGTCAAGTTACTTATTTAGACCCAGCAGTTGCTAAAAAGCTAGCTCGTGAAGAAGCTGGGCCATCAGCGGCTGATGTGAAAATTGGTAAAGAAAGAGAGGCTGCTGCTAAAGCTACGGCTATTAAGAGCGCAGAAAATGCTCGTAAAAGAGCTATGTTAAATGCTAATCCTGCCGTAAAACAAGCTAGAAATAATGCCTCAACTTCTACAGTTTCAGGTTTTACCGGTTCTACGTTTGGTCCAAATCAAACCTATCCCGGTATTACTAAAATCTCTCAAAGACAGGAAGAGCTAAATCGTCGCAAAGAATTATACAACCAAAATAGAGAAGATAGAGCTGCGGCTCGTAGAAACCCTGCCCTACCAAATTTGGGTGATTACCGAAATGTAACTTCTAGCACTTCGAGCGGTTCAAGCAATAAAACTGGCGAAGCCGTAAACAGATTTGGTCAAAATTCACAAGAATTGATAACTTCACTAAATAACTTCCCACGCGAAATTTCTTTGAACGCAAACCATAGAGTTGAAGTAATATTTAACGGGGCTGAAGTGTTGGCTAGTTTAAGTGAGGGTGTGGCTAAGTTGGCTGTCGACAAGACTGTTGTAGTTGTTAATAAGATGATTGCGAAGAAAATGCCTGATATTGGACCAATGACTCCTAGCGATGTACAGGTGGCTTAATGAGTATTATAAACATATTAGGATTTGAAGACCAAAAATACGATTGGTATAATTATACCGATTTGTCTAATAGTACGAATGTTATTGACTGGTTTAACAACAATATTAAAACCTATGTTAATAATAGTGGCTACAATCATTCTTATTTGTATACAACTAGATACTATAGGTCGCGCTCTTCTACTATAACTTCTTTACCAGCTTCTTCGCTTTATGATGTTGTAGAGTCAAATTATAAATTGTTAAATATAGACTTACATTCGCGCGGCGTTAGTCCATATGGCGTTAGTAAATCTAACTACGCTAACGATATTCTATCTATATCTTTCAATTTAAATCTTGCTAGTGGAGCCAATACCAATTTTAAAATGTTATTGGGTGGCGTTACTAACTATGAAATGTTTAGAGTTAACTCTTTAAACAATCAGTATACTTTATACAACAAGAATTTGGTTCCTCTGCATAGTGGATATTTGGCTAATGGCACAAATTCTATAGGTTTATTGTATAAATTTAGTAGTCCTAAACTTGAATTTAAAATTAATGGAGTTACAAGTTTTCGAGGCGGTCACGAGTTTGCTTTAAACGATATTAATAATAATTCTAAAGATGTAGAAATACAGATACACCCGTCATTTTCCGTGTCACGTAGCGGTACTACTACAATTACTGACTATGTCACGCTGGATAGCGGTATTAAATTTAGCGATTGCGTTATTACGGATAATGAGCTTTACCATAATCATAAAGTTCTTTTACTTAATCCTATAGCAACTAAAAGCGGCGTAGAGATTCGTGGTCATGCTACTTATCCATACTATGGTTCTAATTTAACTTTAACTCAAGCCTTTAACGAAATAGAGCAGAACAACTACACTACTACTAATAGTGGTGTATTTTTAGTTTATTCAACTAAGCCACCCTATTGTTCATTTAATGTTTTTACTCCAACAACTGAAACATCTGGTAAACAAGTACATGCTTTCAAATCTTATTTTAGAGTTAAATCTTTACAACCTTTTGATGGTGGTGCTAACGCTTATAATCACTATGTAACTGGTTTGGTTGAACAATCTGGTAAATTTGATTTTCAAACAACTTATAATTATGGTACTGCTGTTTATGGTATCGGGGACGCTCCCGGCACTTTACCTCAAACACATACATATAATAAAGTTTATACGTATAATCCATACACTGGCACCAACTGGTCTGAAAATGACTTAAAAAATATTTCTATTGGCGCTAGTGGTCAAATTAGACTAACAGATATTGGGGCTTTCGTATTACTTGGCGAAGCTACGCCTACCTCTGGCGACTACTTTGATAATGTAAAATTTTTCTGTAAAACACAAGAGTTACAGTCTAGCGGCCAGACTAATTTTTACACCAAGGGTCACGATTGTATAACCAATCTAAGACCAGACGCTGATATTCTATTGCAACATTCAGGGCAATGGAATCCACTACCGGTATGGTCACAAATTAATCAAGACCCGGACCTTATCGGGGATGATAGCACATTCGCCACTTTTAATCAGAGTGGTGGCGGATTCGGTCCGTCTAATCTTTACTATATTGGAAATGCTATTCGTAGCTATGCTTTCGCTAGCGGAACAAATCAGCAAATCTACGATTTGATTGATACAACTTATGAAGGCTTTAGAAGTCGATTCTTATATAATGAGCCAGAAAATAAACTGGTTTATGGTAGTCCATCTACAAGTATTAAACAAGCGGTTTTAGACGACCAAATCCATGAGTTAACAACTGGAACTCAGCTAAAAGTTATTGACTGGAAAACAAATATTGGATATGGGTTTACTAATAACTTAGTGAATACGACGCTTTTTGCCGCCAACGGCCAAGAGATTTCTCTATCAGACACAAGTCTCGGACTAAGCGCCGGTACGTATATCATTCACCATGATATCGACTACAAAAATAATGAGGGATATTATGTTGCCAGCAATGGTTCAATATTCCGACAAAATCTAAGCACGCTTGCGGTTAGTGGTATTGGCTCAGTAGGAACTCAAATCGGTGATAACAGCACTCTACAACAGTTCGCCGCTTTCGACTTCGACCGTAAACGTATCTTTTTCGTTCCATACTTTACTACTATCGGCCAAGCCGGTATCGCCCAAACCACTTTTAGCGGTACTATTCCGGCCTTCACCTATATAAAAACACGTTCAACTAATCCAGCTAACTCAAGCTACTTCGATAAGTATAATGCCCTAACATATGATAAATGGAATGATAAACTTTACTATGCCAAGGTGAATAACCAGTACATAATCGACAGCGGCACACAAACAGCGGGCGTCTATCAAATCTATCCGGGTAGTAGTGGTGATTCCGCACTCGTAGAAGTTACTGATGCCACTGGCTCAAGCGGTCTAGCCTATGGTCTAGCTTTAGATGCACCACGTTATAATTCAACCGCCGAATTTAATCTTTCTGATATTCCGGGCGATATTACAACCGGCGCCCAACAATTCAGTAATGTACACGTTAAGATAAGTGCAAAGGAAAAAGTAGGAAGTGCGTACGTCTTCCCGCGAATCTATGGTTCCGGTGGCGACTTATTATGGCGACCAAACCGCTATTCATCTGCATTTTTCCCTTCGGGTCAGTTTACTACTCAAGAGCCGGGTTTATTTAATAGTGCTGTAAAACTTGCTAATAATCAAACTTTCAGGTGGCAAAACGCCAAATTGAAGCTAGATATCCATTACCCGAATGAATACCCAAACAAATCGGGTGAGCTAGATATTTATGCGGTGGAGGTTAGAGCGGCTTGTAGTGGGGTCTTCGCTTCGGCGCCTCGTGAAACAAGTATTTTCCCGTTATATACGGCTGGTGTAGGCGTAGAACGTAAGTCATTAGATTTGCATACTATTGCCGGAACTTCTATTGCTCAAGTTGACTTGTTTATGGCGGGCCACATTCCAACTTCAAGCGGCTTAGACCTTTTTATTCGCTACTCTAAAGTTGGTTCTGGTATTGATTTTGTTACAAAAGGTATAACTAGACATTCCGGTAGTATGAATATGTTTTTGGCGGCTAAGCCAATTACACCTTACAGCGGTTCTGTCGAGTTTTTCTCTTTCGGTACTAATAATTCGGGTATAGCGGGACAAGTTCCGTTCTACTTGGATATACCAGAAAGTGGCGGTGTTAATGGTTCTATGAACATGAGTATTAGCGGCTGGAAATATTATAGCCAAACCGGCTCAATGAATATGATGATTCATTCGCCAATCAAATCGCAGGCTGGCGGCTTGGATATGAGTATAGCTAATATGTACACGGCCACTACTGGGACTATTCGTATGTCATTGAAAGGCGCTGTAGATATTCCATGTAGCTCTACCATGAACTTGTTTATTGCGCGTGATAAAGAGTCGGCGGCTAGCCATATTCCAATGTCTATTTTTGGCCCATCAAGCGTAAATAGCTCTGTCAACTTTATGACTTTTGGTAAAACAACTTCTAGTGGTCAAATTGACTTTATTACATACGCAGAAAAAGACGATACTAACAATACAATCAGGCTTTATACACACGGATATTAATCATGTCAGTATGCAGTTATAATTCAAATAAGTTGATTCCGGCCCCTTTTGTCAGTATCAACAAAAATTATCAGGTGACTGGTGATGGCACCAAACTATCATCAATTTACCAGATTACTATTACCGGCAAGATTTTAGCCGATAAGGGTTCTCCGTACAAGGATACGGGCGATGGTCAATATAAGTTTTGGACTAATACGGGCTATCCGCCAGATAATAGCGTTCTTGCAAACGAAAGACTTGGTGCGTTGATTCGTAAACGTGAGCAAATCGAGCAGCTATTTAAGACCGATGGTTACAGTTTAGAATGGCAGTCTGCTGACGGTTCGCCACCGATGAAATGTAATCCTCGTATTCTAAGCATTAATTTTACTGATGGTATCTGGTTTAACTACATCGACTTTACTATTAACCTAGAGGCTGATGTAATCTATGCCAACGGCACATTATTAGGCACTGATGATTTAAGTCCAAATGTTTCTGATGCCAGCGAAAACTGGAGCGTAGAAGCAAGTGAAGAACCACAAAGTAATTTTGAGCCTTTATCATACCGCGTAACCCACACCGTAAGTGCAACTGGCAAAAGATTTTATGACGAAAACGGCGCTGTAACTTCGGCATTTGAGCGCGCTCGCACATATGTTTTAGCTAAAATGGGCTACGACTCACTAGCTCCTAGTGGCTTCGTTAATCCGCCATCTTATTTCTCTAACGTAAACCATTTAAAGTCACAAAATTATGACGAATTGGCCGGTACGTTTTCAGCGACTGAAAGCTGGATTTTAGCAAGTGGAGTCGCCAAAACTGAGTATAATATAAATGTAAGAAAAGATTCAAACAGCCCTTTTACTAGCGTATCTTTAGATGGAACGATTACTGGTTATAGAACTGGAAGTCACCCATACACAAACGCTCAATCTATTTTTAGTGCCGAATCGGGCGCTGCCTATAGTAGGGCGCAAAGCGTAATATCTGATAGTCTAAATACTATTCCGCTGACAGAAGCCGTTGGACACAATCCAGCCGCCGGAACAATTTCCTATTCTTACGAGTTTGATACTAGACCTTCAAACAGATTTACTAAAGCTAGAAGTGAAACGGTATCAATCAATAGAGATATGAATGCTAATCCGCCAGCTATCATTCCGGTTTTAGGTAGAGCGCGTGGGCCGGTTTTGCAAGATTTATTTACAAGAAAAGAATATCGTATAAGTTTAAATGTGGAGCTTGTTAGACATCCAAAAGATGGTGGTGGCGCTTTTGTATTAACTGATAGCCCAACTTTTGCCAGTCCATATGCAACAGAACTAACAGCTTTATTCAATCAAGTAAAACCAAGCGTTTCTTTTAATGCTAGTAAAGAATTTATTGAGAATCAAACTGATAGCTTTGATTTAAATAGTGGGCGATACACATATAATGTTACATGGGTTTATGAGGTTTAAGGATGGCTGCTGTAAAATTTTTAGGCGCTAGTGTTACAGGATTTAACGGTTCGATGGGTTGGGGTTCCAATCCAACAACATTAACCGTTCAACTTGTCGAAGATACTACTGATACACCAATACCGGATGAGTTTACTTATCCAACCGTTGGCTCTGTACAATTATTTGATTTTGACGGCTATAAATTTCTTGGTATTTTACAGGGTTATAAACAAAGTATGTCAACTAGCGGTAATCCCGTTTTTGACGTTACTTTGGCGGACCCTCGTGAAATTTTAGAGGGTGTACAAATCATTGTAAACGATTACAATGGTGTCATGACGGGTATTCCAAATATCATTAATGTATATGGATATCTAGAAAATCAGTCTTATGGAAGCGCTAAAGCCGATGAGACTGGTATGCCTTGGCATAAAATAGCGAATACAATCAGTTATCTTTCTATGTTAGACCCGCCAAATCCATACGGTGGTGCAATAGCTTATCGAGGTCAAAGATTTGGTATAGACTTAACCAGCCTACCACTTATTCCAAATGATTATAGAATCGGTGGCGACACTCACATCAGCCTAATGGATTTTATCGCCGAGGTGTGTGAGGCGGGTTCATGCGACTTTTATATCCAATTAGAGCGCGGTTTGATAGACTATATTAAAGTTTATACAATATCGCGCCAAAAGCCTGCCACATTCGGTAAAATTTCAGAATTTATTCTTAACAACCCGGAATATACGGCTGCTGATATTGGTGTAGAAAATGTAAATGCCGACTGCGGTAAGTTTTTAGCTGGCGGCCAAATTGAAGAAATGTATTATCAAAGCGCTTCCGGTTTTGAACAACTGGCAACCATATGGCCGTTTTGGGGCGTTAGACCAGATAATGACGTTATTGTTGGCGAAAGTGTAAACGACGACCATAGGTTTGTTGCCGACGCTCGACATATAGCTGTACCCGGAATGCCAAATTACTATACTATTACGGTTAGAGAACTTCGAGCCGCTTTAGATAGCCAGCATAGCTGGGAGCTTTTCCTTTTATCTCAAAATAATATTCGTGAATTAACTGATGATTTAGGTAATACTTATCAAAATCCATACTTTCAGCTTGCTAGTAATCTAGGTATTACTTCTAGTGGCGGAATAGAAGCTTTAATTTCAACATTTGAAAACAATACACTAGAAACTGTTACGAACTATCTAGCGGGCATTAAAAGAACGGGCGGCAAAAATCATGGAGATTATGAGCGTAATATTAGTATAGTATACGAATTTGTTAAAGCTTATGCTGACGAATTTTATGGTCGTAAATTTATGGTGCGTGTACCATTTGTTGTAGCGGCTAAAGATGATGATACTGGCGAATTAAAAACAAGTCGTGTACCAATAGACTCGGCTTTTATTAACGAGGTTGATTGGCCGAGAGCTATTCAAAACAATCTTTTGCCAGCGGATGTCGATAGGCTCTATACAGACGAAGGAAAAATATATGCGTACGTGAAGTTCGATGACGCCCCAAGTTACGATTTCTCCGAAATTTCTGATGAAGATATTACGCTGAGTGCAAACGGGCAGACGGCATTTATTAAGTGTCAAGTCGACCCGGCCCTATATTTCTTAGATTATGATACGGCCTACTCTCCGCGAGCGGTTGTAACTCTACCCGGCGTAGTTAGACCTTATGTTGGTGACTATACAACGGACTATTGGGGTATTTTAGAATTGATTCGCGCGCAAGCTAATCCTGACTCAACAATAAGGGTTCAGCAAATTATCAATCAGGTTGGCGCAGACGCCCTATTATTCGGACTTAAAGGTAGGGCCGTTTTACCTACCAATGCCTCTATCCCACTTAAAAACCTAACTAAGACTTACGGCCCGTGGTTTGTTTATGGTGCTCAAGGCAAAATGTCATTTGAGAAAGACGACTCGCTAGTTCCTTGGAATTTCGGCGGAGATTATTCCGTTATGAACGACATATCTCTAGCCCGCGTTTCCGATGTTACGGCGAATTTGACGGCGATAGAGTCGGG
>JACCDG010719338.1_pt1 | contig 25143 bp, 34 predicted proteins | sample 7442471 | NCBI WGS metagenome assembly JACCDG01 (sample SAMN15323444, study PRJNA562643) | freshwater metagenome | isolation source: river surface water | place: USA:Blue River Watershed | collected 2017-08-17 | reverse complement strand
GTCGCTGCTCAGCCAGATCCTCACCGCCCTGTTCGGGGGCGACGGCCGCAAGCATCGGAGGTACAAGCGTGTCATCGCAGAAGCGCGAGCGGGTAACCCGGTTCTTGCGTAGGGTGAACTGGTCCTTCGGGACTGCACCCTCTCTGAACCCGGGAGGGTTTGGAGCGCTGGATCTGCGCACAACTGGCAAGGTCGCCACCCAAGGTGCTGTCACCACCTGTGAGATCGCCAAGGCGGTCTGCCAGCCCGTGGAGAACCTCACCCGACGAGGCGGTGCGCTCTACACGCCACCTCACGCTGGGTACTACCCCCAGGGCGCCTACTACCCGCCCATCACCGGTGTGCAGCGCCAGCAGCTCCTCAACGAGTTGGCTGCGTTGCAAACCGAGAAGTGAGCCGGTACTCCCGACTGAGGCATCATCTTCGTCGGGTGAACTTCAGCTTCATGCCCACGTTGCCCATCGACGCTCCCATCTTGGCAGATGTGATGAAGGTGGGTGGACCAGAGGGTGTGGCTGCGGCCGGTTTCTTCAACCAGACCGCGGAGAAGCGTGCCAATGGCGCTCAGGAACAGCAACTACGCCGCGCAAAGGCACAGAGCCCGACTCCGAAAGATGCGCCGCGACCAAGCTGCGAGACGCGCAGCGGACCTCCGGAAGAGACCTACGTCTACTTCACGGACAACATCGAACTCATCATCCGTAACCACGGACCACTGGCGCTTGAGTGTGATGTTCCACACCATGCACTGATGACCTTGGCGGCGGAGTTCGAGGACATGCTCATCGATCCTGAAGGGTGGGCTGCCCATCGATGACGAAATTCCCGCGTATCCGTAGGTTCTTGGAGCGCACCAACATCAGCTTCGTGCCCATCTTGGCGCCCGGAGCAGGCGGCAAGGCCATGATGGTGCCTCCTCAGGTGCTAGCAGCGCACCTGTTCATGTCGGCCACAGGCGAAAGCCACGATGAGGACTGTAACTGTGCGGTGTGTGAATACCGTGCTGACGACTCGGCCATGGTCGAGGTCCATCGTCATCGTGAGATGGTCGCCCAGAGCTTTCAGTGGGGACGGGCGGATCATCGCCAGACCTACTATCAGCGCCTCCGTGAAGAGATTCGCCGCTTCCAGCGCGATGACCACGAAGGGGGCGAAGAGGTAGGCCAGGACGAGGCCGCCTACTGGGCACAACGGATGGACGAGATGTTTGGCCTTCCGGATACTTGGGAGACCATCTTCCGTCGTCTCGATGGCACGCCACGGTGGCGCATCTTCGAGGTGCTCATCAACTACGTTCTCGACGAAGGCGCGATTACACGTGCCCAGAAGAGAGAGCTGTGGGACCTTTACCCCGACTTGATTGACATCGAGGAAGGGATGGGGGCGTTGAGGTACTTGGTAGAACAGCAGTATGTAGGTGTTTGACGGGGGTGCCCAGCTGGTAGGGCGCACAGACGATTGGGAATCGTTTGAAATCACGTGGCGTAAGTGCGGGAGTCAACAGTTCTCCATACCCGGCAGTCAGGAGCGCGATGAGCGCGAGCGGGGCTGATCAAGGGTCCGACGAAGGCATAATGCACCCCCCCAAAAGGGGGCACCAGCACGGATGGAGACTTCAGCGTTGCTTCGGTGGCACAGTCGTGTTCTGGCGTTGCAGGATGTCTTTCGTTTACAGGCCGTGTGGGAGAATGCAGCTTTCTAACGAGTTCTAACTAAACGGCCTTAGATCAGTCGATCGTCTTTAGATTGGTAAGTGTAATGCGTCTCTTCCAGAGCATCAAAACCCACTATCGCGCCTACAGGGCGTTCCCGACGTTTCCTGCACCGGAGCCCTCTGGTGTGAGGATCCCGGATCCCTTCCCCTTCATGGATGAGGAAGAGGATATGGGGGTGAAGGCAGTGAGGGACCTGCTTCCCATCTACAAGAGCGAAGACGTCAACACCCTCACCATCCGCGAGTCGCTGAACATCGCCCATGCACTCGGCTGGAAGATCAAAAACATCTACCCAACGGGTGAGGAGAAGGTAGATGGTGAGTGGTGTCAGACGTTCGACATCACCTATCGCACCAATCCGTAATCAACCGCACTGTAAGACCGCGAGACACTGACTGCGTATACGTTGTGCGTGATGGCTGCAACGGTACATGTAGTACCTCCCTCCTACATAAGTCACTGTAGTGCCACCTGGCTGAAACAGCGTCAGGACATTCGCGGCACCTGGGCCGAGCAACCAGGTCGGGCGAGCGCAAGGACCCCTCTTCCATCCCCTCCCTTCGGTGGTTGAGGGGTCCTGCCCGGAACACGACAAAGGATCTAAGATGGGGTTTTTCGTCCGTCGGCCCACCGAGGTCATCGAGGCTTACCGATACGAATCCGATGGCTCCAACTGTGTCGAACTGATGCGGTGGCTAGGCGCCGGTGAGCATGAATCCGACGAGGGCGATTGCGGTAAGAGCCCCATCTTCTTCGACGCTGGCAGCGAGATCAAGCCAGGTGAGTGGGCTGTAATGGCTCACCCCAACGAGATCTTCGTTTACAGTGACACCGAGTTCAGAAAGCGATGGACAGATGCCACGGATTCCGATATGGACACGCTTGAGCGACTTGGCCGAGCGCGTCAATCAGCTCACCATCCGCCTGGTAGCTCTTGAGGGCAAAGTCCGCATGATCGACCGCGAGCTGCATCCTGGCCCTCCTGGCAACATGCCTTCGATGGCAGGACTCACCACGGCTGACGTTCCGCATCTGAAAGAGACAAAGGGCAAAGTCCCTGCTCATCTCCTGGCTCGTTCACGGGCACGCCAGGAACATCTCATCCGTCGCGATGGCATAGCCAAGGCAATGGACAAGATCGAGGTGGGTGACATAGCGGTCAAGAACAACAAGGGTGAAGTCGCCTACTACGAGTCCGACGACCTGCTCTGTCTCACGTTGCAGAACGGTCGCAAGCTGATCAGCTACATCCTCAGCGCAGAAGAGGGCACTGGCAAGTATCACGAAGGTGAGTGGATCGTAACCATCCAGACGGTTGGGTACATGTCCGACACCGCAGGCTTCGTTACCAACGAGCCATTCGTCGTCCAGCAGATGTCCAACATCGCCATAGCCGATGTGACCAAGTGCCAGGAGATCAACCAGAAGCCTGGCAACTTCCAGTTCGAGTACCGAGGGAGTAAGTACTATGGCTATTAGGCAATATCGCCATAGTATGGGTCAGATCTTCGATGCCATCCAGTACAACGCAGAGAACTGCACCTACATCCACACCGAGATCATGGGGCACCAGACCCATATCGGCGGAACAACTTGCGGTACCGGTACTGTCATCTTCCCTGGCGGTGTGATCATCCAGGCCGGTAACTGGGCAGTCAGGGGGCCGAATGGGACTTGGGCGCATCTCAACGCCAGCCTGTTCGATCGGTTCTACAAGCTGGTGGAAGAGGATAGCCCCATCGAGCTTCCCACCTGTGACAGCTGCATCCATTGGCTGAAGCGCTCGAACGAAGGACTTCCTCCCGTTGTGTATGCGGCAGGTCCCCAAGAAGGCGTCCAGGCGCCTGGCGAATGGGGCTCGTGTGGTCTGGTCGAGTCCTTTGGCCCCGTGAGTTCAGAAGATAGGTTCTTCGTCATCGATGACTCCTACATGTATGCAGCACTTGTCGTTCGTAGCGACTTTACCTGCATCATGCATGAAACGGATGAGGGGGAGAAGGTAGATGTGGGATGAGTTGACGCTTTCTTCCACCCCCAAGGCTAAGCCACAGCTCTTCGATTGTGCTTGTGGCGCCCAAACCCATGATCCGTCGTCCGTCTGCTCAACGTGTGCGATTCTCGGCCTAGCAGGTACTCGTAAACTGCGCCGAGAATTCCCTGATGAAGGTAAGGTCAATGCCGATCAAAACAGTGGAAGCTCAGCTCAGCTTTCCATTCCTGTACTCCGCGGGCAAGCACGAGCTCGATGAGAAGCTGTCGGCCTTCCTGTCGTGGGGTCCTGAGTACTCCGAGTGCATGGGGCAGAATTATGTCTACCACACTCCCGCCGACGACGACAACGACGAACTGGTACACGGCATTCGTCTGGCCCAGCGTCAGCGCAGCTATTCCAACGCCTTCCGTTCAACTGACCTGTTCGGACCCATCGAAGAGCACATGCGTGCCCATGGGTACGTCGATCCCACCAAGTTCGAGCGCCTTGCTCCCTCTGACGGCTCGATCCCGATGCCGGTCGAGATGGAGTTCCGCTACGACGTGACCACAGGGCGTATTGGTTTCGACCTTGCGCTGGTCTACTACGAAGCAGCTACCAAATCCAAGCTCAAGCGCGGTAAGGACAAGCCTTTCCTGCGCATGTGGATCCACACCGAGTACGAGCTCACCGACGACAACTTCCACAACATCGACGTCGAAGAGTCCTGGTTCGCCATGACTCATGACACCTTGCTCCCTACGTTCCACAAGGAGTACTACGCCGACGTCCGAGACATCCGCACGAACATCAACCTGATCGTGCCGTGGTACTGCGTCGCAGTCAACATCTTCTCCAACTCCCTGCCCACCTACGTCACCAATTGGCTGGGTGAGCTTGGTTCTCTTCTGGCTGGCACGCTCAGCCTGAACTGCCTGTCTCCCTACTACGCCGCCGAGCTGATTCGTCGTTCCGTTCCCGAATGGGGCGGCGATCACATCTACCACGCATGGTATATCAGCGGCATTAGCTTTGACCAATTCACCAACACCGATTCCGAACAGAACGTGCTGCTTGCGGCACTGGTTGCTCGGTCTAAGGCTGAAGTCTTCGAGACCATCGTGGCCGGTAATGGTGATCTTAAGGTCTATGGCGCGGCAGATAACAAGATGTTCTGGAAGCACTTCTCTCAGACGTGTCTTGCGTTGCTCGACACCTATGATGGGGAGGATCTGGGAAGCTGGGACTTCAACAAGCAGGTCCAAGCTCTCATGCGCGCTTACGTAGAGTTCGCTGAGATCATCAACATGTACGGCGATCCGAACTTCATCGGTGCCGTACAGCCGATCGACGTCGTCCACAACGTCATGGTTAACAGAGAGTTGGGTGAGAGGGGAAGGTTCTACAACCCCAAGATCTCATTCGTCTCTACGGCCAAGCAGCTGATGGACAACGAATGGTTCGCGTCGTTCAACAAGCCCAAGCAGTGGCGATTCATCATCGAATGGATCCTGTACGCCAACCAAGCACAGGCGCTCGAGATCGTCACCATGTTGCGTGAGTCCCTCAAGAAGGACCGCGACATGGTCATGGCGATTCCTAAGCGACAGTGCAAGACGGTGGAACAGTTGCACGACGAGGTCGTCAAGGCCTACAATGTGATCAAGTTCAAGCCTCTCCCGATCAATGAGGGATTGGTGAAGTGGTTGACAGAGTATGGGTTGGAAATCCCAGACACCCAGCTCAAGTTCGTTATCCCCACCGACTCTAACCAGATACGCGAGTGGGGCAAGAAGCAAGCTCACTGTCTCGGCAATTACGCAGACCAGATGGCTCAGGAGAAGTGCCTGATCCTTGGTGTGTGGGACGGCGAGCACAACGCATGGGCAGGTCATCTCCAGATGGCAATAGTCCCAGACGATCCCAAAGCAGTGGCCGCCAACAAGTACGGTCACGAAAAGCTCGAAGGCACTGGCATCGCGATTGATCAGTTCTACGCTGCTCAGAACCGGCCGGTCATCGAACCCTACAGGCAAATTGCCTTAACCCATCTTGCCCGAGCTGTCACAGCTTGGTACGAGAAAACCCGAAACCCAGAAGAAAAGGATAGTGAACATCATGGCAGCTAAGCGCCTATACGAGTTCAGCGTCGTTTCGACGCAGAAGGACAAGGAAGAGGTCGTTGTCGAGCCCGGTACGGTCATGGCCGTCTCCGAGGACAACGCCAAGGTCATCGCGCTCCGCAAGGTGCCCGCTGACTTCCCCGAGGAGGACCTGCAGTACCTGGACGTGATCGTTCGCCCTTTCGGCGCACGGTAGCAGAGGCTCCTACCAAGCCTAAGGTCGTAGCTCCAGCAGCCACGGCACCACGTCCTGTGTTCGCACCTCCGACACCTGCGTACACCCCACCATCGCGTGGGGCGTACGGAAGTGTTGGGCGTGCAGCTAGTGGTGCTCTGTGCTCTGAGCGCGATATGGCAGAGTACCTCAAGGACCCCAACAACTACGATGTGTACATGGATGGCCACCGAGTCATCGTGACCACACAGCGCGGTCAGAAGGGTTACCTCCCTATTGATCTGATCAACAAGGGACGCGAGTACGAGCGCGAGGCGGAACGTATCGCCCGCGCCTGCTTCGACGCAGGTCTGTAGCACCAGCTACGGGCAAGAAGAGTTATCTCAGGGGGCACAGCTTTGGTTGTGCCTCCTGAGATGGTTCGTCTACTACAAAGAGGTTAAACGTGGCAACAGAGTCGGTTCGTGACGCGATCCAGGACGGCATCAATGCGGCCTACCGGAATCCCGAGGAGTACGACAAGCCCCACTACGGGAGCTGGGGTACCCACCCGAACGCGACCCTCGAGCTCGCAGAGATGAAGACCTTCTCCATCGGTCGTCAGACCATGAACCCCAACAAGGGAGACAAGGGCTTCGTCCGTTTCGTCGTCCGCGCAGTGGACGGCCCCACAGCAAAGCGCATGGTCGACGACATGTGCGCAGACATCAACGAGCCCTTCCGTGACTTCCGTCCGGAGCGGGTCCCCAAGTCCGCAAGGAACTGACATGGCAGCTGCAACTCACTCCAAGGTTCTTCCCTGCACCGGGTGCAAAGCTCACCCCTTCCAGGACAAGACCTACGGCAACAACAACCGAGTGATGAGCAGCACCGCCAAGGAGAACACCTACCGCTGTAGCGTGTGTTCCAAGGAACGAAATGGCTAACAGGCCCGCGGTCTGCTACTATAGACCGCACTGAGCCCCCATCGTCCAGCGACCAAGGACGCCGCTCTTTCACAGCGGTAACACCGGTTTGAATCCGGTTGGGGGTACCAAGTTTGTGATATAATAGACGGAAGGGTCCTGGAATGCCTGACGATGTCATCGACGCCGAAGAGATCAGTCTCTTCACCATGCACGCTCCGGTCCACCTCCCCGTGACCAAGAAGAAGTGTCTCCGCTGTGATGGGTTCGGTACTAAGAACCCAGGATCGAACCGGCACACGTGTGGCGGGTGCGGCCATAGCTGGTATCCGATGCGCCCTACTGGTGCTATCCATCGCAGCCAGACCGAGCGTCCCACCGCTGAAGAGGCCCAGGACATTGCGGATCGTCCAGCGCAGCCTGCTATGCTGGATCCGACGCTCATAATCCCGAGACGTAATAAGGAGTAGTTGTGGCGACTTTGTCGAGAAATGGTGATGACTCATGGCACGCTGGTGGCGTGAAGCGTCGCGATTTCCGACACACCCACAACGGCCCCGAGATCACGGGTGCACCTAAGAAGCGTTCGAAGTCCAAGCGCTGGTGCAAGGGCAAGGAAGGCCGTGAGCACGACTTCAGCGGCATCAAGCGCGACGGCTGGTCGTATTTGTACCGCACGACCACGTGCTGTGTAAAGTGCAACGTCGATCGCCGCAAGATCCCCCTCAAGGACCGATTCCGCGCCTATGAGGACACCGGCGACGACAAGTTCCTGAGCTCTCAGGAGAAGCTGGAACACCGTTGGTGCCAGGAGGGCCATCTGTGGGATTGGGTTCCCGCCGTGGACCCCCGTGCCGAGGTGGACTGGCGCACCCGCTGGCGCGGCAACGACGAAGCAGAAGAGTGTGCGATGTGCAAGAAGCGCTCTCACCGATACAGGCCCAAGACATGACCGACCACACCCACACACCGATAATCGAAGATCCAGACCTACCAGGTCTAGGGATGTGCTACACCTGTGCACTCCCCATCAAGCAGTACGTTGGCATGGACGCCGACGAAAGCTTCACGTATCGTTGGATGACCGACGATGAGTTTGCCAAAGGGTTCGAAGCTGTGCGGCTTCGAATACAGCAAGAGGTGTCTAATCCCCCTCTTGCTCCCTAAGCATACTGGTAAATGCAGAGTCCTACCACCAGCCACGTTCTTTGTAGTATGAATAACGTGATTGATCTGTAGTTCCCTTGTTGTATGCCTTCCAGTTTGGTGTTAAAGCATGACAGTTTGGACAGAGCACCCGTAGATTCTTGTAGTCGTTGTTGCGCCAATTGCCATCTATGTGATCAACCTCTACTGGAATTGTTTGGTTTGCTGAGACTTCAGACCAACCACACTTAGAACATCTGTGGTGGTTGTCTTCTAGGATGATCTTTCGACAAATCACTCTTAGAGACCCATCTGGATTACTGCCTTTCGAAGCATCTAAATACCATTCTTGGCGAACCTCCTGTCTTCGTTTGTTGTTTTGGCATGAGCGAGAACAATACTTACCTTTCTTGAGCCACCTGTCACAATAGAAACACTTCTTCGTTGGTTGATAGTGCTCAGGAATTAGATTTAGGAACCTCAGATCCCCTTGAAGAGCATGTTTTAGTGCTCTGTCTTTGTGAGATCTAGAACAGAAAATGAGTTTGGACTTTGAGTTCTTCATTCTTTGAGCCTTCACCTTCATCGGCTCTTTGCACAACGCACATATAGTATCGATCATTCAACATCCTTGCCGGGGTGTGTGTCTGGTTGACCGAAGACGGCTTATATCCGTCTCCCTCATCGTAGGAGAGTTCGATTCTCTACCTCGGTACTATAGTAACTGAACCTACTCGAAAGACTCAATCTTCGCTCAGATAGAGGGTTCGATTCCCTCAGGGAGTACTAAAATGATCGCTTACATGTGTGTCCTCGCCTACCTCGCGATGGGCATCTACACGATGCGGCTGTCCTACAAGTGGGATCAGTCGCCCTATGACCCCAAGGATCTCGGCCTACTTCTCCTGTTCATCCCCCTCTGGCCGATCCTGTTGCCGGTGTTCTTCTTCATGACCACCGAGCAGCGTGCCAAGGCTCGTGGGGGTCCATCGCGTACAACGAAGTTCATCGCTAAAGTCATGGGCACGACCGTGAAGGGACAGAAATGACCATCTGGGTTGGAATCGTCATCTACTTCGTGGCGGGATTTCTCCTTGCATGCCTTTTCGGACGCATTGGACTCATCAACAACGGACAGCAGGATGATAACGAGGTTTCGGGCAACCTCTTCTTCTTGGTTATGCTGGGTTGGCCGATTACCACCATAGGCGGTTTGGCAGCCCTGATCTTCTTCGGCATCAAGCGCCTCTCGGAGCGCATAATGGGAAAGAGGCTTACGGCATCATGATGGTCTTCTGGATTTGGGTCGCTGCGTTGGCCTACATCGTCATTGGCTACTTCGTGGCCAAGTTCCACACCAACCACTTCAAGCATGCGGCCTCCAACGTCATGGGGGTCTTTTGGTGGACTTGGATTGCTTGGCCGCTTGTGGCCATAGTGGTCGCAATCCGCGAACTGTGGTACTTCATCAACCGACAGCTGGCGGGTTTGAACCCATTTGAGTGGGTCGTCGAAAAGTCGACTCCATTCAAAAAGACCGATGTGGCGAAAAGGGGCACTCACGTCGCTTCTAGCGAAAAGTGGGAGAGGAAGAATTAACCCCCTTTAGCTCAAAATGGGGGAAATTTCAAAAGGACCAAATTGGTTCTAGCGTTTTCAAACCTGGAAAGTAGGACGCTGTGACTTTTGCCGAATTGTCGTGGGAGGCCTTCGAACTCTCGAAGTTCTGGGGCTCGAACTGGGAGATGCTCGCCGTCATCACCGGCGTGCTGTGTGTGGGGCTCATCACCTTCGAGAACCGTTCCAAGGCGCTCGCTTGGTGGAACTGGCCCATCGGGGCTGTTTCGTCCGCGATCTTCGTGTACGTGTTCTGGCAGTACGAGCTGTACTTCAACTCAGTCCTCCAGATAGGCTATGTCCTCATGGCCTTCTGGGGGGCGTATGCGTGGAAATGGGGGGAGTCGCGACTCCCGTACCGGCCTGTCAGCTCGCTGAGGTGGTACTATCTCGCAGGCGGCGCTGTGTTGGCCCTGGCATGGGCCTGGGCTTTGTCGGCCACCCTGTTCAACTGGTGGGGCGTGGAGAGCGCAGCGCCCTTCTGGGACGCTCTGGTGGTCACCCTGAGCCTCACTGCTCAGATCCTCATGACCTTCAAGTGGCGCCAGCACTGGTACTTCTGGATGGCGGTCGACGTCATCGGTGTGGTGCTCTTCGCCAGCCAGGGCCTCTACGCCACCAGCCTTCTGTACTTCATCTACGGGTGCTTGGTCGTGCGTGGCATGGTCACCTGGAAGCAGGCCGAGCGTGAGGATAACCTGACCAACCATCTCCTCGCCATGAAGGAGACCCAGGACGCCGAGCAGGCCAGCCACGTCAAGTTGGTGGAACTCAAGCCTTCCGACGTGGACTTCTTCACCGACGACATCATCCCCAACCTTGGTGAGGTGCGCAACACCAAGGCGGACTGGGACATCTCGCTCAAGGAGCCCTACGACTGGGCCAAGGAGACCCCCGACGAGCACGATCTCGTCTGGCACGACGTCGACGCTCCCATCTATGTCGGTGACCTCGGTCCCGGCGAGTCCAAGACCATCACGATCCCTGCCGACCAAGCCGCCAAGCTCGGCCTGATCGCAGACGACCTGGAGGAGACCTGACATGGCAGACGAACGCTATCCCGCAGAGGTGCTCGGCCCCGATGACGACGACGGCACCATGCCATCGAGCCTCGAGGAGCTGACCAAGGCCATCGTCGGTCAGCGCATCGTGTCGGCCGAGACCAAGAAGGTGCCAGGTCATTGGTACGGCACCGAGGATGCTCTCGTGATCACCCTCGACAGCGGCAAGCAGGTCGAGGTCATTGGCAACAGCGACTGCTGTGCCTACACCGACGTCAACGAGTTCTTCCTCGACCCGAACTCGGTCGACCACATGATCATGGGTGTGGGTACCACCGATGGCTTCAACGAGTGGCACATCTACGCCGACTACGGCGACATCATGAAGCTCAAGGTGGGTTGGAGCTGTGGCAACCCGTTCTACTACGGCTACGGATTCACCATCCGAGTCAAGGAGATCAACGGCGAGAACCTGGTCGAGGAGATCGAGGAGTGACCACCACCACGATGTCTCACTTCGGCAAGACCCAGGACCTGGAACCCGAGACCAATCGCGTCCACCGCAACGGTCTCATCTGGGTGCTCATCCTCAATGCACTGGACCTGTTGACCACGTACGTCGCACTGCACTTCGGAGCCCGTGAGGGCAATCCGTGGTTGGTGTGGCTGGTCGAGACCAAGATGATCTTCGTGGTCAAGGCGGTCGTGGTGGGTGGTGCGTGCTACGCGCTGTTCCGTAAGGCCAAGGGCGACCATGCCACAGCCTTCATGACCGCTGCCATCTGGTGGGTGGCTGGCATCTACAGCCTGGTGGTGTTCATGAACGTGCTCACCGCCATCAAGTACGCAGGGAGCTGACATGTACGAACACGGCCTGGTGGTCGGCAAGTTCTGGCCGGTGCACAACGGTCACCTTCACCTCATCGACACCGCGATGGCTCAGTGCAACACCCTCGATGTGCGAGTCATCTGGAACCCCGACGAGGTCCCGAACGTGCACCAGCGGGTGTCGTGGCTGGAGGAGATCTACGGGGCCTTCCCTGGCGTCTTCATCGGCTCCTACCAGAACGAGCCAGGAGATGAGGAAGACTCGCGCTGGTGGGCCGAGTCGGTCTTGGCAATGGAGCTTGGCAACGGTTACCCCGATGCCTTCTTCACCTCCGAGCCCTATGGCATCACCTGGGCGCAAGAAGCCACCAAGCTCATCGGTAGGCATGTGGAGTCAGTGCAGGTGGATGTGGCGCGCTCCAGCACTCCCATCTCGGGCACACTGGTACGTAGTGACCCCATCAAGTACTGGTCCTACATCCCCACCCAAACGCGTGAGCACTACGCCAAGAAGTTCTGCATCATCGGTGGTGAGTCAACCGGCAAGTCCACCATGACCAAGAACATCGCCTGGATGCTCGGTGGTACCTTCACCCTCGAAGCTGGGCGTGACTTCGTCGAGGTCTATGGCATGGAGCGCGACAACCGTGCCATCTGGCCTTACATCATGCGTGAGCAGCCGTGGCGTGAGCAGCAAGCCGCTCGCAACTCTAACGGCATCGTCATCTGCGACACGGACCTCATGACCACCGGTGTGTGGTATGATGAATGGGTCGGGCGTGACGACTGGTTCAACGACAACCTCGGCATCATGATCGCGGATCAGATAGGAAGGTACGAGCATCACTTCCTCCTGGACCACGAAGGTGTGCCGTGGGTGGACGATGGGACCCGATCGGAATGGAACCGGCGTGCGGCATTCAGCCAGAAGTTGGAGGATGAGTGTCGCTACTACGAGATCCCCTATACTAAGATAGGTGGATCGTTCCAAGAAAGAGGCATAACCGTGATCAACATGATCAAAGAGATGCTTCAATGAGTGGCCAAGGCTGGTCAAACCCTGATCTACACATAGGGGTTTGGCCAGCGTCTGAATACCTTGAAGTTCATCGCAAGTACAAGTCCAAATCTCGACAATCGAGCGCAGATCATCTTACCTACCTGATCAAGGGGATGACCTGTGTCGAATGCGGGATCGAAGCCAACTCCGTCGTAGTCTGGGTAGACGCCGCGTTCGAAGAGCGCGTGGCGTGGTGCGTCAAGCAAAAGAAGGGTCTGCATGTAGACCTTTGCCACATCGACGAAGAGACAGGCAAGCACACGTGGTTGACCATCGACCACATCGTACCGCGTGCTCACGGCGGTACCAACAAGCTGTACAACCTGCAGCCGATGTGCTCCCCGTGCAACGCAGCCAAGGGCGACAAGCTCCCCGACGTCATCCCCACTCCTCAGTACCTGGACCGCATCGCGATCTGTGGCGGCTGTGGCGCCATGGAGGACTCCAACGCTGAGCTGTTCGCGTTCCGCTACGGCCCGGACAAGGACTTCGATACCTGGTACTGCGGATGCAGGGGGGATTGGAAGAGTTCACCGGAAGCACAGGAACGCTACGAGCGCAAGCGCCGACAGCGTGCAGCTGACCGGAGACGTACCCGCCAGCAACAAGCACAGGTTCAACAAGACCATGAGCGACACCAGACGTAAGCCAGTATCCGAACGCCTAGCGCAGCTGATGACGCTGCAGCCTGGATGGGCGGGTGACGAAGCGGGCGAACCCATAAGTTCGGACTGTTACCACGAGGCTCTACGTCTGGTGGAGCAGATCGAACGGGGCGCCCTCGTCGTCCAGCGTGTCATGCCTCGTACCAACGGTGGCATCAACCTCGAGTGGGACTTCCCCGAGGCTGAGGTCGAGGTGGTCATCGAGCTGGACCCCGCACCCGACTTCTCCATCTACATGTCGGTCTACGACGGCTCCACCGCAGAGGTGGGCGACGAGGACCTGAACGTGTGGGAGCCAAGCATTGACCTGGTGCTCAACACCATCAGGAAGTTCAGCTACTTCTAAGGAGCCCACGTGAGTGACTTTGAGCCCGAAGATGCAGTCGACGAGACTGCTGATGAGTGGGAGGTTGGGTTCGCAACCTGGACCACCCACACCGAGCTCGACACCGATAAGGCGCTGCGATCTCAGGATCTCGTGACTGCGATCAAGCGCAACACCACCAACGAGTTCATCATCGAGAGCGTGAACCTCGCCTCGATGCTTCGCAACACCCTGGGTGACGCAGATGGGGTGGTGGCTGATGCCGCCAACCAGATCATCGCGAACCTCAACCTTGTGTCGACTGAGATCCACAAGGACCCCTGCGGTTTCATGCTCGCCTTCATCCGTTCCATCGAGGATGACAACGAGCGCAAGCAGACCGCACGCGCAGCAGCTGCTCGGCTGTTGGCATACGCAGATCAATCATAGGGAGCGTAAGTGACGAAGATCAAGATTCCCGTACACGTGGAAGAGATCGACCTCACCAAGGTGTATGCAGACATCCCGGAGGAGCGAGTCTGCCGCACCTGCATCCACGACGGCAACCGTCTGTGGCAGGTGAAGCCGATCGAGAAGATCAACCGTGTGAAGGCTGGCGAGAAGCTGGTCGACCTCAAGTGCGCACCGGAGAAGGACTTCAAGTCGGTGCGTGTGCTCGAGACCACAACGACGCGCGGTCGTATCGTGGGCCTGAACGCCAACTCGGCCAAGCGCACCCGAGCCATCGTCGACACCTGTGGTCAGTCCATCCGCAAGGTGTGCCTGGGATGTGACCGCTTCGAACCGGTGCAGACCCGCGTCCCTTACTCACGCGATCCCAACGTCAAGATCGTCTGGATCGAAGAGGAGCGCAACGGCGAGCCCGTGGGCGTCCCCGTGACCTCGGATGGTTCGCCCGTCATGTGGTGGAACGTCACCATCGGCGGTAGCTGCACCATCCCCGTCGATGGCATGGTGGTGGACGGCCAGCGCAAGTTCTGCGACCCCATCCCCCGCAAGCTCAAGATCGACAACCCCAGCTGTGCGAACTGCCACTGGTTGGACTATGCCGGTGAGCAGTGGCAGACCGACTACCTCACGATCAACGACAACGCTGCGCTGACCCCGTGGGAGCGCGAAGAGGCCAAGGCGTTCATCAGCGAGGACACCAACTATGCCATGGCGATTGGCTTGCGCCTGCGCATGAAGCAGACCCAGCCGTGGGGACGGAGCTACTTCTTCCGTGCCCGTGTGCTGCGCGAGGGCTGGCACCGTGGTATCTATAAGTACCGGGTGCAGTTCGACGAGAACCAGGTGACCGCTGTCCTGACCGAGGACTATCGCTTCACCGTCCACAAGTTGGACGATCCTGGACTGGTGGCTGTCGAGATCCTCATGCCGCATCACCGCATGTTCGGTCTTACCGACCAGCTCTTCCGCAAGCCCCTGCGCTGGCCCAAGCCCGCCAAGGCCGTGCGCGAAGAGCCCGACATGCATCACTTGGTGGATGTCAACTGCCCCCGCTGTGTCTACGGCGACCTGGTGCAGTGGAAGCCGTGCTACCACCACGCCAAGGGTCCTCGTCTCAACGATGTGACCGGCGAGATCGAATACACCAACCCCCAGGGATACGCACCCGTCTGGGTGATGCCCCCTCATGGTGAGCTCAACGTGGTCGAGCGCAACGGTGAGATCGTGGCTGTCGACGGCAACGGAAACCTTCCCGAGACCTACTCCAACGAGGTTGCCAACGCTGGTACCTTCCGTGCCCAGCTGTCCAAGCTGCACGCACAGGCTGCCAAGATGGCTGGTGATGATGGTGTCGCGGCCATCGATGCTCAGTTCAAGAAGCTGACCTCCAAGCTGCGTCGTGCCACGCGCAACATCGCCGTGCGCCCCAACTGGTACGCCAACGGTGGTACCGAACCGGCCAAGCCGCGCTGCACCCATCCCGCAGGTCTGGATCTGCGCAAGGTGTTCGCAGACAGCTTCGGCATGGAGCGCACCGACTGGAACTTCGACAACGGCGCCGCCAACGTCATGGCTGTGGAAGAGGAACTGCGTGTTGGTTACCGTCAGCACCACCTGACTCCTCAGCGTCTTCAAGAGGAGATCATGTCCTCTGATGCGGCACATCCCAACTTCGACCCTGCGTCAAACAGCGTGGTCCCGGTCAACATCAAGCTGCCCGAGACGTGGACCCGTGTGGAGCTGCGTGGCATCGGTGGCATGACCGACATGAACGGCGACCCGGTCGAAGATGTGGCGACCTTCATGGATCTCCTCGACGAGGAGGTCGTGATCGGCCGCAGTGGCGAGGCCGACCGCACCATGACCAAGCGCATGCAGATGTTCGGCTACGACCTCAGCCGTGGCTACTACGGCAAGCGCTCGGGTGCAGACAAGACCTCTGTGCCCAGTCGCGATCGTGACGTGGTGATCTTCGGTGACACCGAAGATGATCAGGGCCAGGTCAACACCGACTGGCGCTGCGTGGACTGCCAGGCCAGTTACACCCAAGATCAGATCACCGACTACTTCTACCCGGTGTGCGAGGCGTGCGGGTCTGACCTGTACAAGCTGCACAACGCACGGGAGACCTCGAATCCTCGTCAGGGTGGTGGTGTCGGCAACGCTCTGATCGCGGATAGCGAGGCCATGCGTCAGCGTCAGCGACTGAGTGCCACCCTGTGTCCCAACTGGGCGCTCAGGGGCTCGATCAACATCGTGCTGGACGACACCGCAGGACCAAGCCGCAAGGCTCTCACCGAGGCCCAGCGTAAGCTGGAATACGTCGAGCCCGACCCGGTCAAGGTCATCAAGATCAAGCAGCTGGGTCTGACGCCCGAGCAGCAGCGCAACAACGCTGCCTACTGGGCCAAGAACGAGGCTGTCATCGACCAGCGCATGGCGTACCTGGAGGAGTTCCCCGACACCACCAACGCTGAGCTGGCCGAGCGGTTCCCCCGTCCGGAAGGCACCATCTACCAGCCCATGGCAGCCGGTTCGCTGGCCAAGATGGGTTCGGTCTGATGTCGCGCGCAGGATGGCCCATCGAGGACCTCGGGGACTGCCCCTTCTTTAGGGGTGGTCCCAAGTGTGGCTACGGCTGCAAGGGCGACCCCATCTGCATCGTCGCAGAACCAGAGGATGGCTGGCCGTGCATAAACAAGGGTGCCATCACATTCCCGAAGGAGGTAAGCCGTGGCGATCAACGGCGTTTCGCTGACGATGTTCAAAGACAAGGTACACTTAGTGTACTCGACTCCGGGAATGTGGCACAGCGTGTGCGGACTTCACGCTCAGACAGGTGAAATTCCCAACGAGAACAAGCACACCTCTTGCCTCGAGTGTCTAGATGAGGCGCGTAGGCTGTTCTACGGGCTGGCCGCCTGTGTAGGGCCTCCGCCTGCAATACCAACCAAACATCCGTTCACGGACTTCGTCGTAGCAGGACGCTGCGACAACTGTCATGAGTACAAGGAAGATGGAGAGCATGCCTGACGCAGTAACCGAGGAGAGCTACCTCCACTTCAAGTTCGACATGTCGACAGAACGCATGGGACTTCTGGCTCATGCTGCGGAGTATCTCGAGGTGGGTCGAGACTTCGCGCCCGCAGTGGTGGCCTTTCACGATGCCGAACGCGTCTTGATGGTCACCACTCGGGGGACCAGCTCCTTCGCAGATCGCCAGCGTGCGATGTTCGAAGTGCTGATGATGTTCCCCGCCATGCCCAACGTCCAGACCCTGCTCATGACTTGGCATGCGCCGGAGGTGAAGCAGGCAAATGGGGTGACAGGTCCGGCCGTATGCATCATCGCGATGCAGCGCAACGGAGCCGACTGCCAGGTCTTCCCCTACACCATCGAGGACGGCAAGGTCGTCTACACGATGGACGTGGAGCTCAGTCCTCTTCAGGGCAAGCCCTACCCCCAGTCGCTCGGCCACGGGTTCGCAGTCTATGCGTTCCAGTGGAATCAGATCGACTCCAATGCATCGATGATCAGGTTCCTGTCTCTCAAGGGGCATGAGATCCAGTTCTATGGGGACTGGAATGTGAACAACCTCGAAGCACGCACGCATCTGTTCCTGCCCCCACCGAGTAAGGATACCCCATCGAGTTAAGGCCATACCAGACTGAGGCTCTAGAAGCAGTTGTCTCAGCTGAGCAAAGAGATGTACGTAAGCAACTTGTCGTGCTGCCTACAGGCGCAGGCAAGACCGTGATCTTTACCAACCTTGAGAAGGTGCGTCCGGACTCCTACCCCATGTTGGTGGTAGCGCATCGCGAGGAGTTACTGGACCAGGCGGCTGACAAGCTAGCAATGTCCAACCCCTCTCTCAAGGTTGGTAAAGAACAAGCACAGCACAAAGCGGATAAGGATTGCGATGTTGTTGTGGCTTCTATTCAGACCCTGGGCCGCTCTGGCTCGGATCGTATCGAGAAGTGGCATCCCTCCCATTTCAAGACGATTGTCATCGACGAAGCCCACCACGCAGCAGCGTCCACATACCAGAACCTCCTCGGATACTTCAAGCCACAGCTGACGCTAGGTGTAACAGCCACACCACAACGTGGTGACAACGTCAAGCTGATCGGCACATTCGATGAGGTGGTGTACTACAAGTCCATCCTGGAACTCATCGAAGCTGGGTACCTATGCAATCTGGTAGGTTACCGAGTCGACACCAACACAGACATCTCAGACGTTCGTAGCAACGCTGGAGACTATGTTGTTGATGAGCTAGTCCAGGCCATCGATACACCTGAGCGTAACACACTCATCTTTAAGGCCTACAATGATCTCACTCCGGGGCAGAAGTGCCTCATCTTCGCAGCCAGCGTCGAACACGCCCGTGCTCTTGTTGAGGAAGGGCAACGATGGGACCTCGATGTTGATCTTGTGGTGGGATCAACAGACCGAGACACACGCGCTGAAATATACAGGCGACTTGCTGACGGACGAACCCAAATCGTTGTCAACGTTGGAGTCCTTACAGAAGGCTTTGATGAGCCTTCCGTTAGCTGCATCATCCTCGCACGACCGACGCGAAGCCATCTCCTCTACACTCAGATCGTTGGGCGCGGTACACGCCTCTTCGGAGGTAAGGATTTCTGTACGATCATCGACCTTGCTGACGTAACTAAGGGGAAGCGACCTGTTGGACTCCCATCGCTCATCGGCCTTGCTCCTGACTTCGATCTTGACGGCAACGACGTTGTTTTTGCTGCGAAAGAAGTTGGTGCGCTGGCTGATAAATCACCTGAGTCGGCAGCTCGAGTACGATCTTTCGAAGATATTGATGTCGAGTACAAACTCATCGACATCTTCAGGCCTCCCAAGCCCTCAGAGATCGTTCAGCAGTACTCCGCCCTCATCTGGTCAGAGATATCCGAGGACCACTTCTCAATCGGAGTGGGTCCTGAGGCTAAGCTGGAAATTGCCCAGGACGCACTTGGAACGTATCATCTCAAACTTAACGTAGAACGAACTACGTCTCATGTCTACCAGTCTATCGACTTGCGCGATACTTTCGCCTATGCCGATAGCTACATAGACAAGCACTATGCCGATACAGCTAAACTGTTGGACTCTACCTCGCCCTGGCGTGGTGATGGCCCCACAGAGAAGCAGGTCAAGTACCTCAAGCGTATCGGCGTCCCTATCACTACAGATATGACTAAGGGCACAGCCTCGATGATCATATCTAAACACATTGAACAAAACCCACGCTCGTTTGCCCAAAAGAAGGCGATCGAAGCGTCCAAACGTAAGCGAATGCCTGGAGGCTGGTAATAGTGTCGGATGCTGTCGTAGGTACCCATTTCTCAGAGCTCTTTAGCGAGGACGCCCTGGCGTGGAACCTGCGAGAGGGTTACGTCAATGTCCAAGCCAGCAATGACGAGCGCTTCTACATCTACAACTACTCCAAGACGTGTGTGATCGCGGGCCAGTGGAACAACGTTACCATGCGTTGTCGTGGACTCATCTTGCATGCGGAGACTGGGATGGTTGCTGCGCGGCCATTCCCCAAGTTCTTCAACGTGAGCGAGTACAACCCCGAAGAGGAGATGCTTTTCAAGCCCTTCCGTGTCATCGAGAAGATGGACGGTTCGCTTGGCATCTGCTACCTCGATCGGCACAAGCCCAAGATCGCCACCCGTGGCAGCTTCACCTCCACCCAGGCATTTCGTGCCAACCACATCCTCAAGGAGAAGTACCCCCACTTCCTCCCCGACACCAAGCACACGTTCCTGTTCGAGATCATCTACCCGTCGAACCGCATCGTGGTCGACTATGGTGATCTCTCGGATCTGATCCTGCTTGGCGTGGTCGAGATCGAGAGCGGCAAGGAGCTGGACATCCACTCCCAGGTCCGCCAGATACAGCTGAAGGACAACTTCGGCTGGGATGGTCCCATCGTCAAGGAAGTAGTGCTGACCGGTGGCGACTACTACCATCTCAAGCCAGAGATGGTGACGGCCAAGTACGGCGTCAACGACGGCACCGAAGAGGGCTTTGTACTGGCGTTCAGCTGGCCTCCTGGTTATGTCACGCGCGCCAAGGTCAAGCACTCCGAGTATGTGCGCCTGCATCACCTCATGACCAACCTGAGCTCCAAGGACATCTGGGTCGCTCTCATGGCTGGCATGACGCTCGAAGAGCTCCACGCCGAGCAGACCGCCGAGGTCCGTGAGTGGATCACCGAGCTGTACGAATCGATCCGCAACGACTTCTTGTACATCAAGGAGCTGTGCTACGACACCTACGACGAGCTGTGTGCCGACCTGGTCCAGCGTGGTCTCGACGATCGCAACCCAACGTACTCCACCGAGTACGCCAAGAAGGCCGTCAACACGCTCTGGCCTGATCCCGTGCACAACATCTTCAAGGATGACGGGCTCTACATGGCCAACATGAAGGGCAAGAAGTCCATCACGGACATGCGTGCCTTCCTGTTCATGATCAAGGACGGCAAGGGGCTCAACGAATCGATCTGGAAGATGCTCGAGCCCATCTACTTCCAGCCGTTTGACGACGATGGGGTAGTGGAAGAGGATGTCGTAGCATCCGAGACCTTCATAGGATAGGAACCAACATGGCAGCAAAGATCACCTGTACCCTGGGCCTCCCCGCCAGTGGCAAGTCCACCTGGGCCAAGGAAGAGGTAGCAGCGGATACGACCGGCCGTACCAAGCGGGTCAACAAGGACGATCTGCGCAACATGCTGGACGGCGGCGTCTGGTCCAAGGACAACGAGCACAACATCATCAAGGTTCGCAACCGCATCATCAAGGTCGCGATCGCCTCGGGCTACCACATCATCGTGGACGACACCAACCTGAACCCCGAGAACATCCGTGACATCCGAGCCATTGCGGGTCACGAGGCCGAGGTCGTCATCAAGAGCTTCTTGCACGTGCCCGTCGAGGAGTGCGTCAAGCGCAACCGAGCACGACGAGACAGCCCGTACGAGGTGGCCGTTCCCGAAGGCGTCATCGAGAAGATGTGGCGCCAGTGGGACTCGAAGTGGCAGCACCAGTCGAATGAGATCGTCATCCACGACGTTGACCACGTCGAGTGGATCGAGGGTCTGCCTTCGGCAATCATCGTCGACCTCGACGGTACGCTGGCGCTCAACAACCATGGTCGGAGCTACTACAAGTTCGACACCTGTGACCAGGACGATCTCGACGAGCTTCTGGCCAACATGTTGTTCATCTACCGTACGCAGATGGACTGCTCGATCATCGTAGTCTCGGGTCGTGACGACATCGCCCTTCCCATGACCAAGGCTTGGATGGCCAAGCACAACGTCGAATGGGACCTCATGTTCATGCGCGTCACGGGCGACGAGCGTCCGGACAACATCATCAAGCGTGAGATCTTCGACCGAGAGATCCGGGGCAAGTACAACGTCAGCTTCGTCCTCGATGACCGAGATCAGGTCGTCAAGATGTGGCGAGAAGAGCTCGGTCTCAAGGTCCTGCAGGTTGCCGAAGGAAACTTTTAGTCCATGTAACGAGCTTGATAAGGAGCTCCTACTCCATGTGTGCGTTCTCTGTGGCAATTTACACAGACCACCTCGCATTTCTCTATCTCGGCTATGATGGTTTTGAACGCCATACGTCTTCTCCTCATAGTTGAGATCTTGAGAATCTTCTCTCCACTTACGTGGTCAAAGTCCATCACGTAAGGAGGGTAGTTCTGTCCACAATCGGCACAGGGTTGAGACTTGTAAGAGTTAATCAACTCATCAAGCTGAACGTCTCTCTTCTTAGCCTGAGCGAAGTAGCGCTCTTTGTTGGCATGATAGTTCGCCATTCCAAGAGCATTGTTACAACTGCGACAAAGACGTTGAAGACCGTCCTTCGCCCTTATGTTCTTGGCGAAGTCAGTTACTGGCTTTGTTAAGTTACACTTGGGACAGAGCTTCACGACTTCTAGGGCGCAAACTGCTGGCGGCACTGCCTACATCTAAACTGTAGACCGTCCTTGTTCTGTGGGTTCTTGTCGAACTCGCTCTTGTCTTTTGGTGTTTGGCATTTGGTGCATGTTTTCATGTGTCTATAGTACCACAGCATCTATACTTACTCATAAGGAATGCCATGGCTGCGATAAAAGATTACCCGATCAACCCCACGGTGCTAGCCGGGATCGAGCGCTACGAGAAGCGCTGGTACCAGCTGCTGGAGGACTTCGAGGTCACCAACGCCACCAACGCCACGAAGTGGTGGAACATCTTGGTGTCGGCCTATGCGGGCCAGAAGCATCGCTGCTTCCACAACGAGGACTGGCTCTGGGGCATGCTCAACTCCTTCGAGGAGCTGTCCTGGACGGGTGACTTCTTCGATGATGAGGAAGCACAGATGGCGCTGTGGTTCGTCCGCTTCGACATCAACCCCAACCGAGATCGCTTCAGCCAGCGAGTCGAGTGCCTCCAGGCGGTTGCCCAGTGCATGGGCGATCTGGGCATCGATCCCGAGCGCACCAAGAACGTGTGTCGCTTCCTGGTGAACCATCCTCAGCTGCGTTTCACCAACGAGGCCTACATGGCATACCACGATGCTGTGCGTTGGTGGTGGGGCCGCAACCCTAACCACTACGCTTCAGCGGTAGCTCTCCTCCAAGAGGAGATGGGCCACATGGACGATCTCGAGTTCATCGAGTGGCGTATGCCCATGCTGGAGAACGCTCTCAGCCATCTCTACATCTTCCAGACCGACCGCTACCGCGACAACTACGAAGTCCAGGCTCAGATGAACCTGGCAAACGAGTTGATGGATTACAAGAGGGTCACTTCCATCCTCGTCTCCGCTCCTACCTCTTCTTCCATCACCGCGAGCTGACCATGTCCTCCTTTGCCTGTACCGTCGAGCAACTCGACATTTACCCCCATCCCAATGCCGACAAGCTAGAGCTGGCCCGTGTCGGTGGCTACCACGCCGTAGTGAAGAAGGGTGAGTACGTCAGTGGTGACTATGCGCTCTATATCCCCGAGGCTGCTATCGTCCCGGATGAACTTCTTGACGAGCTTGGTCTTGTCGGTAAGCTCTCCGGGTCCAACAAGAACCGCGTCAAGGCAGTCCGGCTGCGGGGTCAGCTATCACAAGGCATCGTGTGCGTGCCGTCCAAGCTCATCTCGGAGCTAGGCACTGGCGTACTGGCTCAGGCCGCAGGGCAAGACTTCGCTGAGGCTCTCGGCATCACGAAGTGGGAGCCTCCTGTGCCCGCCAATATGGCTGGCCAGCTGCAGGGCGGTGTCAACCTGGTACGCTGGAGTGACATCGAGAACATCAAGAAGTACCCCGAGATGTTCGTAGCCGGTGAGACAGTCGTGGTGACCGAGAAGATCCACGGCACCTGCTTCTTGTCCACCTACAACGTGACAGACGCAGAGCTTCTCGTCTCCTCCAAGGGCGTGGGTGCCAAGAACCTGGCCATCAAGGAGGCCGAGGGCAACCTCTACTGGCAGGCAGCCCGCCGTTATGGCATCGGTCCCACCCTCGAGCTGATGGCTCGCGACTTCGACGCCACCACCGTGGCGATCTTCGGTGAGGTCTTCGGCATGGGGGTGCAGGACCTGCCCTACTGCAAAGAGGGCCACCACTTCGCCGCGTTCGACATCTATGTGGCTTACGACAACGAGCCTGGCAGGTTCCTCAACGCATTCGAGTCCCTACGGATCCTGGAGGATTATGGACTACCCACGGTGCCGCTTCTGTGGGAGGGTCCGTATGACTACGACAAGATCGAAGAGATGGCTACGGGTGAAGAGACAGTCTCTGGCGAGGAGCTGCATCTGCGCGAGGGTGTGGTCGTTCGCCCCTTCAAAGAGACGACCTCGTCGCTCACCAACAAGCGCAAGATCGCGAAGTTCATCAGCCCCGATTACCTTCTGAGGAAGGGCGACGTAACGGAGTACGAATGATCTCCCTAGCCAGCAATCGTCCGAAAAGCGCGGCGGACTACGAGATACCAGAGAATCGTCAAGAGGAGTTCCGTCTTCTTGCATGGCTCATGACCAAAGAGCGGATGTCACGCATGCCTCCCACCGACGACGGCATCACGTGGTACATGTGCCACTATTGCGGTGATCCTCAGGATTACCACGGCGGATCCTACTCAGCTCACATGAGGAGCCATGTCTTCGATCTGGGTCTCGAAGAGGAGATCTATAACAACCTGGCCCACGGAATGGGATTCGTTTCATGATCTCGATCAGCGGACAGAACAGAGGCAGCCTGCAGGACTTCTTCGACTGGATGAGCAATCCCAACAGGATTGAGAACATCCCCGACGCCCAGCTGGCTGACGAGTTCACTCACATCTGCGGTTGGTGCAAAATGCCACTGCACACCGACATCGTGGACTTCGAACGACACGCCATCATGCACGCTTCCGACGTAGGCATCACTCAGCAGATGGCACGATCCTGGAAGCGAGGCGGAGGCTGCTCTAGCTGGGAAGATCGCACCGACGATCGTCACGACCACGTCATCCAGCGAGAAGACATAGTGAGCCCAACCTATAGTTCTTCTCCGGCCCTTGTCGTGTATCTCGAAGATGGCGGTACTATCGAGTTCTAGCGGCGGTACCCCAACCGGTAGAGGGCGTCGGCTTAAACCCGATTCAGTGGTGGGTTCGAATCCCCCGCGCCGCACTAAGGAGCACTGTGAAAACTGTCTGTTAAAGAGCGACTGATTGAATTTCATGGTGGTAAGTGTGTTCGCTGTGGTTATACTGGACCTTCGTATCAGTTTGACTTCGATCACCGAGACCCATCCATGAAGTCCTTCCAGATTTCTAGGTACAACCTAGGATTTGAAGCTCTGAAAGAAGAATCTCTTAAGTGTGATCTCCTTTGCTGTATGTGTCATCGTACCAGGACACATGAACAAAGATGTAAAGGCTGTAAGTGGTGCATTCCTGGGTAGGTTGAGCAATTGGCTGGCTCGCTGGGCTGTAAACCCAGTCCCTTCGGGGCTTGTAGGTTCGAATCCTATCCTGCCCACCAAGCAAGACGTAGGTACCGTCAAGTGGCTCGACAAGGGGTATGGTGTCGAGGGGGATGGTTGGAATGCCTGGATAAACGGCAACCACTACGTCAGTTACGGCATCCGTGACG
>JACCDG010486130.1_pt1 | contig 25147 bp, 24 predicted proteins | sample 7442471 | NCBI WGS metagenome assembly JACCDG01 (sample SAMN15323444, study PRJNA562643) | freshwater metagenome | isolation source: river surface water | place: USA:Blue River Watershed | collected 2017-08-17 | reverse complement strand
CTGGGGTATAAGCACGAGGTAATTGCTGAGCGTATGCAGCATTTGCAGGCAGTGGCCATGCGTCTCGAAATGAAACAGGGCATCCATAATTGCTTAGTTATTAACGACAGTTATAATTCCGATTTCGCTTCCTTATCTATTGCCCTCGACTTTCTGAACCGGCAGCAGCAACACGATCAAAAAACCCTGGTCTTATCCGATATTCTTCAGTCCGGAAAAAGTGACAAAGACCTCTATACGCAGGTAGCCGCACTGGTAAAATCAAAGGGCATAAACACTATAATTGGTGTTGGCCCGGCCATTAGCGCACAAGCCGCGGTGTTTGATATGGCAAAACGATTTTTTTCCGGCACCGACGATTTTTTAAAAGCCTTCCCTCAGCTTAGGCCTTATTTTAATAATTGTGCGGTATTGCTGAAAGGAGCCAGGGCCTTTGGTTTTGAACGTATACATGCGCTGCTCCAGCAAAAAAGCCACGACACGGTACTGGAAATCAACCTGAATCATCTCGTTAATAATATCAATTATTTTAAAAGCAGATTGAGTCCGGGCACCAAGCTGATGGCTATGGTAAAAGCCTCTTCTTATGGCAGTGGCAGCCATGAAATTGCCGCTACCCTGCAACATCAGCGGGTAGATTACCTGGCTGTGGCCTATGCCGATGAGGGCGTTGAACTACGCCGGGCGGGAATCCGTCTGCCCATTATGGTGATGAGCCCCGAAGAGCAATCGTTTGAGAATCTGTTGCATTACCGGCTCGAACCCGAATTGTTCTCTTTCCGTATCCTTCAACTCTTTACTGTCTTCCTTAAAAAAAATAACCAGGAGAATTTTCCGGTACACCTGAAAATTGACACAGGCATGCATCGTCTTGGTTTTGAAAAACAGGATATCCCGGAATTGATTCAGGAACTAAAGACCAATACATCTATCCGTGTAGCTTCTGTATTTTCACACCTGGCCGCCAGCGATGCGCCCGAAATGGATGCGTTTACCCACCAACAGATTGCGTTATTTAAAGAAATCTGCGCGTCCATTTGCGCTGTTGTAAATACCCCGGTATTAAAACACATTTGCAATTCATCGGGTATTTCGCGTTTTCCGGAAGCGCATTTGGATATGGTACGGCTCGGCATTGGCATGTATGGTATTGGAACAAATGCAGAAGAACAACACTACCTGCAAAATGTGGGATCTCTGAAAACCAGTATCAGTCAGCTGAAACAATTACAGGCAGGTGATACGGTGGGTTACAGTCGTCGTGGAAAAATTACAGCGGCCTCTACTATTGCCACAGTCCCTATTGGGTACGCCGACGGCCTGCATCGTAGTCTGGGCAACGGGAAAGCCGTGATGTACATTCATGGAAAACCAGCCCCCATTGTCGGTAGTGTATGCATGGATATGTGTATGTTAAATGTGAGTGGTATCGATTGCCGCGAGGGAGATGAAGTAATTGTATTCGCTTCTATAGAACAATTGCAGCAACTGGCCATAGCCGCAGGAACCATTCCTTATGAAATACTAACCAGCGTTTCGGCCAGAGTAAAACGTATTTATGTTCAGGAATAAAGCTTATGACCAATTTGTTTTCTTAACCTGCAGTATATTGCTGCTGTTGATGTGGTCTTGTACAGATACTTCAACTTCTGAAAAACCATCTACTCTTAAGGCCAACGACAGCATTACCTTCAGTGGGCACATTGCCTCTATTGTATTCAAAAACTGCACTCCCTGTCACCGTCCTGGCGAATCGGGACCCTTCAGCCTGCTAACTTATACTGATGCCCGGCGCAATGCCAATAAAATAAAATTTGCGGTCGGCACACGTTTTATGCCCCCCTGGCCTGCCGATGCCGGCTACAGTCATTTCATTGGCGAAAGAACCCTGTTGGAGGAAGAAATCGCTCTGATTAAAAAATGGGTAGAACAGGGTTGTTTGCCCGGTGACACCAATCAGCTTCCACCGCTTCCCTCTTTTTACACCGGCTCCTCCTTTGGTAAACCGGATTTGGTGGTAAGATTAAAGGACGCAGTATTTCTGAAAGGAAACGGCACCGATAATTTTCTCATGGTCAAATATCCTTACGCCATTCCCAGAGATACTTTTGCCCGAATTATTGAATTTGTTCCGCACCAGCGCAAATTGGTACATCATGTAAACGGACACCTCATCTCCTACGATGAAACCCGTCGCTTCAACTATTTCAGCGGCGAATCTGTTTTGCCTGATGTGCAAAGCAATTTCAAGACATTTTTTAATAAAATGAGGTTGGGGTATGAGGATGGCATCAAAGATTTTCCACCTATGGTTCCCAACACGGTATATTACCTGCCTGGTTATACTCCGCCGGTTTATCCCGAAAACATTGGTGGTTATGTGCTGAAGAAAAACGGAGTATTCCTGTTAAAGAACGTACACTATGGCCCTTCCAATAAGGATCTCTACGATTCTTCTTACATCAATGTATTCTACTCTAAAAAACCTCCGATAAGGCCCCTGCGCGAAACACAGCTCGGCACTTTTGGAATAGCGCCGATAGAGCCTGCATTGGTAGTGTCTGCCAACGAAATAAAGACCTTCCATACCCAATGGACTACTCCACGTGATCTTTCTGTCTTATCTGTTAATCCGCACATGCACCTGCTGGGAAAAAATTTTCTGGCTTACGCCCTTACTCCGCAAAATGATACCATCCGGCTAATCAAGATAAACCGCTGGGATTTCAGGTGGCAATACTATTATACCTTCAAAAAAATAGTCAAGATTCCAGCCGGCTCTACAATTCACGTTTACGGCACCTTTGATAATACCGACAAAAATCCTTTTAATCCTTTTAGTCCGCCCCGAACCATTAGTCAGGGCGAAGGCAATGAAAGCATGCAAACAACAGAAGAAATGTTTCAGTTTATTTTTACTTACCTGCCGTATGAACCGGGTGATGAAAATATTAGTCTGGAAGGAAACTAATCCTTATTATTCCGCTTCCCGTTTCATGAACCACATACATAGGTTTTCTCCTGGTATCGACCAGATATGATATACCATAAAGCCATAGCGCTCGTACACGCGTTTGTTTTGTGGTACAGATGTTTCGAGGTAAATGGGCAATTGTAGGTTTTTCGAGAGTGAAAAAATAAGATTCTTCAATTCACGGGCGGCTCCCCTGCCTCTGCCTTCCTCGTTTACTCCCAGCATCCAGAAATACAGGTAATCTCCGGAAGCGGGGCGTTTGCTTTTGACATAAGCCTCCCGCTTCAGTATTTTAAAAACACGTTCGGGGCTGATACTGTTGATAACCAGTTTAAGCTGATTCAGGTAATCGTTTAAGCCTTCCTTTTTTTGGTTAAAGCGATAACACAAAGCCACTCCATTTTTGTCGGAAGATATAAATACCCCCTTACGTACCTTTGCCGTTTCATAGGCATAAGCGGCGAGGCTTTTTATACGGCTATTACGTTTGCTGTCACTTTTAATAACCTGATTTACACTTGGGTTCTGATCAAAGGCACTGGAAATAATATGAACGACCCGTTGTTTATCGTTTAGGAATGATTTTCCGGTCATAGCGATGAATTCTTAGTGCTCCCGCTGCATCAGTTCCCACAAAAAATGCTTTAAGGTCAGCTTTTTGGATGCTGCACAACTTAGCTCCTGTATATGGTTGATACCAGCCTGGTAATGCGACATCATCCGCTCGCGGGTTAATTCTTGTATATTTAACTGATCGAAAATAAACCTGATGGCTTTTACTTTTTCTGTCGGACTAAATTCTGTTAAATTCAGCCAGTGTTCCAGCTCCGCCTTTTGAGATGAATTGGCAAGTTCCTGCGTCTTTAACAGCAAATAGGTTTTTTTATTGGCAATAATATCGCCCCCGACTTGTTTTCCGGTTTTATCGCTGGCTCCGTACACATCCAGCAAATCGTCGTGCAACTGAAAAGCAATACCGACTTCCTTTCCGGTTTGATAAAGGTGTCTGGTATCGTTGTCAGGTGCATCTGCCACTATAGCTCCCATTTGCAGGCTGCAACCCAGCAACACGGCTGTTTTCAGGCCTATCATCTGAATGTAATTTTCAATGTTTACCTGCAGTTCCGCTTCAAAATTCATATCGTACTGTTGACCTTCACATACCCCGACAGCCGTTTTATTAAACAATTGGAGCAAAGCGGGAATATGCTCCGTTTTGCAGGACAGCAGTTCTTCGTAAGCCTTAATCAGCATGGCATCACCACTTAAAATAGCAACCGGTGTATTCCATTTCTCGTGAATCGTGGCTTTTCCCCTGCGCAGTGGAGCCTTATCCATAATGTCATCGTGCACCAGCGAAAAATTATGAAACAATTCAATAGCCAGAGCTACAGGAATAGCTCTTTCCACTTCCTTGTCAAACAAATCGCAGGCTATAAGCGCCAGCATAGGTCGCAGTCGTTTTCCACCCAACTCCAGCATGTATTGCATTGGCGCATACAACTGAAAGGGCTCGTGCACCAATTTTGTGGTATAGGCTTCAAGCCGGCTTTGTAATAACTGATATAGGTGAGCGTATTCTTTCACACAATTAAAGTGAGCTGAACTGTATTAGCCAATGTCGCATAGTTTAAGCAGGTAATTGCCATAACCACTTTTTGTTAAGGGTTGCGCTACTTTACGCAACTGTTCTTTGCCAATATAACCCATATTGTATGCTACTTCTTCAATACAGCCTACTTTTAACCCCTGACGCTCTTCTATTACCTGTACAAATTGCCCGGCCTGCATCAGCGAAGCAAAGGTTCCGGTATCTAACCAGGCCGTTCCCCGGTCAAGTATGCTCACCTTTAATTTACCCCGCTTCAGGTATTCCTTATTTACATCGGTAATTTCGTATTCGCCCCGTGCGCTGGGTTGAAGATTCTTCGCAATACTAACTACCTCATTGTCGTAAAAATAAAGGCCCGGAACGGCATAACTGGACTTGGGTATTTGCGGTTTTTCCTCAATAGAAATTGCTTTTCTGTTCTCATCAAATTCCACTACGCCATAACGCTCAGGGTCGCTTACATGGTAGGCAAACACCACTCCTCCATCGGGGTCATTAATTGCTTTCAGTGTGCGGCCCAAACCCATTCCATAAAAAATATTGTCGCCCAGTACCAAAGCTACTTTATCGTTGTCAATAAATTTTTCGCCAATAACAAAAGCCTGAGCAAGTCCGTTAGGTACTTCCTGTACAGCATAAGTGAATTTGCAGCCCAGTGCCGATCCGTCGCCCAGCAGACGTTCAAAATTGGGTAAATCGTGTGGTGTGGAAATGATCAGCACCTCATTGATACCAGCCATCATCAGCACCGATAAGGGATAATAAATCATAGGTTTATCATATACAGGCATCATTTGTTTGCTCATGGCCAGAGTAAGCGGGTGCAAACGGGTGCCGGATCCTCCGGCCAGAATAATTCCTTTCATTTGGTCTGCGTATTGTCTTGTTTTGTTTTTATTTCATCATCGTCTTCGAACGTATCCATGTCAATGAATGGTTGCTGCGCCAACTCCCTACGGGCTATTCTCTTTTCCAGCGATAATAAGAAGGCCGGTAATAAAACAAGGTTCGAACAATAGGCTACCAGTAAAGTAAAGGAAAGCAAGATACCCAATGCCTGGGTGCCCCCAAAGCCCGATAACGAAAACATGCCAAAACCAAAAAACAATACCAAGGCAGTATAAATCATACTTACCCCTGTTTCTCCAATCGTTAATGAAACCGCTTCTTTCATACTCAGTCTATTTTTAACCACCTCGTGCCGGTACTTGGTAAGAAAATAGAGTGTGCCGTCGGAAGAAATACCAAAAGCAATACTGAACACCAGAATGGTGCTTGTTTTCAGCGGAATCCCCAAGAAACCCATTAATCCGGCAGTAATAAGCAAGGCCACCAGACTTGGAATGGTTGAAATTAAGATCATGCGCCAGGATGTAAACAGGGTGAGCATAAGTGCGGCAATTAAAATGATAGCCAGCACTACACTTTCCATCAGGTTAGTGATAAGAAAATCATTGCCTTTTAAAAACATGATGCTGTTTCCCGTAACACGTATATCATAACGTAGTGAATCCGGAACCCAGGAGGCCGTTTCGGTGTCGTAATTAAAAATGCTATCAATCCGTGGTTTTATTTCTTTCTGAAGTTCTTTAATACGCACGGATCCCACATCTTTCATTTGCACACTAATGCGTGTAAACCGTTTCGTGCTGTCAATAAATGCATTCAGTTGCGTTTGTTTTCCTTTATCGAAGGAAACAAGATCGGCTACTTTTTTAAGTTCCGTGACCGAGGGTAGTTTATAAAATTTCGGGTCGCCATAACGATAAGCCTGATAAAAAAATTTCACGCCTTCCACCACCGAAACCGGCCTGGAAAACGCTTCATAGTCGCCAAGCATATTCTGGGTTCGGTTAATTTTATAGAGTGCCCGCGCATTGTTGCCAAAAACGCCGTTCTCCTTTTTCGTATCAATGGTAATTTCGAATGGTAGTACGCCGCCATAATTTCGTTCAAAGTAGTGCAAATCTGTCAATACCGGATCTTTCGTAGGAAGGTCATCTACCACAAAGCCCAGCGAACGTATGCGGCTAAGTCCGTAAAGGGAAATAACGGAAATAATTGCAACGGTTATATAAACAAGTTTGCGGTGATCCTGTGTCCATACATCTACCTTCGACAATATTCTTCGTAAACCTTTGCCATCGAGGTGTTTTAAATGGCGGGTGGAGGGTGCTGGCAGAAAACTAAAGAAAATAGGGATAAGGAGCAGGGAAATAATATAGGTAGTCATCACATTAATGGATGCGACCAAGCCGAATTCAAAGAACAATTTGTTTTCAATAGCGCAAAAAACGGCGAATCCGATTGCCGTAGTAAAATTGGCAAAAAACAATGAAACACTGATCCGTTCTACAGCTGTATGCAGCGCCAGCAATTTATTGCCATGTTTGGCATACTCGGTCTGATACTTATTCAGCAGCAGTATACAATTGGGTACACCAATAACAATAATAAGCGGGGGTATCAGACCCATAAGCACCGAAAGCTTATACCCAAACAATACTATTGATCCAAGGGAAAAAATCACTCCGAAAATCACCACTACCAGCGAAAATATTACCGGATAAAGGGTTCGAAAGAAAATGAAGAGTAATATGCCGGTTACAATAATTGCTACCAACAGAAAGAAACTGGTTTCGTTCTGTATTTTGCGGGCTACATTGGTTCGCACATAGGGCAGACCGGAGTAGTGTACATCAATGCCGGTAAGTTGTGCAAAAGCCTTTCCTTTGGATGTAATGGAGTCGGTAATATCCAAACGTTTTTTGGTGTTCAGTTCCTTATTACGGAAGGTCACAGCCATCAGGGTAGAATTGGTTTTCGGGTTAAAAACAATTCCTTCATAAAATTTCAGAGTGACTATTTTTCCGAGCAGGGAATCAAGAGCCTGTTGGGTGGATGGTTTGGCAGTGATGAGTTTATTAAATTCAAAACGTCCAAGACTGTCGTTCAATTTAAGGTCATTCAGCCGGGCTATAGATACTACTTCCTGTATGCCCTGTAGCTTTTTTATATCTTCTCCCAGATCGTACCAGGCATTAAAGGCGTCTATTTTTTCTATCTTCTTCTGGTCAATGCCGATTACCAGTATGTTTCCATCAAGCCCGAATTTACTTTTGAAGAACTCATAATCTATACTGGCACTATCATCATCAGGAAGCAGTTTAGCAAAATTGTAAGTAATTTCCACATCTTTTGCCCGGTAGGCCATAAAGGTCGTAAGCCCCAATAATGCTAAGAGTATGGGTATACGAAACTTAAGGGTATGTTTAGCTATAAAATGCCACATAGCAGGGCGCACCTATTAGCGCACTTTTAAAACAAAGCGTGAAAATACGAGAAATAACAGAGATGGCAAAGGATATGCCCGCTTGGGAATCCTGGTTCAGAACATGCCTGGCAACAAGCCGCTAGCCGCATTTTTCATTTCCTTCTCGTTCAGTTCGTCAGCTTTGACTATAGCTCTGTTCAATGCCACCACTAACTGCTCTTCGAGTTCTTCTTTATCGCCGTGCTGCAGCGCCGGGCTTATGTTAATTGCCTGTATTCTGCGATTACCGTTAATAACTACTTTTATATCGCCACCGGCAGCCTCTGCACTGGTTGTGGTGTGTTCCAGTTTCTCTTTTATTTCATCGGCTTTCTGCTTCATCTCCTGAAGCTTGCCCATCATATCTCCTAATTTTCCGAACATGGTTGTTGTTTAAGTCAAAAGTTAAAAAATTTAAAGTTAAAAGGAAAAGTCAGAAGTTGAAAACCACACTTCCGCCTATCATCGAACCGGAGTTCACTATCCTGTTATACCAATGTTACCGCAAAAGAGTCCAAAAACAATTTCGAGGTAAATATGTTTAGGCCTATTTTTCTTTCCGTCAATTGACCATGTATATATTTCCAATCGGCATTAACTATCCTGCGAAAGTTCTTTTGCCCTTTTTTCAGCAGTCAGCAGTCCTGCAATTATATACTTGTCCACATCATGTTCACCAAAGGTTCGCAATGCTGCTTCTGTTGTACCGCCTTTAGAGGCCACAGTACTGATGAGATTATCCAGTGATTTATTGGCGTTGTTAATCAGGTGAAAAGCCCCCAGCATGGTTTGTTTTACGAGCATAGCTGCCACAGCTTCCTCCAAGCCCATTTGTTTCCCGGCTTCTATCAGGTTTTTCACGAAATAAAAAAAGTAGGCTGGTCCGCTTCCGCTTAGGGCGGTAACTGCATTCAGCATGTCTTCCCGCTCCATGTATACATAACGCCCCGTAGTAGCCAGCAGGTTTTCTACCTTGCGCATTTGTTCCAGTTCTATACCTTCCGATGCCGAATAAGCTGTAATACCCATGCCAATTTCCACCGGCGAATTGGGCATGGCCCTGATGATGTTGAGATGATTCAACTGTTCTTTTAATTTGCTGATTTTTACTCCGGCCATAATAGACAGCAGGATGGATTTAGGCTGCAAGACCTGGCGGAGTTCAGGAACCAGTTCTTTAAAATCTTGTGGTTTTACGGCCAGTATCACCACATCGCTTTCGCCAATCAGAGGATCGCGGGGTACTACCACCCGGCCAATTTTCAATTTATTCAACTCTTCTTTCCGCACTTCATTCTTTTCTACCAGTAACAAGTCGGATGACTTAACAATGTCGTATTTCAGAAAGGCACGGGCATATACCAGCCCCATATTGCCACAACCTATAATAGTAATTTTCATTTATTTTAGTTTATTGATTCTTTGATGCGTTTACCCCTTACAGCATAACTCTTCCTTTTCTATTAAAATGTTGATCTTTTTTTCTATACAAAAATTCAGAATTAAAACTGCGAGCGCTTTGTTTAACCACATAGAAACATAGTTTTTCGGGTATGCTTCGGTTTATTGAAGTAAACATAGTCGCTTGCGCTTTACATAGAAGCTATGTGAAAACTATGCGTTCTAACCGTTGTATCCCTCATGAAATCTATTTTACGCGGACTATGTGGTTATATTTTCCACTTGTTTTTTGTTCAATCACACGGATATTCATTTCTATTAATTTAATACCTCACGAAACAGCTCTGCTAAAAATCTGATGGAATGGATTGGCCTAAAGCCATAGATAACACTTACCCCTAACGGGGAATCGGAGTAAAAATTGGGCGGGTATGGCGAAAGAATTTCATCGGCGCAGCAAATGTACAATTATTGAAACACCCGTAGCGTAAAATTTTTACCTTTGTCTACAAAAGAAAGATTCCATGAAACCCGCTCCCACTCGCTACTTCCTTAACTTGTTCATCCTAATGCTTCTGTTACATGGTATTCATACAAAGGCACAAACAGTTTACATTACAGAAAACGGGAAAAAATACCATTCAAAAAATTGTCAGTTAGTTAAAACCGGGAAAAAGGGACTTGATCGGAATGAGGCTTTGAAAAGGGGTTATGAAGCCTGCACAGTGTGTAAACCCGCCACCACTAAAGCCAAAAAAGAAGAAAAACCAGGGTTAAAGAATAAAAAATAATTGAAAACGACCATTGCAACTAAATCGGATGTTGAACTCCTGGTAAGGGAATTTTACCGGCGTATACTGTCAGACACATTCATGGCTCCTCATTTTACGGGAATTGATTTTGAAGCCCATTTTCCGCGAATGATCGCTTTCTGGAGTTTTATCCTGCTTGATGAACCAGGCTATACCGGCAATACATTTGAAAAACACCTCCACCTGAACATCTCTGATAAACACTTTACCTGCTGGCTTGAGCATTTTTGCAATACCGTCGACAGCCTTTTTGAAGGCGAAAAAGCAGAACTGGCCAAACAGAGAGCGACAGCACTGGAATTTACATTTCGCACCAAGTTTTCCCAGTTTCCTAAAAATTAATCTTTCCTCGGTAATTTTTCACTTTGAAAATCAATTAGTTATGATAATTCTTATACATAAGATTATTATGTATATGTCTTTTATGTATATTTGTCCTATGTAAAATTCACTATTATTATTTTATCATGATCTATTCTTCAGAGCTGATTAAAGGAACCTTAAAGACGATAGTATTGAAACTGTTGTCGGAAAATAAACGCATGTACGGCTACGAAATTACCCAGAAAGTAAAAGAATTAACCTCCGATAAAATTCAGATCACCGAGGGGGCGCTCTATCCTACTTTACACAGCCTCGAAGAAGACGGCTTCCTTACTACCGAAACCGAATACATTGGCAAGCGGGTACGTAAATATTATTCGCTAAGCCCGGAAGGAAAAAACAAGGCTAAGGAAAAAGTATCGGAATTAAATGACTTTATGAATACCATGCGTTTTTTACTTGACATTAAGCCTAAAACAGCATAATGTATTGTATCAATGAAAAGCAAATAGACTATATCCTCAACGACATACGTGCACGTGGCGTTGAAATGGAGGATCTGCAGTTGAACCTCCTCGATCATGTCTGTTGTATTATTGAACAAGACCTCAGAGAAGATGGAAACTTTGAGGAATTCTATCAGAAAACCATTAGCCGGTTTTTCAAACATGCCTTGTGGGAGATAGAAGAAGAAACCATCACATTATTAACCTTTAAACACTATTACACTATGAAAAAAGTAATGATATACAGCGGCGCATTTTCCGCATTCGGCATCATAACAGGGTCTGTATTTAAAATTATGCACTGGCCGGGGGCTGCGGTTCTGCTGTTATTGGCAGCGATAAGCATTAGTTTTGTTTTTCTGCCACTTTTATTTATTATTAAAATGCGCGAAGAGGGATCTAAGCGCGATAAACTTATCATGGGGATAGGGACGGTTTTCGGCATCCTGTTTTGTACCTCTACCTTCTTTAAAATTATGTACTGGCCGGGAGCCAATATCATGTGGCTAATGGCTCTTGGTATATTGTTGCTGTTGTTTGTGCCGGTATATTTTTTTACGGGCATCCGGTCGCCGGAAACGAAAGTAAATACGATTATCACCACCATTATTATCATTGGTGCCGGCGGCATGCTCTTTACACTTACCAGCCTGCGCTCCAGCAAACGGGTTCAGATCAACAAAACCTACAATTACCTGCAAAGCGAAGAACTGGTTAGCCGTCTTAAATCGCTGAAAACCGATACCGGTAAACAGGATGCTGAGTTACTCAAAATTGCGGCGAGCATTGAAACGGTATGCAACCGACTGGAGAAAATGATTATTCATGACGAAATAGGAAAAGAAAACATTCCTTTTGATTTTGAAAATACCGGGGACTGGATAGAAGAAAGCGGACTCGGGGATCAATTCAAGGCGGGAGGTGAAGGATTCCAGGTATTTCAGGATCTGAGGATTAATATTAGCAAATACAATGCCCTGTGTGATGACAGAAAGAAAATTCCACTTACTCTGGAAAAAACTATGGAAAGCAACATCATACAGCAATCCAATTTTAACCTTTTATTTCATCTTAGCCAGATAGAGTTGTTTCTGGCGCTGAACGAAAAATAATTAAAATCCGTGAAAGCAGATAAACAGGGATTGACCTAAATTTCCAGCCAATCCCTGTTTTTATAAAACCTTATAAGGTTTTTACCAGAAAAGCATTCAGCTCATGTTTCAGGTCAACAAATAACCTGTCGAAGGTGCGCATCTCCTCTCTTTCCCCGCGGTTAAAATCTAGGGCTTCCTGTGTGGCTTTGTCAGGCTGAAATTCGGCATTCATCAGCAAATGACGTTCTTCACGGTTAATGACTCTTTTTAATTCCTCTGCCTTCCGGCCTTGAATAATAAATTGGTTCTGAAAATGTTCAACCTGCTGCAGAATGTCTTTTTTGGTATTTGCTGTGGCCACCTCCTCTATACGGTGTTGCATAACCTTCAATTCATCCTGATAAAAATCCAGACGGCTAAGCCAGTCTTTATGTTCTTCATGAAGATGTGATACTGATTTTTTTGTTTTCATATGTAGTTTATTGTATTAAAATTGTCATATGGAATAACCCGTTTGAGATAAACGTCATCATTGTTTGTGTTCCCGGAAACATGGTTATTTCATACATAGTTATGGCTTTACTATTTTCGTCATCTAGTGTTATGGTAAGATTATTAAGACGTATAGAAATATCAATAAACTCATGGCTAACCACGATTTCAGCCTTTTGGCTTAGGTTGCTGAGCCTGCCGAAGCATGGCTTTTTACTTTTTACTTAACACTAGTATACCCGTACCTTTCGCACCATGTGGCTCAAATGTGCACTACACATTTGCCCTCATTCGTGTTTACGCTAGTGGAATTATGAATATTCTATGCATTTGTTTTTAAAAGATAATTCTTTACTGACCCTGCCTTTGCAAAAAAAACTATAAATCGCGGAAGTAAACCTGATAAAAGTCATTCCTTTCTGTGATTTTGTTCATAGCTGATCAGGCAGAAAGCGTCCATCTTTGTATCAATAATTCAAAAAAACAAACTGCCATGAAAGCCATCAGGGAAATACAAAAAATATACTGTGAAGAGCTCCCTATGCTTGAGGAGAAACTATTTGCACTCAGTAACCAAATACATGCAGAAATAGAAACACTAATGAAAGCGGAAGAGCAAAACGTACAGGCTTCCCTTATTCATAACTTTATGCAAAGGCTGGAACCGGGGTTAAAACAACTAATACATAAAGACGTTACTTTTATTCTGCCTTATATTAAAAAAATTGTAGAGCTATTTGAACAGGGTGATGTAGCGTCCGCTTACCAACATTATCAAAATCTCAAAAAACCCGTAGCCGATCTGATCAAATCACAAAATGAAGTAATGGATCAACTCAGCAGGCTTAGACAGGAAACCAGAAACTTCAACCTTTTTTTTGTACGGGATGCCCGCTTAAAAAAACTGATCATTCATCTCTTTAATTTATACCAGTGTTTTGAAAAATACCTGTTCACGGAGGAAAATTTACTCCTAACAGCATTGGTACACCTTACTGAAGGTGCTAATGCTGAGAATCCTGAAATTGTGAAAACACTATAATTATGTTTGAATACCGTTTTCATATCATGGAATTTGTCCTGAGAATCTTTCTCGGTGTATTGTTTCTTGCCCAGGGTTATGATAAGGTATTCCGCTTGAAGATAAGCGGCGTTATTGAGGCTTTCCATTCCGAAATGGAAAGTAAACATATCCCCTCCTTTGTATTGATTTCCTCGGCTTACTTCACCTCCTTTGCCGAATTGATCGGTGGTCTTCTTCTGATTGCAGGCTTTCTAAAGTACTATGCCCTCGGCTTACTTGGAATAGATCTGTTGCTGGTAACCTGTGCCTTTTCCATTTTACAGCCCATGTGGGATATGCAATATGTTTTCCCGCGATTGGTCATTCTTACCGCCCTATTACTTACTCCTGATAACTGGGAGTTATTCTCTGTTGATCAACTTATTAAACACTAATAAACTAAATACTCATGAAAACATATCTTGTTCCCTTTGATTACTCTGAAACTGCGGAAAACGCATTGATGTATGCATTGGAAATGGCTCAGCAGGATAAAGCCAGGTTAACACTACTCCATGTATTTCATTTGCCCTATCCTACAGCCAACGATTCTTTTATTCCGCTCACTTCTTTTGCTGAACTGGAAAAAGATGCTAAAGATGGCCTGAAAAAATACAGAACCAAACTGATACATAAAACAAAAACTACGGTAGAAATAGACTGCGCAGTTGCTCCTGATTTCGTAACGGATGGTATCAGTAAATACTTAAACCATCATCGGGTTGACCTGATTGTGATGGGAATAACCGGAGGTAGCAAACTGAAAGAAGCGCTTATTGGGAGTAATACGCTTAACGTAGTAAGAAGCTGCAAAAAAAACGTACTGATTATTCCTCCTGATGCTAAATACAGGGCTATTAAAAAAATTGGCCTGGCTACCAATTTTGAATTTGAGCACGAAACACATGTGAAGCACGATTTAAAGCATTATGCCGACTTGTTTGACGCAAAGATTATTGCCATTCACGTAAACACGGCTACTGAAATAAATAGTCCGGCAAAACATGCAGCTATCGAGCGTTTTCACAAACACTTCGGTGAGGATGAGTTTGTATTAAAAGAAATTGAAAGTAACGACGTGGCCGAGGAGGTAGAAAATTATGTGACTGAAAAAAAATGCGACTGGATAGCTGTCATTCCAAAACGTCATAATATTATAGAAAAATTGTTTAATCAATCCATTACAAAAAGGCTGGCTTTTCATTCGCACGTACCCGTGCTGGCCTTACACGATGAAGAATACAAGGATTAACTATGCTGATTAAAATTAACGATAGAAAAAAAATCTCGTTGGTACAGAAAGAGTTCAATGAGGTGTTCCCCTACCTGAAACTGGAATTCTTTGAGTATCCTCATAGCATTGGAAAAGGCTCTCCAAAAAAACAAATGAAAGATCCTGTACTAACGCTTGCAGAATGCAGAAAAAACCACAGCGGCGGTGGCCTGATTATCAATGAATCGCAAACAGTAGCGCAAGTTGAAAAATTGTTTCAGGATTTATACGGCCTGTCGGTTCAGGTATTCCGTAAATCTGGTAAAATCTGGCTGGAAACCACTATTACCGACGATTGGACACTGAAACAACAAAACGATCAGGGGCGGGAACTGAGTGCAGTAAGCAAAGATTAAGATGTGTCTTTTGCAATTGTTTTTTCCGGCATTAATGCCGGGCTTTTTAGTTTTATGCAATTACTGATATTTATCTGACTTTTCCACATATACTTTTGCCTCCGGCAAATCCGACTTTTAGCTTTTCCTTATCTTTATTCGTGAAACAATTGCTCAAACAGCCAATACCATGTTTTCATCAACAACCTATACTGCGAGAAGAAAAACGCTCAGATCGCAATTTGAAAAAGGAATTCTTCTTTTCCTCGGAAATGAAGAGAGCGGCATGAATTACGAAGCCAACGTATATCATTTCCGGCAAGACAGTTCCTTTTTATATTACTTCGGGATAGACAAACCTGGTTTGGCTGCAACCATTGATTGCCTTAGCGGCGAAGAAATTGTTTTTGGAGACGAGCTTTCACTGGATGATATTGTGTGGACAGGCCCCGTAGAAAGCCTTAAAAACGAGACTGAACGCCTGGCAGGAATAAGCCAGGTTCGCCCGCGTTCTTCCTTATACGCTTATCTTGATCAAGCGAAAGAAGGTGTTCATTTTCTGCCTCCTTATCGTCCTGAAAATAAGATCCGATTACAGGAGTTGCTGGGTATTGCCCCAAACGCATGTAAAGATAGTGCTTCCATTAAGCTGGTAAAAGCCGTCATTGCCCAACGCGAAATAAAATCGGAAGAAGAAATTGCAGAAATCGAAAAGGCAGTTTTTATCACCAATGAAATGCACCTGAAAGCCATGAAAATGGCAGCGCCCGGGGTAACAGAAGCGGAAATCGCAGCAGAGGTAACCCGTATAGCTCTGGCTCATGATACACAGTTGTCTTTTCCGGTTATTGCTACTGTAAGGGGTGAGGTATTACACAATCACCATCATCATCACACCTTAAAAAAAGGGCAATTATTCCTACTCGATGCAGGAGCAGAAAGTCGCTCTCATTATGCCGGAGACATGTCGCGTACCTTTCCGGTAAGCGGGCGTTTTAGCGAAGAACAAAAAAAATTATATACTATTTGCCTGGCCGCACATGAAGCTGCTATCCGAAAATGCGCGCCCGGTGTAAATTTCATTGATGTTCATTATACGGCTGCCACTCATATCATCAATGGCTTAAAAGAGCTGGGCCTTATGAAAGGCGACGAAAACGAAGCTGCACGTGAAGGGGCTCATGCCTTGTTTTTTCAATGCGGAACAGGCCACCAGATGGGATTGGATGTACATGATATGGAAGACCTTGGGGAAGAATATGTTGGTTATACCAGTCAGGCACCCAAAAACACCAGTCTCTTCGGACTTAAATCTTTGCGTTTGGGTAAGGAGTTAAAACCCGGGATGGTGGTTACCATAGAGCCGGGAATTTATTTTATACCCCAATTAATCGACCGATGGAGAGCCGAAAACAAATTTGCGCAATACATTAACTACGAAAAGGTAGAGGAATACCGCAATTTTGGTGGACTACGCAGTGAAGATGATCTTCTGATTACCGAAACCGGCAGCAGAATTTTGGGCGGATTTGTACCTAAAACCATCGAAGATATAGAGCGGTATAAGGCGGGGGAAGCGCTTGATGTTATTCTGAATTCACAAACGAAAGCTTTCCAACAGCATTAATACGCTAAGAAAAAACCCGCCTTACAGGGCAGGGTTTTACAGGGTTCGATTAAATAAGCGTGTTTCACAACAAATCGTGTCAGGATTTGGGTTTGGGATTGATCATAAAATTCTTACTACAACTTACACTTCCATTAAATAACACATTTACGTTGTACTCTCCGGCCTCGTATGTTCTTGTAAGTTTATACGTAACTTTATAAGAACCCTGCACATCATCCGTGTTTTCTATCACCTCAATCTGATTGGCATTTTTATCGGTAATGTTTACTGTTACATGGGTGCTGTCGATTAAGGTATAATGAACCACAATGGTCTTATCTTTGATTTCTATTTTAACTGTTTGTTCGCTGTGTGGCTTAAAAGCGAAACCCAAAAACAAAGCTGGAATAAAAGCCAACCAGGTCAAAATTATTTTTTTTGGTTTCATGGAATATTGATTTTAGTTGTTAATGCTAATTTGGTGAAAACAAGAATAAAAAACAAGATCTTCTCTTGTTTTTCACAAGATGCACAGGCAACTTAGGCTAAGACTTAATCTGATTTTACTGCTCATTCATCCCGTATATGATGTTAATTTGTCGTCAAACTGGTGTTGATTATCAGAAAATCAGAACGAAAGATAATCGACAAAAGGTGCCAGAAATCGGATGGATTGAGGATTGGGAAACTGGTTTTTTATGCTCCCGATCAATAATACAAGGAGAAAAACAACCTTACCTTAGTTTGTTAGCCAGGGTGACACTTAGTTTGTGTTTGTTCACATTACCTTTTACGTCAAAAAATTCGGCATAAATAACATAGATTCCAGCCGGGGCTTTTTCGTTCTGTTCATTTATCCCATTCCATGTGCATGTTCCGCTTTGGGCAAGCATTTCGTTCCTCACCAAATGCCGTATTACATTTCCCTCAAGATCAAGAATAAGTATATTTGCCACTTTTCCTCCTTCAGCAAAGGTATATGTAATATTCAGCACATCGTTATAGCCGTCATTATCCGGAGAGAATATTTCAGGAGTTACCTTAATCTCTTCGCCTTGTTCCGCTTTCAGGTATTGCGAGTTCTGATATGCGGGTGTAGCAAAACCACAACCCGAAGCTGCAGAATTCCAATTCGTTTTGTCTGTGCCCGGACGATTAAAGTCTATCCGTTCAAGTGATACGCCCCTGGTAATGGAAAGCAACGGGAAATGCATTCGCTCTGAATAAAAGACATGATCGATGGTGTTGCACAAGCTATCACAAATGCTGATTGTAGCAGCATTATACAAGGCCGGCATATCAGGAACATTCAGTGAATGAGTTGGATTAGGGCTGTAATACTCGTTAAAAACGGCATCTGCATTTTCACTCATCAGCATATAATTGCCAGGGAATAATATAAAGCCCTTGCCGCCAGTAATTTTACAATCGTATGACTGCCCGCTTATACTATCATAACGCGCAAGTAACAAGGTACCGGCTTCAATGTTCTTGTCCGAACGGTTATACAACTCTATCCATTCCCTTGAGCCACTGAGGGGATCAAACATAATTTCATTGATTACCACATCATTTGCAGCCACGGCTTCTGGTATTGCAAAAGCCAGACTGTTGTTGTTCATATTGTTTCCGACACAATCGTAAATGCCTGATACAGTACACGTGTAAATGGTTTTAAGCTGGAGTGCCTCTGAGAGGATCAATTGAACCGACCTGAAATCAGGCTCCATGGGGAGTACGGTTGTTGGGGAGCCAATTCCCTTATCGATATTATAACTCCAATTATTGATTAAACTTAAGCTGTCTACTATTTCATCAAAGAACAATGTAATGGCTGTAGGCGAATTTACGCGGATATAACTTAGCTGTGGTACTTTGGTATCGGGATAATTTGCTTTTACGGAGTTCTCCCTGCCTGGAGTACCGCCCTGCGTGGCATTGCTGGCTCTCCAATTATCAGCCTCGCCACATGGATTTTTGGCATCGCGCATTTCCAGACTATAACCTCCTTCAGCTTTTACCTCATCCGCATACCAGGTATCCGCATATGCAATGGTATGAATTACTTTTCCCGTAGCATTGCGCAGTGTTATGATGGCTCCGCTGTTGTTAAGAGCCGGAAAGCCACTTATATTATAAACAGGCAGGCCGCTGCCGGCATAGGCTGCATATGCTTGTGTGCCGGCAAGTACTACAAAACTATCCGGGTGTATACTTAGTTTCCCTATGGTTTTAATGTGTCCGGAAATATCTATGGTCCAGTTATTCAAACTGATGTCGTATGCGGATCTGTTATATAGTTCTATGTATTCATATTCGGGCAAGGCCTGTGGCGGGTCAGGATCGCACATGATTTCATGAATCAGCACATCATAACTTTGGGGAATGTAATACGTAAAGTCTGCATTTGTGCTACTTAATGGATTTCCACTGCAATCGCCAAGGCCGCTAAAGAAAATGGTGTAGATGGTTTTATTGCTGAGTGGATTAGCCAGTGTAATTTTTACACTGTTGTTTACAGGTTGATTTAATTCCACCTGTGCTGTGTTTATTCCGTTGCTGATGTTGTATGCCGCTGTCTGTAATAGTTGTAAAGTATCCATGTATTCGTTAAAGTAAAGTATCAGGTGCAGGGAATCTGCCACTTCTATGCTGCTGAGTTGCGGCCCCATAGTATCGGCGCTTGCAGCGTAAACGGTGTTTTGTGTTCCGGGGCTTCCGCCGGAAGGATGCTGAGAGGCTGTCCAGTTATTTTCTGTTGGGCAATTTATCTCCGCTTCAGGGTTGATGAGTTCGAGCGACCAGCCTCCTTTATCTTTTTCTTCGTTTTTATACCAGGTGTTTTGGTAGTGTATTGAATCGATCGGCACTCCATTGTTATTTTTCAGGTAAAGCCGATCGCCGGTATCGTTAAGGCCAGGAAAGGAGTTTAATCCTATTTTATTGGGTATGCCAGCAAACAGGTTGGTATCAGCTTCGTCCAGCAGGAGGGCATAAGCTCCTGGTGCCAGCAGGTATGTGTGGGTAACAACTGCGCCCGAGCCCGGGTTATCGCTTATTTTCCAGCCGCTGAGGTTAATGTATTGTCCGCTGCGGTTATATAGTTCGAGGTATTCGGCATTGGGCTGGCCGTTGGAGGGATTGGGATCGGCCATGATTTCGGTGATGATGACATCCTTGTATGCACCGCTAATGGTAGTGTACCAGGTAAAGGGGTAAGCGGCCGGAGAGAGCACATTGCCTGAAAGATCCTGCAGGCCACTTATATATAAACTATCCTGTTGTGCGCTGATGAAGGGTGTGTTGAAGTAGAGGTGAATTACTCTGCAATTGCTGTTATCGCCAACTATAACTGAAGCTTGTGTTCCATTATTATAGGTAAGGTAGGAAGATGAGTTCTTGGCTTTGGCGGTATCTATGCACTCGTTAAACAGAAGGTCTATTTGTGTGGCTGAAACGACGGTAAGCTGCTGCAGTTGTGGTGGAATGGCATCTGAATATACCGGGCCTGCATAAAAGTTATCGTAATAAAATTTGGTGGTGTTGCTGCTGGTATAATTTGCCCAAAGACCCATAAAAGCTGAGTTATGAAAGACAGTGTCCTGAGCCGTAGCTTCAAGCTGGTAATTGATTCCGGCATTATAATCTGCATACAGTTTCCAAAAACCCAACGAATCGCGAATTACTTTAAGAGAAACAGCAAAAGGATTGGCTATAGCAGTATTCTGACCCCGGCACAAGGAGCTGAGTGTAGTGCCATTTTGCCTGAAAAGTTCAATAGCATCATTACTACCCGCTTCTCCGAATTGCAGGAAATACCCATTTAGCGACCCTTTCAAATTAGCCTGATCGGATACGAGATACACCCGTCCGTAATTGTTAGCTGAAGGGGAAAAACTTTGTTTTACATAACAACGCCATTCCATATTATTTAGTGCACTCACAGGACAGGACACTGACAGGTATGAGCTGCCCGCCTGAGATGCATTCAATTGCAGTTGTTTATTGCTGTTTATCACAAAGTTTGGCGTATCGCCCTGCCAGTGAGGATTAACGGTAAAGTCAGCGTCGGAGAAATCGTCAGCAAATTGGGCGAAACTTTTTGCGGATGCTAAACAGACCAATGCTATGAGCAGGCATTTGCGGGATCGAAAATGTGTACTTTGTTTTGTAAGGTTAAGAAGGTGAAAAAAGTCCATGACGCCTTATTTCATTGGTTGTTTGGTTAACTTCTATAAAGTTAATTAAAAGATATGGGGTTACAAATTGTTGATTGTTTGACACGTTTCATGATGATATGGTTTTCCTTCCTGACGTTTTTTAAGAAGAATATATACATTACCATGAATACCCGAAGGGATAAGCAGATAAAGATTGTATCGCCGAAGTATAAGCGGGAGTTGTATTTGTAAAAGGAGGTTCAGATAATGATTTCACATAGATTCTGCTGAAAAGGTAAACGAAGGCTTTTCGTCTTTCTTCTTTTCGTTCATCCCTTCTTTTTGCTTGACCAAAAAGAAGCAAAAAGTCAAGACGCAACGAATCCTGCCCTGGCTTCGAGAGCCTCAGCCAGCACTCGCCATTTTTCTGAATCTCTAAGGCGTGTAGCTAAAGCCCCCACCAAGAGATTTTGGAAAAATAGCGTTCACCCCTCGTCGGCATCGCGTTTCGCCCAGGCTTACACACGCCTTCGTAGGAAGATTTTTGATAATATATAGTATATTGTCGGTTAAATGCCAACCGGAAATCCGGACTTATTATGAAAATTATTTCCACTTTGTTTTTATCGTTTTCCTTTCTGTGGGCTTATTGTCAGGAATTAACTGTTCCGCAAGGTTACAGTGTGCTGGCCGAAACCTCCGGCGACCTCGACAAAGACAGTATTGCTGAAAGGGTGCTGGTATACAATACGCCTGATTCGTCGGAGTATGGTTATGTGCGTGAATTGCAGGTGCTGAAGCTGAAGGGGAATAAATGGGTATTGTGGCAAAAATCGAGGGAGGCGATTTTGAGCAGTGAGGAGGGTGGAATGATGGGAGACCCCTTCGGGGAAATTGAAATCAAGAATGGTGTATTGCTGGTGAGTTTTTTTGGAGGTAGTAGCTGGAAGTGGGCTTATACGGATAAGTACCGTTTTGAAAAGGGGGAGTTCCGGCTGATAGGTTATGAAAGTTATTCTGGCAAATTCTGTGAGCATTGGGATTCTTTTGATTTTAATCTGGTAACGGGAAAGATTGTTTATAAGAAAGCATGTGATGGTTGCGAGGAAAATGGCGTCGAAGTATGTAAAGAAGACGAAACGGAGACGTTTTTTAAGAAGAAGATATACATTACCATGAATACCCGAAAGGATAAGCAGATAAAGATCGTGTCGCCGAAATATAAGCGGGAGTTGTATTTGTAAGTACGAAGCTGCTTAGGCTCCGGTTTTCCTGAAATTATTGGCGGCCATTTCCTTTTTTTGTACTTTCACTAAAAGTTTCAAACCATGAAATCATCGAGCCTACAGTTAAGAAAGATAAGCCTGATTGAATATTTATTGGGTATTCAGGATGAAAAGATTTTTAGCAAGGTAGAATCTTCTATTCATAAAAGTTTAAAGAACATAAGACCGGTTGATATTGTGTTTACTAAAGATGAGCTTGTTGAACGGGCGGAGTTCTCGAACAAACAAATCAAAAAAGGGCATGTGATGAATCAGAAGGATCTGGAATCACAATCGAAAAAGTGGTAAACTATAGACATCGGCTTTATGCGTCAGATTATATGGACAAACTTTGCAATTGCTGAATTAAAGAATATCTTCCTTTATTACCGTATGGTGGCCGGAGAAAAGGTAGCGGAGAAAATCCGAAAGTCTGTTTTTAATGCTACTAAGCATTTACTTAAACAACCTCTGAGTGGTTCTGTTGAAGACAATTTAACTGAACTAAAACAAGGGCACCGATATTTGGTTGAAGGCAATTACAAGATTATATACCGGATTATTGATAATGATATTTACATTACGGATGTTTTTGATTGCCGGCAAAATCCGGTTAAAATGAAACGCTCCGAACACTGACTTTAACAGTGTTTTACAAATTCCCTCATTCCTTCACCACTTCCACCCAATGGCCCGGCACACGGGCGTTAATGGTATTGTCGTACATGGCTTCGGAGCTGATGGTGGGCAGGTAGAAGCGGCCGAGGTAGGTGGCGTTTAATAATACTTTTAGTTTTACGGTTTTGTTGGTTTCGAGGTTGTAATAGCTATATATCCTGTCGTCGCGGATGTCCTGGTAGTCGGGCTGCCAGCCTGTCTGAAGGGTTTCGTCCATGCGGCTGTTGTGTATTTCCCAGCCGGAAGGGAATACCTGGTTGAGGGCCATTTCGCGGAGGTAACCGCGGGTGCCGGGATTGGTAATGCTGACTTCGGCGTAGAAGTCGGTACCCTGTATGATTTTTTCCGGATTTATTTCTTTTCCATTTAATGCAAAGTATTTTACGCTGAGTGAAAGGTTGGCGGCGCTGCTGGTTTTGTCGCCAGCCAGGGGTACGCCTTCGGCAATGAATTTGACGTAGAGAGCGGCTCCGCTGGTGTTGCTGATGCTGATACTGGCTTGTTTGCCCAGCTCCTGTTCGCTGAGTTTAAGTTGTACCATGCTTTTGTTGCTGTTGCGGCTGATTTTTTGCGCGCCGTTGAGGCTGTAGTCGAAGGCGATGTGTTTGGCAAAGTTGGTGGCTTCGGCATATTTGCATATAGCGAGGAGCGCATAGGCTGTTTCCTGGGTGCTGAGCCAGGTGCTGTTGTTGAGTACGCGGGAGATGGCTTGTACGAGGCCGGCGGCTTTGGTTTTTTCTTTGAGCAGGCAAAGGGTGTGCAGGATCATGGCCTGGTCGCGGAAACCGGAACCATAGCTGTAACTCAGTTCCTGATAATCGGGTACGGTAAGGGGCGCTGTTTTTATGAGTTCCGCAGCTACTTCGGGTTGAGCGGCCAGGTGGTAGGCTGCGGCAAGCGTCCAGCGTGCGGCAAGGCTCAGGTTTTTGTCTTCGCGCATTCTGTTCATGGCGCCGAGTTCGGCATTGCCGGCCAGGGCCAGGGTATAAAGGCGGTAGGCTTGTATGTGCTGATCACTTTGGTGGCTGTATCCTTGTGAAGTGGTAGTGCCGGCACTCCAGTTTTTTGCGCTTTGTTGCTGGTAGCGCAACCATTTTGTTTTCATGTTGGCGGGCAGGGTGTATCCTTTCTTTTCGGCTTCTATCATAAAGTGTCCGGCGTAGTTGCTGCCCCAGTCGCTGTCGTAAGTCTGCCCGGACCAGTAGGCAAAGCCTCCGTTAATGGTTTGGAAGAGTTGGAGGCGGCGCAGGGCGGCTTTGATGTTTTTAGCGGTTTCTGTTTTTTGTTTTTCGTTCATTTCGGCTAAGCTACTCAGGAATAGTTGGGGGAAAACGGAAGAGGTGGTTTGTTCGATGCAACCATGGGGATATTGTATGAGGTAGTCGAGCCTTTTGGATAAGGAGAGTGGAGGCAGGGTAGATACTTCGATGCAGCCTTTGTTGGTGCCTTCTATTCCTTTAAAGCTGATTTGCTGTTGCCAGCTGGTATTGGCTTCGAGCAGGGTTTCGTAAGCATCAATTACTTTGGGGTTGGGTGTACGCACATCGAGTTCTATTTCGTGTATGGCTTTTTCCTGGCCGGAGGTGGCGGTAACTTTTACGCGGGCTATGCCTGTTTTTTCGGCTACTTTAAATTTGAAGTTAACTACTTCATCGCCGGGTGCTGCAAAGCTGAGGCGCTGTTGTAAGGAACCTTCGGCCTGCAGGAGCTCGTTGGTTTCTACGTTTATTTTCACGTCTTTCACGTGTTTTTCCATGGCAAAGATGTTTACGGGCAGGTATACGGTTTCGGCGGGACCAAGTACGCGGGGTAAGGTGGCCAGCACCATAAGGGGTTTGTTTACTTTGACGGTTTTTTCGGTATTGCCGTAAGCGCCGTTGTTGGCAGCTACCAGCATTATGCGCACGGAGCCTACGTAGTTGGGTATGTTTATTTTATGGTTGGCTACGGCGCCGGCAGCGAGGTAGAAGGGGCCAATGCAGGTGACCATGGGTTTGAAGCGGTTGGCTTTTATTCCTTTTTTGTTGAGGCCCTCGCCGTCGCCACCGATGCTGAGGAGTTTGTCTATTTTACCGGCATAGGCGCCGATCACCCGGTCGTACATGTCCCAGGTTTTTATGCCGAGGGCTTCGCGGGCATAGAATACGGGCCAGGGTTCGGGGGTTTTAAAGCGGGTAAGGTCGAGCAGGCCTTCGTCGACAATGGCCAGTGTGTAGGCCATGGCTTTGCCTTTTTG
>JACCDG010150960.1_pt1 | contig 25166 bp, 31 predicted proteins | sample 7442471 | NCBI WGS metagenome assembly JACCDG01 (sample SAMN15323444, study PRJNA562643) | freshwater metagenome | isolation source: river surface water | place: USA:Blue River Watershed | collected 2017-08-17 | reverse complement strand
GTTTTGCCATTGATTTTTGTGGTAATGTGATTTCCTTGTACGATGACATTCAGGTCAAACCACTCCTCATCTTTTACAAAAGTTTCTTTTGTATCTACGATGCCATATACGGAAGCGGTACGACGCCAGTCGGAATGCGAATTATTCACCTGAATCTCATAGCCTTGTTTGGGCCAATCGTTTTCTAGGAATTTGGTACAAACATAGAGACCTGAATTAGCGCCAGGATAGGTTTTTACGCGAGCGTGTACTTCAAAATTCTTGGGCGTATAGCCATTGTAAAAGAGGTGGCCGCGGTTTCCGTTGACAATCAGTTCACCATTTTCGATGCGGAAGGAACTCGGATTTTCGCTGATTTTCCAGTTATCGAGGTCTTTGCCATTGAATAGGTCGATCCATTGGGCATTTGAGGTAAAGCTCGCGAGGAGTAAGAGGAATAGGAGGTTTTTCATGGGATAGGTTTAGAATAATGAAGTTAAAAAAGTTTCGGGACTCACGACTAAAACCACTGATTTTTTAAAGTCCTTCTGATTTCTTGTGACGATAACGGGAATATTGTTTTCAAGCGCACATGCATGCTGAATGGCAAGTTTAAAATGATACCTGATTTATCTATGATTTGTATTTAGATGTAATATGTTTTTGATATTCGGACTTATCGTCGAAATTTTCGGCCAAATGTAAGACGCCGGATAAACTTTTCACGAGCGTAGTTACTTCGGAATTTCGTTCATGCTCAACAAGTAATATGAGGTAATTTTCAATCAATTTTGACAAACTTATGTTCTTCGCCTTAGCAAAGGTCTTCGCTTGTTTAATTACACCATGATCTAGCTTTAGTGTTAATTTCGTATCCATTGCTGAAAATTATATTTACTAAAGTAAATATTTAACACGTAGATCATTACAAATCAAGCATAATTCTCAAATTAGCCTTAAGTTTCACCTGCTGATTTTGTGTCAAACGACCCAATCTTTTAATAAGTCGGGTATTATCGATGGCACGAACTTGATCAACGAGCACATCACTTAATTCATCTAATTGACCCTTGGTCAAATGTACCCTCAAATATTCTAATTTCGGTTGGACATTTGTCGTAACAGGACAAATCAACGTAGACAAATGCATCGTATTTAGCAAGTCTGTTTGAACAATAATGACTGGCCTGGTTTTGCCAGCCTCCGTTCCTTTACTAGGGTTCAGGTTGGCTAACCAAATATCAAATTGCTTAATCTCCATCGATCAACATGTCAAATTCCCGCAAAATATCCATGGAATCGGCGGAAGTTAAAACGGATTCTTTAGCTAACGCTTTTTTCAACAATCTGCGTTTTTGCACCAAATTATACATGTTAACGGCTTCATTGATGTAACGGTTAACCGCCAAATGCAACTGTGCAGTTATTGCCTCCGTCTCATCAAAAATATGATCATCTAATTTGAGCGATAAGGTTTTCATCTTTTTGTTTTTTTAAAAAGTATATACTTTTGGTATATTATCAAAACTTAATCAACAGATTATCAGTTGATTGATAATAAAAAGAAATTCAAATGCTTCAAATTCCATATTTATCTATAAAATGATATTCAGATTCAGAAATCTTGTTTACTTTTACATCGTAATGGTTGGTAAAGCCTCTTTTCCTTAAAGGGTAACGTAACCAATCAAAAGATTTTCATAAAAAAACCTCTGATTTGCTAGAGGTTTTTTTTATGCTCGAAAGTATTGATTAAAACTAGGGACACCAAGGCCAATCCAAATTTATCAATTCATTGATATCACATATGGCTTATGCTCCGCCAGGTATTCATCCCACTCCTCCCGACTCCCCCGAAAGACATTCAGATCAGCGCGATGCGTGATGGCCAACAAATCCGCGTCGATGTTGAATTGCCAAAATGTGCAATCCATCATCGTGGGCCGCCAGGCATTTGTCGAGCTCAGCCAAAGTGTATGATTCCCAAAATCCTCTTCGATGAAATCCCGATATCCATCTCCATTCGTGTAGAAAATAGGCTTGTGTTTCGTATGCTTCTTCAGCTCTTTCATGAAGGCATGTAGCCGTTTTTTTACTTTATCATGTGGGATGGCCCGATTACCATGTTGCTCCACATCGATCACTAAGGGTAACTGCAAGCGCCTACCGTCCAAGTGTTTCAAAAAGTGTTGGGCTTGCTCCTTTCCATCCACATCAAAACGAAAAAAGTGGTAGGCTCCTACGGGAATATCCCGATCACGAAAGGCCTCGTAATGTTGTTCAAAGGTGTCGTCAATCCGATCGTCACCTTCTGTGACTTTTAAAAATACAAAATCCAGGGAATCTAGACCATCATAAATGACCCGACCATTCCAATGAGAAAGGTCTAAGCCACGCACCTCATAACTTTTGGCTAGTGCCCATGGATCACCGGGTTTGACCTGCTTTTTCTTGCTGGGCCAACGAAAATAGACCAAAGTAGCCAAGAGTCCAACAAAAAGAATGAGTAGAGCGTAAACAGTTTTGGTCATATTAATGTCCTTATAAATTCTAATTTATCTAAGATTACACCCATAAACTACTTAATTTCTGTTGCCTAATTTCGGAAATTAAGCGTTTCAATTCACGGGCACGGTTTTGATTATCAAGTACTTGGTTTTCAAGCTGCATCGCTTGATTGGAAACTTGCATTAATTCAAGCGCCTTTTGCTCAATTCGAGCATCCATCATGGCCTCTAATGAACCGGACTTAGGCTTCAAATAATACACCAAATCCATGTCCATCGCCGCAGCAACCTTACGTAAACTCGCCAAACTAATCGCTTCAGCCTGTTCACGTTGTTCAAATTTTTTAACGGCGGGTACCGATAAGCCCAGTCGGGAAGCCAATTGCTGCAAAGTCATCCCAATCGAGGTTCTCGTAGCATGAATCCAGCCCGTAGGGATACGATCCTTCCGTTGGCCATTGACAAAAGCGTGGATTTGATCGTCGAGCTGGTGATAGAATAGATTTTTCATTTTAACCTTTGGGTTAATATTTTTATCATAAATATAAACCTTTAAGTTTATAAAATACAAATAAAACCCCATATAATAAGTTAGCTAATAATTTAACCTTGACAACTCTATAAACAAGGCATAGTAATGAATTCAAATTTAGTTGGGATAAATTCATCAATTTTTCTTCAAAAATAACCCAATAGAGTAGATAAAACCTTGAAAATAAAAAAGCCTCCCGGCTCACACCGAAAGGCTTTGCAGAGGGGGGGAGTGACAGCTCCGTTTCACTTCGCTGTCATCCGCAAAGGGCATCTTGCACAAAGCCTGTCACCATTCGCTTACGAATGCTGATTCTTTTTTGATTCCATCGTTCGCCCAAGCAAGCTTGGCTCTCGATAGAATCAAAAAAGCCTCCCAGCTCACGCTGAAAGGCTTTGCAGAGGGGAAGGATCTACGTGTATCCAAAAAGAACAGAACCCCCAAATTATTCAAACAGCGATTTTTTCAGAATAATCGAATTATTTGGATAATAAAGAGATATTTCTAATTGAATTCGTTTGCATAAAATTGAATCAATTTGCAAGAATGTGGGCTAGATGTGGACTAGATTACGTACATTTGAATTGATTATATAATATACAATGGCTTCCATTAACCTTATTCTACAAGGCACTAAAAATCCCGCAGTTATCTATATCCGTTTGCGAGACGGCAGAAAACTAGATATTAAAGCTAAAACGAACTACCACATAAATCCTGAGAACTGGGATGAAAAGGAACAAAGACCAGTCAAAAAGCTACTAAAGAATATTGATTATGCTAACTTAGATACGGACCTAAGCGGCCTGAAAGTTTCCTTGCTAACTGAATACAACAAATCAAAAGGAATAAAGACAATTGATTCCAAATGGCTAAATGAGTTCATAAACCCTACTGAACCATTATCTAAATACCCATTAAATCTGGTTGACTATATAGATACGTACATTGAATTCAAGAAAAAAGACGTCAAAGAGACTACTATTAAAAAATGCAAAGGGATAAAAGAATTGCTAATCAGATATGAAAAGCACACCAAATCCCTAGTATTAATAAAGGATATAAATCAGGATTTTAAGATTGGCTTTGAGAATTATTGCGAGGAGATGGGATACGCTAAAAATACCACCGCTAAAAACCTGATATATATTAAAGCATTCTGTAACCATGCAAAGGCAAATGGCTTAGAAACGCATTTCCAACTTGACAGCGTGAAAATCAAATACAATAGAGCAAAACATATTTATTTGAATAATCAAGAAATAGCCAAAATTGAAAGCCTCGATGACCAAAGTTTAACGGAAGGATTGGTGAATGCTAAATACTGGCTATTAATTAGCTGTTATTGTGCTCAGAGAGTCTCGGATTTTATGCGTTTTGATAAATCTATGATACGGTATGAAAAGAATAGGAAAGGCGAACTAAAACCTCTCCTAGAATTTACCCAAGTTAAAACTGGTAAAATAATGACTATACCACTACACTCGAAGATTATAGAGATATTAGAAAAATTCGATGGTAACTTTCCTAAAAAGATATCTGATCAACGATATAATGACCACATTAAGAATGTATGCAAAGAAGCAGGAATAAACGAATTAACATTAGGCAAGTTATTCAATCCAGAAACCAAACTCCAAGAAGAGAAATTATACGAAAAGTATTTACTAGTTTCATCGCACATTGGAAGAAGATCTTTCGCGACTAATAATTACGGCAAAATCCCAACAACCTTTTTAATGCAGATGACTGGTCACGCTACAGAATCAATGTTTTTAACTTACATAGGCAAAAGCAACAAGGATATAGCGATTGAAATGACCGATTTTTTTTAATATCCCGATAGACTATTTACATAATTTAACCTGAATTATCCATGTTAAAATATACATTAAAAGAGTATAAGGAGGAGTTTGACAAAAAAATGTCCGAATATTTAATGAGATTTGAGGACAACACTCCTGTTTCGTTTATAGATGAACAAAAGGGCCTTTTCACTACTTATAATAATTTACTTTTATTGATTGCAGATAAACTAAAGGAATATGGTGACCTTGATGCCGCCAATACTATTTTTTTACCAAACACAATTTTTGATGGTCTTAAAAAGATAAGTCGTGAAACCTACGATGATATAAAGATTGAAGAAAAACTCAAACCTAAGATCATGGGGTTTCAGACTTTCGAAGAATACCTGGAAAACCGCGATACCAGTTCAGAAGATTATTGTACTAGGATTGACTATACCAAACTAAGGAATCATTTAACTAGCGTTGGTAGGATATTAGTCTTTTTATCGAATCAGTATTTAAAATACCAAAGCGAAACTTCAATAGACGCAGAAAATGAATCTCCAATTAATGTAAAAACGCAAGAATTAGAGACAAAGGCATCAGTTGACCCTCACAAACAAATAATCGATAAGCACTTAAGTCCATATTCTAAATACCTATCCAATTCTGAGGATTACAACATTTTAACTAATTCAATGCTAGAATACATTAGTAAAGGCAGTTTTCCTAAACTAGAAAAGAAGATTATATTCAGACAGATGGATAAAAAATGCATCGGATGGGCCTTAAAAGAAATTTATAAAAGTTTCCGTACCGAAAAGTTACCTATCGAGCTTTTTAGGTTTGCTCAACAGAACATTAATTTATTCGAGAAAGAAGTTATCGTTGAGGATAATTTTCACCAATCAAGCTTTTACAAATCATTTACTACTAAACCTAAATCGTATAAATATACTGATACCGATTAAAACACTGCCAATACCGCTAAAAACACCTTTTTTCTCGCTTTAGCCCACCAATTACACTCCTGAATTTTGTGCCTCACTAAAACCAAAATAGTATGGCACCCAATTCGATTTTACTCGAAACCCTTACGGTTGAGCAACTAAATCAACTAATAGGCACGTCCGTTAAAAACGGCATCACTGAACTTCATCATGAATTTCAGGCAAAACACCAATCAGAAGAACTTCTCACTCGAGAGGAAGCTTGCAAATTTCTTAAAATAGACGGCTCTACTTTATGGGCTTGGACTAACAAAAAGAAAGTCAAAGCTTATGGAATTGGTGCTCGTCGCTATTACAAGCGCAGCGAGCTATTGGAATCTTTAACCTTATTAAAAAAATAGGAGATGAAAGAATCCAACATCAAACCCAATCATGACAAGTCGCTCGAAGTGAGCCAGCTTGATTTAGAGACAGTGATCTCTAGACTTCCTAAAACGTTACAAGATTGCGTGACGGAATTCAAAACAGAGGAACAACGATTGATTGCTACCTATGCAGTTACCGTTTTGGCAGGCTCTTTAATGCCTGAGGTATGCATACGGTACGCGAACAAAATCGAACATCCATGCTTAATGCTACTCATTTCAATGCCTCCTGCCTCTGGTAAGGGTGGCTTGAATTTGATGTACAAGTTAGTGGAGGAAGTAAATTCCAAAATGCGTACGGAGAATGATGAGGCAATGCGTTCTTATTTACGTGAGCTGAAGGAAATTGAGGAATTAAAAGACAAATCGATACCGCTTCCTAAACCACCAAAGCAACCGCTTCATTTGATTCCTGGTAACACAACCTCGTCAAAGATGAACGAGCAGTTGGCTGAGAATGACGGCTTAATTGCTTCGCTAATCATGGAAACAGAGACTGATGGTCTTTCGATGATGCTCTCCAATAAGATGGGAGAAGCTAATTCCATCTTGTTTAGGAAGGCTTTCCACCATGAGTATGAAAGCCAGTTAAGAAAGCGAAAAGGTGAACACTTAGTTATCTCACGTCCAAAGCTAGTAATAATTGTTAGCGGTACTCCATCCCATATTAAAGGTCTCTTTAGAGGTAATGAAGATGGCTTGTTTAGTCGCTTCATGATTGTTACGGGTAACAGCCCATTGATTTGGGAGGATGTAAGACCAACACCAGGTAAACGATCGTTAGACGAAGTTTTTGCTGGACTCGGTAAGAATTTTACGGCTATGTTTGAACATTTTAAAGACAAGAAGCTAGAGGTTCAATTTAGTGGCTATCAATGGGATAAAATCAATTCGATTGGCGAGGATTACATGATACATTCAGTTGAAGAAGCTGGAGATTATGCATCCAGCATAGCTAAGCGACACGCAAATATGCTTTGCAGAATAGCAGCAATACTTACCGCTGTACGACATTTTGAAAGCAAATCAACTTCAGAGGTTCTTTACTGTAATGGTCAAGATTTTGAAACAGCAGTGTGGCTAATCGATCAATCTGCAAAAAATGCCTTGGAAGTTTTCAAGCAGCTAGAGGGAAAATACAAGAAAGGTAATTCAAAGAAAGAAGCCTTTTTAAGCGCTATGCCCGAAACCTTCGTGCTCTCCGAAGTGGCAAAAATTTATGAAGATTTGGGTATCAAAAAACGGTCTGCCAACAGATATGTTCAACAGTTGATGAAGGAGGGCCAATTAGAATGCCTTTCTCACGCGGTATACCGTAAGGTGACTCCTACGATTTAGATGAATGGCAAACTGACGTAGTGGCAAAGTTCATTCTGAGGTGAGCCACTGCGCCACTGCGCCACCTTATGTGTTTCGGGCTAAATGCCCATTTTTCAAACCGCTAACTAGATGTCTGGAATGCAAAAAAATTAAATTATAATGAGAACTACAAGTATAGAATGGACTGACAAGTCCCACAACTTTTGGCACGGATGTACCAAAATAAGCTCAGGATGCAAGTTCTGTTACATGTTTAGAGATAAGGATAAGTATAAACAAGATGGATCTGATATCCGACGATTAAGCGATCAAACGTTCTACAGCCCTCTATTAATTCATGAACCTAAAAGGGTGTTTATTAACTCGTATTCTGATTTCTTTATTGAAGAAGCTGACGATTGGAGAGCTGATGCATGGGAAGTGATACGTGATACCCCGCATTTAACTTGGCAGATATTAACGAAGCGACCAGAAAGAATCTTAGAATGTTTACCTGACGATTGGGGTGATAAGGGATATCCTAACGTATGGTTAGGTGTTTCGATTGAAGAGCAAATGTACTTTCATCGAGCAGAAACTTTGGCCAAAATACCAGTTAGGGTTCGATTTATATCAGCTGAACCGCTGTTAGAGGAGCTTGATATATTAGTTGTAAAGAACGGAAAACGAATTATCGATGATTTTCACTGGGTAGTCATTGGAGGGGAATCTGGTAATGATTATGGTCCACACCGTTATAGACCATCTGAGATCTCTTGGTATGAACGTATTGTTCAGGATCTAAAAACGCAAACCAGAGTAGCAGTATTTGTCAAACAACTTGGTAGCCACCTTCGTAAGACGATGAGGTTGAAGCATTACCATGGTGGCGAACTGGCGGAGTGGCCAACTAGTTTACAAATTAGGGAGTTTCCTGAGTAGTTAAATGTTGATAATGGAGGGGCTAATGTCCCTCCATTAATTCATAGATACCACATATGGTTTGTGTTTTTGTAAATAGCTTTCCCATTCTTCACGTGACCCCCGAAAGACATTAAGGTCTACTTTATGAGTAATAGCGGAAAGGTGTGCATCAATATTAAATTGCCAAAAAGTACAATCCATCATCGCAGGTCGCCAAGTATTAGTAGAACTAAGCCAAAGGGTGTGATCGTTAAAGTCATTGCTGATAAAATCTGAGTACCCAATTCCATTTGTATATATAATAGGCTTCATTCCAGTTTGGTTTTTTATTTCTTTCATGAAAGCTCGCAAACGGTCAATTACTTTTTCTCTTGAAACAACCGGGTTGTTGTCATATTCCACATCTACAATCAAAGGCATTTGCAATTCTTTACCATGCAAATGATTTAAAAAATGTCTTGCCTGTGCTTTACCATCGGTGTCAAATCTAAAAAAATGGTAGGCCCCGATAGGCACTTTACGTTCGCTAAAAGCTTCATAATGCCTAATAAATGTGTTATCAGTCCAACTTTCTCCTTCTGTCGCTTTCAAGAATACAAAATCGAGCGAGTCTAATTCATTATAATTTATATTTCCATTATGGTGGGACAAATCAAGACCTCGGACGGCATATTCTTTACTTAGTACCCACGGATTGTTTGATCCTCTTTTTTTAAATTTACACGATACTAATCCTAAAATAGAAGCAAATGAAAAGATAAGTAAGAGTGGAATGATTTCGCGGTTCATTTTAGTCTTATTTTAACTGCCCACGGAAAGAGGGCATAAAATGATTTACAACATAATACAAAACATAAAAAACACTATTGCAGATTACACTCCGTAAAAAGGCTATCCCAAAATCTGACTGAAATTGAATTCCGCCTAAAAAACCTGGGATTAGAAGAAAAATAATCAACCCAAGTATCTTCAAGGGCCATATAGTCACATAACGATTAACGATTACATAGATGTAATAGCCAATGGTATAAAATTCGAATGCTTTAAAAATCCATTCCATAGGAGCCTCATATAAAGGACCATTCCCTAACATCTTAATCTCACCTAATAAAGTACTAAATATAAATTCATCAAGCACAGAATAAATGAAGCCAGATACCAAAGGAACTAAAGCTCCAAAAAGAACTAATCTTGCAAAGAAAATAGGTGACAAATTTACCTGATATGGTTTTAAATTGTTATTTAGCATCGCCAGTCAATATGATTTGTTTCTTCTGATTATCAATGGTGATTTTGCCGTAGCGACTCATGGCACTTTGGCCAAAAAGCATACCTGCTGTGCGGTTTTTAGATACTGAAGCGCGTACGTTTTTCAAGATTAATCCGCCTATCTCCACTTCTCGTAACATGATCGTGCGAGAAACTTCTTTCTCACCATTCGCCATTGTATATCTGGCTGTACCTATGTAATCTTGTTCAGTGAGAAATCCATTTTTGATCATAAAGTCTACTTCTGTTTGGGAAATAGAGATATCACTAGCCCCAGTATCGAAAGTCATACTTAAAGGCAATCCGTTTATTTTACTTTGAACTTCTAAAGTACCTCCTCCAGTAGGTTTAAAAGGAATTATGTACGTTCCTACCACTTTATTTCCCGATTTTCCACTAGCATCCGCGGGCTTTGTCGAAGCAAATTTTGCTTTCCATCGCGTAATCAAATCCTTGAATTCAGGCTGATTTCTGACATTATCTAAGTCGTCGTCTTTTGCAAGATGTTCGAAATCGCGGTAGCCTTTGATGAAGGCAGTGTCTAAATAGGCGATGGATTGTGGGTATAATTTCATTAAGGAATACAGGCAAGCCGCGTCATAGTAGTTACCATCTTCTGGAAATTTTTGGAGGGTTTTGTTCAACCAGACTTTGGCCTGATTAAACTGCCCTAATTCGAAATAGCCGTAATGGCGTGCATTCCCCCCTGATCCCACGATGGTGTCTAGCTCGACGACTTTACGGAAATCTGCATTTGCACGTAAGGTGTCTTTGTAGTGCTTTGCATACAAGCGCCCACGATGCAAATAGGTGTACGAGTAATCGCGATCCACTTCAATCGCGGAGGTATAATCTGCAAGACCTCCTTCGGGATCTTTCAAAAATTCATCCTTCACCCAGCCACGGCGGTAGTAAAACCAAGGTTCTTCAGGATCCATTTCGATGGCTTTGTCAAAATCCTTCACAGCAGCTGCATAATTTCCTGTCAGGCGATATTCATCTCCCCTATTCCCAAAATCATGTGCAGAGCTAGAATCTAAAGAAATCGATTCAGTGTAATCCACGATGGCTTTATCGTGCAATCCCATTTCTGCGTATAGTTCAGCACGCGCGGTCAGAAATGAACTATGGTAGTTCTCTGGAATCATCTCAAAGATTTTCGCAAAATCAGCTAAGGCGTTTTTGTAGTCTTTTTTATAGCGATAGAGCTGAGAACGAACGTAAACCCAAATGTCCTTTTGAGGGAATTCCTTTATTAGGGAGGAGATTTTTGCGAGTCCTAACGTGAAATTTTTCTTAGAGAAAGTGATGAAGTTTCCTCGAATTCGAGAATCCTTATCGTCTAAGCTTATGGCATTATAAGAGTCCAGAATCGCTAAATCGTATTTTCCTACCATATAATACGCATAGGAGCGATTGTCATAAGCAGACGCGAAGGTGGGATCTAGCTTGATGATTCTATCGCAGATTTTGATTAGGTCATTGTACTTTTCTTGGGCAAGGTAAATGGTGGCTAATAGATCTCTTGCACGGATATTGCCTTCGTCTAATTCAAGTACTTTGTTTATGTCAGCGATGGCCTTCTCGTGTTGCTTGAATCCACCGTAGTCAAAGGCTCTTCCATAGTAAATGGATGGTTCATTAGGATTGAGAAAAATGGCTTTTGCATAGCTGGATTCGAATTTCTCCACATCATCTAAGTGGTAATAGATATCCCCTTTTAATTTCCAGGCATACGCTACTAGGGTATCCGTGTGTGGTAAATTTGCGATGGACAGATTGACTTGGGTGAGTCCTTGCGCGTAGGTCTTATTTTCTACGTTGATTAAGGCGATGTAATAATAGGCTTTCCCTTCTTTGGGGTTTTGTGCGATTTCTTTTTTTAAGAAGGCCAAAGCTTCATCGTATTTATCCTCTTGGTAATTGTTAATTCCTGATTGGAGGTTATAAGATTGCGAGAAAGTGGTGAAGCTTAAGAGTAAAAGGAGGCACAGAAGGGTGTTTTTCATGTGGGGGTTATAATGGGTGGTTTTTACCAATTAATTCTTGGATGATAGCTCTTATTACGCGATTTTAATATATAATAAAACAGATTATCTCGCATGTAATACATCTGATCATCTTCGGAATAGGAGAAGAAATCATCCCAGGTAATGTCCATGTATTGCTTTAATAATTGAGCATAATGTTTGGTATACAATGTAGAAAATTCAAAGATTCTAGAGAGGTCGTCCTTATGGATGTGAATACCTAAATGGCTAATTCGGTAGTAATCTTTACTGTTGCAATCGCAATCAGAATTATAAAATAAATGCTCTGCAATTTTTTCATTTAGGTCTTTGTATGAGAATAACCAATTTGTCAAATTGCGTTCTACACTCATATCAAACTTGCTGTAATCATCCAAAGCAAAATAAGCATTCCAGCCTTCCCTATCCATAAAGAGGTAAGTGGTAAATACGGCATCGAAAAGATAGAAGAATCGGTCAAATCCTTCGTAGTATTTTAAAACCTTTTCCACTTCATGGAATAGTTCTGTGTATTGATCTACAACAGCTTTTATTTCGACCATCCTGTAATTCAGTACATCTCCTGTTAGAATATCTGCATAAGCGGTATCGCATCGATGTTTTAGAGCGGCGTATTCTGCATCTGGAATAAAATCAGGTAAGGCGTCTAAACCTGGCTTCCATTCGAAGGGATAAGCTGTACGATCATATTCTATATGTATCATTTAAACAGCAAGTGAAGTGTTCATTAGCGTTCTAATATACTTTGTTTGATAGATGACATGTACATTATTCTATCTTTATTGAAAGTTATGGCATTATTAGTCCTACTAAGAGAAATTGTATAGTTATCGATATTTACTGCGTACCTATTATTAATATAGGCTAATGGAAAAGGCAAAACAGATTGTACTAAATTAATTATCTCTTTCGGCACACCAATATCTCCACTTTCAGGAATCATTAAATAAATTGTCTGTGCGATATGTCCATCTTTTACTCCTACAATGATATCACCCAACTGCCTACCATAAAATTTTGCGGAAACATGTTTCTTGTAACGATAGGCTGACACACCAGTTTTAGACGAAATGCCTATAAGCTCAAATTCAGATTTTGAAGGATATAGTGATTCCCCGAGGCTATAATTTTGACAATATCCAGTTTTTACAAAAAACATTAAAAAGAAAAAAAATAATTGGGTTATTAATTTCACGGCTATTTTGGAATATTTGTCAAAAGGGAATTTGTGGCATCAATATTTTGATCAGAACCTAATGAAGCAGCTCGTTTTTTCTCAAGTATAATGAGTCTCTCCTCTCTGATTTTTTCTTGGAACGCGACTATTTTATAATAATCATTCTCCCCATCAGAAAATTTCGCGATTACAATAAATAATTCAATAAAAACAAAGAAAAATAAAAATATGAAATACGCGAAGGCAGAAATAAATGAGCTCGTAGCTAAATCATGAATGATATTTAATTCATCTAAAAAACCTGGTGGCTCTTTTCTTACACGATCTTTTTCTTTTTCAAGTTTACCTTGAAGTTCATTAATTTCTTTGTTTTTCAAATTGTCATTAAATGCAATTTGTTGCCTAAGACTTGCGTTCTCCGATAATAACGGATGCGAACCGTAGGTTTTATTTGTGGTAGTTTGAGTATTACCAGGAGTATTCTCAACGGGGTTTTGAGGTGTACTTACTTTTGTGGTACTTGTAGCTAACTGTATTTTGAACCCTGATTTAGCAATTATCTCATTGTTTTTGCTTATTTGGGAATTTATTATTGAGTTGTTACTGTCAAGTTGAGCTATGGATAATTTGGTTTTATTATTTATAATTTGAGTCCTTTCACTAATTCTTGCTTCAATTAAATCTTCTTTTTTTCTTGCAATATCATTTTTAAAAAAAACTTGATCTAAAATCAAAGCCCCAATAAATGCAACAATAAGACCTAAAAGGCCTCTAATGATTAATGTTAAAATTATATTCTTTGTAGAACCTAATATAATCTGACGTTCAATTTGAATAATTATTAAACCTGCAAAAAGGCTTCCAATTATTCCTCCAAATACGCCGCTTTCGGCGTATCTAGTTGCAAATAAATATCCAACGAAACTCCAAATAGTACATATGATTAATAGCGCAGACGTAAGCTTTCTTACATACTTTTTACTTGTCTCGCTACACTCGGATAACAGTTTATAGTTATGGCCAGATAAAAAGCACCCAAATTTTAGCCAGAGATCTTCTGGGATTATTAATTTATTCATGGAAATTAAATTTTTCTGTTAATAATATCTGCCATTGTTAGAGCTGCTAGTCCTTTATTGAATCCGCGTTTGTATGCAAGAATAATTCTTATTGCCGTGCCTGTTTCATTGGCAATATCAAGTTTAATTTCTTCCATTATTTTTAGTCTTTCTAAGCAAATTGCTCTTTTTGACTCAAGCTCTTCAACCAAGTCTAGTAAATCCGCTTTTGTCCTTGAATTAATATGAAAATCGACTTCTTTTAAATATTCTTTAATGTCAATTTCTGCTTCTTGAATATCTGCCTCTAAATCTAATTTAAGGATTTGAATATTGTCGTCGCGGTATTTATTATCAGCTGTACTTAAAGCATCATTGTAGCCCTCAAGTTCGTAATTACGTCTAATACGATCAAAAATTCTTTTCCATGAAGTATCAGAATTTGTGCCTGAAGTATTCGCCGACTTTTCATCTTTTACGAATAAGTTCCTATCAATAATTTTCACATCATCTTGTGTGATTTCTGATGTTTGTTGTATTTCGGATGATATCCCCGATACCGCATCCTTAGGTTTAAATAAATCCCAAAATCCCATAATTTATATATTAATAGTTGGTACTTTAAATTGTTTGTGTCCTTGATCGTGGCATGCTTTACAAAGGGTAATTAATACATCATGTGAGTAATCCCATGGCTTTTTAAAGTCTCCCAAAGACTTTACATAATGATATTGCCTGTGATGAACCTGTAGGAACTTAGCATCACCGCAGTTTAAGCACTTTTTGCCATCCCTCTCTTTAATTTGGACGCTTTTTGCTTTCCACCTAATATCATTCAGTAAGTCTCCGTATTCCATGTATTCACTTTTAATATTACTGATTGCTAGAATGTTAGATCTAATTTTTCAATGGCAATTGCTTTTATTTCATTCAACTTCTTCTGATCGTTTTTAAATTGATTTAGTTGAGTAGCTAACTCGCTTGCAATTTTATTTTTTTCTAAATCATTTGGGAAACGATCAGGGTGTATTTTCTTCTTTAATTTGTCGTAAAGAATTGGTGCGTTGAACATACTCTCAATTACATTGTCCATATCTATCTCTTCGTGTTTTGAATCCAAAACCTGTTTGTCGACGTAAAATTCGTCTGCTTTTTTCTTGCTAAGGATTTTACGAATTAATATGGCTATGATTCCTAACTCTATAATGGTAGAAATTTTCCACGGATCAATATTCCATGAGGAGATATATTGTAAAATGTCAATTTTTTTCATGATGTCAATTTCCAAGTGAACGTGTATGCTTTTTTAATTGCCATTTCAAACCAATCAATCCGTGGGAATCATGTATTTCCAATGTGTCCCAACCATTAGAAACCAATTTTCTAACTAGCACGTCGTTATCAATTATCATTTTTCCTATACCCATTAGTTCATCTCGGGACATAGCTTTGCCTGATAAAGCTTTAACGCGGAATCCTCCAGCCAAAAATTTTGAAAACTCATGTCTAAATTCTAGTGAACCGATCGTAGTTCTTGCCTCTAATAAGGTGGGAACAATGCCATCAATATATGCGTTCTTTGCTGACCTATTCCAATCTCTAATAAATATTTGGCGTTCCCTTATATCTGAAAACCAAGTAACTAATCTATCCCAAATCATATCAGCTATTTAATTTCTTCAAATTTATTTTGATCATTTTCATGCAATCTTAAAATAGAAATAATAGCTGTTAAAACAACAGTGATAATAGCCATTAATACCAAATGTTCAAACGTGCTTTTTAAAACTTGGTCAAAACTTAACTCTGCTGAGCGAAATTCCCAAACAGACATTCCTTCTGTTTGAATTGCATGATTTTCGCCGAAAGCACAATTAAAACTCCCACTTGAAATTTTATTTGCATACGTATAATAGCCAGAACCATCAGTATCCGTCCAAAAAGTTCTATCCTTATTACCTACTCCCATATGTGGGAATAACACTATTAAAAATGTTATAATTGCTCCAATAAGAAACGACGTAAAAATTACTTCTTCCTTTTGTTGTGTTGCGCTCATTTTATTCTATTTCGGGCTTATCAGACTTTTTTTCAGAGTCACCTTTTACTTCTTCAAACTTTTTCCCATTTACAGCTTTTCGTGCTCCACGAAATAATGCAACTGCGCCCCATATTACCAAGCCTTGTAATAATCCTACAACAATAGCCTCTCCTCCAGATTTGTATTGTGTAAGTAGTATTGTAATTAAATTACCCATTTTAGATATTTGATAAATTATTGATTTTCGAAATGAAGAATATCCCTCAAAGGGAGATCGAGCTTTTTCGTAATTACGTATATTTGATAAATACTAGTATTTATTTTTCCTAGCTCAATACGACTTATCTGGGTATAATCGATACCTGATTCATGAGCGAAGTTTTCTATTGTGAGACCTTTGTTCTCACGTGCTTCTCGGATTTTATTCCCAACAAGTTTACAAACTTCTTCTTTGGTTAACTCCATCCTGACAAATATGCGATAAGCCCCAAAATGATACAATGGCAGATTTGCCATATTGATTTAACGGTATGTGCCATGTAGGCCACATTTTTCATGCATCCCATTTTAGATTAATAAAATAAGCCTCTTGAATTTCTCCAAGAGGCTTATTTTGCTTGTTTATCCTACCTTAAAATGGTGGTAGGGATACCATTTGCTACCAATATAGTAGAGTATTTTATGTATTTTATCTTTTACGACAGCATCGATATACACCTTTGTTCCTTTGGGAAGATTACCCACTTGACGAATCACTTCAGCTCGTATCGGGGTGTAGAGTTCGAGTATGATTCCCTTGGGAGTGATAACTAACAGTACATTAGGATGCAGAAACTCGACTTGCTGTTTCTTTGCCATGCTAATTCAAGTACCAGTTTGTGCTACCACCTGCAAGTCCTGATTGAAGCTGGTGCGTGAAATCAAAAGCATTCACGCTGCGTTCTAGGAAGCTATCCACGTAACTTGATTTGTTAGCACCCGTGAACAGATTGTACATCCTCCATAGGTTAATATCTCCTGCATCATTACGACAGAAGCTTTGGTCTTGGAAGTAATCCTTCGCAACAGAACCAAGCTGTGTATCTGTAAACAAGAGAGGTGGTATCTGCTTTTTAACCTCATTTGGCAGGTAATTATACAAGCGTGCACGACCTAACACTTGTGCAAATTGAGCCTCTGTCAGATTATGCTCTGTGAAACGCTGCATAGCTCTTAAGTGTGATTCCGGATTATATATGCTAATCATATTCATTATTGCATCCATTAATTCCCCTTGGCTTTTAACCATGAGCTTTACCTGTGCACCATCTGACCAAACACAAAGGTTACTGCACACCTTGACAGAGAACCCAATAAAGATCTTGAAGTGCTCCGCAGAACCTTTCTTGTTGTTTAGCTTATCATCCCCGTAGCACTTAACTCCCCCTATGGTTAGGCTTAACGTCTGCCCATCAATGGTTCTTTGGATGCTGGGTATCTCGAATACAAACATTGCCCTCTCGTAATAGATGGTTCTTTCGTGATCCTCTAGCTGACTTGCTGGTTTGTAGCGTGCTTCTGGTGTTCTTCCTTTGATGGGATGAGAAACACGGATGCTTGGAGAAAGAATATCCTCCCCCTTGAAGCAATGGTTAATCACGTCGTATGTAGTCTGAATGAAATCCCCGTGACTAATCAGCGGTTCATTGTCCTTACTAAACACAGGTATAATATGCTGTCGTTGAATTTCTTGCAGTTTTACCTCGATGGTATTAGCTCCTATAAATGCTGAGCTACTAGATGCAATTGTTTGCTCTTCTAATTCGATATAAGTAGCGAATTCCTCCACCTCTACTGATGGATTAACTATTAGTTGATTGTTCATATTTAATGGGGTTTAAGTTGCCTTCTAGGGTACGATTTTTAGCTTGTCTTAACTCCTGCTTTCTCTTCTCATAATAGGGCAAAAGCAGGTCATTAAACTGGGTGAATTGGTTGTATAGTCCTAGTAATTCAATGATAGAGGATGCATTGTTTATACGATCTTTCACATAATCAATTTGAGGTTCTAATTCCTCCATACACCATTTAGAGATGATGTTTCCTGTTGTAGCAGATAGCTTATGTTCAGGCTTACCAAAGAATAGTCCTGTACGGTCTTTGCTAGCATGTGCCAGGTTCTTATTGTCTATATCAAACACGAGCGTAAACTCGTAATCTAATCCATCTCTCTGAACAGATTTAAGTCCTACCTTCTCAGGAATGGTTTTACCATTCTTCTCTGTAAGCACGTAGTCTTGTTTGGTTCTCACCGTAGCAATGATGTGAACAGGTGCTTGCAAGATCTTTTGAACAAAAGCATTATGCCGCGGTGTAACCTTGTTCCAATTGGTAAATGAGTTACCAGAAAGAGAACCGTGGTAATCAAGCAGGCATTCCCACTCGTGAGTTATAGAGTCTATAACAACCACTTCTATTCCTGAAGCAACACAGAAATCAATGGCCTCAATGTACTTCTCTGGTTCGAACGGTGCTGAGATACCAAGCACCTTGTATCCTCCTAGATGAGCGTATAGATGAGATGATTCATTCTCTGTATCTATGACAGCCACCTTTTCCCAAGATTGACATAATCCGTGTGCAACAAGCAAGGCAGAATATGTCTTACCACTACCACTATGACCTTGAATAGCCATCTTAATTTTAGCCCGTTTTCTTTGGGCAGTTTGAAATTCCATAACATATGTAGTTTAGGTATAAATGAAAAAAGGGGCATAGCAACTTGCTAAACCCCTTAATGCGAAGAAATAACTAACTTAATTAGATTGCTAGTTTATAACTGTTTTGATTAATCTTCTCCTCAACTACTTCAAGTCGAGATTCTCCTAGCAGCTCCATACTTCCTTTTGGTCGGTAGGCATAGCTGTGAGCTAGCGTGATTACTTCTCCCGTCGTTTTGTTGGTGTACTCGTAAGGATCTGATTCAATCCGTACAATATCTCCTTCAATCTGTTGTCCAATCATGATTTGTGCTACCTCAGGACTGAATGTAGAAGGGATCCTGCACTTTCGACTGGTAGCATAGAACTTCCCCGTGTTTTGTGACTGAACAAGCTCCAATCCTCCTGAAAGCTCAAGAAGAACAAATGTTTGGCCATTAGATGAATTGACCTTCTCAAAGTAATCTGATACAATTACCATAACGTTAATAATTAAGAATGTGAAAAATGATAGGCCTGAATTGACCCAGGGGCAGACACCCGCCTGCCCAGGACCAGCAGGGGGTTGCCGTCTGGAGTAGACGTTATGGGGGGATATACAAGAAAATTTTAAAATTTGAACATTTTGTAAGGTGGGGGTAATAATAATTGGGTGATAGAAGTAATTAGCTTAGTATTTACCGCATTAAGCTCATTAAAGCTTTCAACAAATAAAGAATCCATTTGATGATCTATAAATTAAATCGTAAATTTTATGAAATAAAACGAAACAAACCTTCGCTAAAATATACCAAAGTGGGAGGCTATGTGAAAGTTCGTTTCGTGTATAAATGAGTTATGCCCAATTTTAAGACGACAAACAAATGGATATATTCATAGACACATCAGTAGTTTATACTGACCCTTTTTGGAAAAGAAACTTTCCGAGACAACTTTTAGAAGCTGCCAAAGGCGGACGAGTAAGAGTTTATATTGCTGACGTTGTTCTAAGAGAATTAAAACGAAACTTTGAAAAGCAATTAGACAAAGAGTTCTCAGCCATTAATTCAGCAAACGGCAATATAAAAAAACTAACACACAGACATCAAGATATTCCAACACCGACCAAAGACCAATACTTAGAAGATTTTGACAAGTATTACGAAGAGCTTTTTAAAAACAAAAATGTCATCAAGCTACCGACAGATGAAAGTATGTTTAGCGACCTACTTGACAGAGCAATTGAACGTAAAAAACCTTTCACAGACAATCGAAGCGAATTTAAAGATGCTGTGATATGGACTACCTATTTTAAATATGCTAAATCAAAAGGACTAGAAAACTGTCACCTAATTTCTAACAACAAAAAAGATTTTACGAACAACGATGGAAAGTTGCATCCCGAGTTAAAAAATGATTACGACAAATTTGAAGTTCATATCATAATTGATGACTTCTACAAAGCAAACAAAGACACTATTGATAAGCCACTTATTGAGTTCCAACAATGGATAGACAAACAATTAATCAACGACAAATATGTTTTTGATTTGCTATTTAATAAGGAAACTGACAAAGTTTATGATGAAGTAAGAAGAAAATTTGAAAACGCTGACCCAAGTTCCTTTGTTGACGACAGAGTAAGCGGTAATGTTTTTGGTGGTTATGTTGACGTTGATGAACTTGAATGGTATGACTGTGATGACATTGAGATAGACGTTATAAAAGAATATGCAATAATTTCAGGTAAACTAACTCTGAATGTTACATTAGAACTGTATAGCTACAATTCAGTTAGAGACCCTGGTGACGACAAGTTCCCTTACTATGGTAGTGCGGACAGAGAAGTAAATGTATATTTCAACTTTATTTTTGACAAAGACGAAACACCGAAAAGTTTTGAAGTTACATACATTGAATAGAAAAACTGGGCATAACAGGCATTTTGCAAAAAAGCGGGTACATTGGTTAATTGAACATTATGCCTCGCATCTACATTTGTGGTGGCTTGAAAGTTATGTGTTCCGAAATCGCAAAATTCTTAAACCCGCAAACCGTTATGGGGCATTTTAGTAGACGCAATGACAATGGAAAAAAATAAAGAAGAAATGGACAGAGAAACTTTTCAAAAAGCAATTGAGAATTCGGAAAACGACTTCGAGAAAAATCTGACTTATATCAGTGCTGGTGCTTTAGGACTTTCACTCGCATTTATAGAAAAGATTGTTACGTTAGAAAATGCTGACCACTCATATTTTTTAGTTATTGGTTGGACTCTTTTAACAATTACTTTAGGTTTAAATCTAGTTTCACATTTAATTTCAAAACACTTTATTAAAATCTCTAGGGACGAATTTGACAAAAAAGATAGAACCGTAATTTTAAAAATCAAGAAAAGAAATGGCAAAATTGATTGCATAAATTGGATAACTGTTGCCTTTCTAATTCTTGGCATTAGCTCAATCGTAATATTTTCATCAATAAATACAGTGAATATGGCAAAAAGTAATAACAAGCAGACACAACAGTCTGAAACAAAAAAGGAAAAATTCGGTAGGACAATTCCAGTCCCTCCTACTCAGAAAAAAGACACAACAAAAAAAGAGAATAAAAAATGAGTAAACGAAACAACCCTAAGCCGAATGAACAAAATCAGGGCGGACAAGAGTTAATTAAAGAAGGAAGAAACATTCCTGTTCCAAATCCAAATCAGGGACAAGGTTCTACACATGGAAATGGTAGCGGTCAGTCCACCACTGCTGAAAAAGATAAAAAGTGACAAAACGCCCTATAACACGGGTTTGGCAAAAGTGATAATTTTGTGATTCGAAATCAAATTTGTGACAAAATCCTCCCACTTCGCTAAATTCGAAACATATTCAATTCCTAATATTAAAGCTATATATATAAAACTGTAAGCAAACCAGATTAGAAGCTAAAAGGACATATTTAGCGGGGAGTGAGTACACCTCTTCTTTCTTACAAAGAAAAAAATTCCCTATTCCTTCATTTTTCAAATTGCAATAATAGAGAATTAGAACAAATGTGGGCTAAATGTGGACTAATATCAAAAACAAAAATCCTTAACTACCTAATAATCAGTAGCTAAGGATTTGTTGTTGTAGAGGGGAAGGGATTCGAACCCTCGATAAGCTTGAGGCCTATACACACTTTCCAGGCGTGCTCCTTCAACCACTCGGACACCCCTCTGAATGGACTGCAAAACTAGCAAATTATTTCGACGAATCGAAAAAGCTGTCCATATCCTTTTTGAATTGAATCAAGGATGGTTTGTGGATATAGTACATGTGGCCCGACTCATACATCTTGATATCTACCCTACTGCGTTGCTCCGGACGTAAAAACATGTGCTCAATGTCATACAAAGCCGTGAAATACGGCGTCGCAAAGTCATAATACCCACAGCCCAAATACACCTTCAAAGCCGGATTCTTCGCCATCGCATCCCGCAAACTCTCCGCCACATTCAAATACTTATTCTGCACATTCTTGTACGACCACGGATACACATCCCCAAACACATTATATCCCTTCTCCTCCTTAAACTTCAATTCCTTCTGCATATACGCATTAATCGTCGAAGTAAACGGCCCATCGATGTTCGCAAAGGACGGATCAAAATCCACGTACTCACCTGCATCATCTAAGTCCCGACCGGTAAAGCGGGCATCTAGCCGACCAACAGACAATCCATCTGCCCGACGTAACGACTTATAAAAACGATTCTCGTCTACGCGCAAGTTAGCCTGCAAACACAAGTCTTTGGAAAGTCCCGTATAATAAGCCAATTTACCGGCGATGGCATCTTTCTCAGCGGCCGACAGCCATCCGCCCTTAATCAAAGCGGATGCATATTCACCGATAGCCCAGGCTTCTGATTCCTTTAAAATATCCGCCAAAGGTTTTGCCTGCAAGGCTGGACTTAATTTCTTATGATACCAAGCCGCAGCCGTGTAAGACGGAACATACAATGCACGCGGCAAATCATTCCCAATCGCATAATCATTGGTCCCAAAATTCAAGACAGCCGAAATCAAGATCACCCCATTGATGTAAATCCGATGGCGATCCTGCAAATGCTTCGCCAACCCAGCCGCACGCGTTGTTCCATAACTCTCGCCCGCTAAGAATTTGGGCGATGCCCAGCGCTCATAGCGACTTAGAAAATTACGCACAAAAGCACCAATCGACTCAATATCCTCCACATAACCGTGGTATTTACTCGCATCCTGCCCGACAGCACGCGAATAACCCGTGGAAACGGGATCGATGAAGACCAAATCCGTTTTGTCCAACCAGCCATATTCATTGTCCACATACGTATACGGCGGAGCAGTTGCCGTACCGTCATCTTTCAAAACGACACGCTTCGGGCCCACGCCACCCATGTGCAACCACAAGGACGCAGAACCGGGTCCGCCATTAAACGTAAAAGTCAAGGGACGTTTGCCCGCATCCTCACCATCTTTTTGGTAATAGGTAAAAAAGATCTTCGCTAACACCTTACCTGTATCCGCCTTCATGTGCATATAACCGGTATATGCCGTGTAATTCAATGGCTTCCCGGCCAAGTTCAAGACATGCGTCGTCTTCACCACTTCCACCCCCTGAATGTCCATCGTAGGCTTTTGCGCAAATAGCCCAAAGAAGCTCAAACAAATAATTCCCGTTAAAATTGATTTCATGTTAAAAAATTTAGAAACGAATATAAAAATTCTTTGGCAATAAAAGTCTTTTGACTTACTTTTGCCTACTACTCTATATAACATATAGACTTTATAATTTTATTAAGAAAAAATTTATGCAAAGTTTCCGCTCTGAGATAGAAAACCCAATCGTTGAAAAAGACATTCTGGATTTGGCCAAAAAGATTGCCCAATTCAAAGCTGGCGAGATTCACGAGGAGAAATTCCGTAGCCTTCGTTTGGCACGTGGGGTATATGGACAGCGCCAACAAGGCGTTCAGATGATCCGAATCAAATTGCCTTATGGCAAGATTCAATTCCATCAATGGAAGCGTATCGCGGATATTTCCGACGAATATTCAACCGGAAACTTGCATTTAACTACTCGTCAAGACATTCAAATCCACTTCGTTTCCTTGGACCGCACGCCGGAACTTTGGGCGAAATTGGAACAAGATGATATCACCTTGCGCGAAGCTTGTGGAAATACGGTGCGTAACATCACCGCTTCCCCTACTTCCGGCATCGACCCCAAAGAACTTTTTGACGTAAGTCCGCACGCAGACGCAGCTTTCCGTTATTTCCTACGCAATCCCATCTGCCAAGAAATGGGGCGTAAAATCAAAATGTCTTTCTCTAACACCGAAGAAGATACTTCACTCGCCTATCTACATGACCTAGGCTTTATTCCCAAAATCCAAAACGGAACGCGCGGATTTAAAGTCGTGGTAGGGGGTGGTTTGGGGGCCCAACCGATGTTGGCACATACCGCCTACGAATTCCTCGCGGAAGACCAAGTCATTCCATTCATCGAGTCTGTCCTTCGCGTGTTCGATCGCCACGGCGAACGTAATTCACGCCACAAGGCACGTATGAAATTCTTGATCCAAAAAATTGGCTTCGAGGAATTCATGAATTTGGTAAATGCAGAAACCAAAGCCTTGAAAAATCATCGCTTCGCGATTGCAGATGCGTCGGCATGGGAGGTAGCTGAACCAACCTTACAAGCAGACATCGCGGCACCTGAAACGGCTGAATACCAAACCTGGATCGACACGAATACCTTTGAACAAAAACAAGCAGGGTTCCATGCCGTATATGTGCGCATCCTGAATGGAAATATTTCCAGCGACACTTCGCGTTCATTAATCGAGGCGCTGAAAGGCTACATCGGGGATGATATCCGGATTACGATCAACCAAGGATTGATGTTGAAGTATGTGCCTACGGCCAACTTGCCTTATGTCTTCCAGGCATTAAATGCCCACGGCCTAGCGGCACCTGGGGCGAATTCCATCGCGAACATCACGGCATGCCCGGGAACGGATACCTGTAATTTAGCAATTTCTGATTCAACGAATATTACGTCAAAATTGGAGCAAGTGATCAATGAGGAATTCCCGGCTTTGATCCATGATTCAGCGATGAAAATCAAGATTTCGGGATGTATGAATGCCTGTGGCCAACACAGCATGGCGTCCATCGGATTCCACGGATCTTCCTTGAAGGCTGCAGACAAACGCGTTTTACCCGCTTTGCAGGTATTAATCGGCGGAGCGACGCTTGGAAATGGAGAGGGTCGTATCGCGGATAAAGTGATCAAAGTTCCTTCCAAAAGAGGTCCCGAGGTGTTGCGCGTCTTATTGAACAACTTCGAAGAAAATGCCCAAGACGGCGAGTACTTCCACGAATATTACGATCGTCAAGGCGAGAAGTATTTCTACAATCTGTTGAAACCAATTGCAGATTTAACAACCTTGGTGGATTCAGACTTCATCGATTGGGGTGCGACGGATACCTT
>JACCDG011757631.1_pt1 | contig 25171 bp, 25 predicted proteins | sample 7442471 | NCBI WGS metagenome assembly JACCDG01 (sample SAMN15323444, study PRJNA562643) | freshwater metagenome | isolation source: river surface water | place: USA:Blue River Watershed | collected 2017-08-17 | reverse complement strand
TTGATCGCTTTAAAGACAACGGCGCTGCATGCAATATTGGTTCGCTTGATAGTGCACTTGCGTGTTGGGATGGTCTCTCAACCACCGATGAGGTGATTGCAGAGAGTACGGGACCAAATGTTCCAAATGGTACGGTTACGACACTCCATTTTCGTCTCAGTGTTGGCTCATCAGTGGTGCAACCTTCTGGTACCTACACAGCAACGACTACGGTAACTGCACTTGCTCTATAACGAAAGAGTCCCAATCAGCATAGCTCAATTGCTGTATGTGTTTGCACTAGTTTTGGTTTTTTATTACGTACAGAAAGTCTCTCTTTATCTTGTATAGGTATACGTACAAAGATGGGAACCATATCATATATGATATGGTCGGAGTCCTTAATTAATCTCAATATTGTATGGGGTATTCAGATTATTATGATGATATCCAGATTATTGTGATATCTATATCATGTGTGGTTCAGACAGTTGCCGTAGGGTCAAAATGACGCATGGTATTATGTACGGTATGCAGGCGACATATCGGCAATCGTCTCTCTCGACTTTCATTGCGTTTATCATAGGAAGTCTTTTTCTTATTGCACCACTCTTATCCGCGCATGCAATCACTGATACATTTACCGTACAGACCATGGTGGGTGCCGATACCACACCCCCATCGATACCCACAAACCTTGTAGTAACACCCATTGCGCCGACACAGATTGATCTTCAGTGGGATCCATCAACAGATGATTGGATGTTGGGCGGATATCATGTATGGCGGGACGATATTTTGATAGCTACGACTACTGCGACGACATACGCTGATACGGGACTTACCGCAAGTACAACCTATCGTTACTATGTCACTGCGTTTGACAGTGTCTTTAATGAATCAGCCTCGTCAACGGAAGTGAGTACGACGACGCCTAATCCGCCCAGTCCTCCTGTAGAAGAGGAAGAAGTAAGAACAACGTATGGCACCCGCTTATCTCTGGGAACACAACTCTTGTCGCTTGAGGTCATTCCCAGTCAGTATGGCGCGGTACTGCGCTATACAACCCGTGATGCTGTTCGTGGTGTCGTGCGCTATGGCGAGAGTACGGCGTATGAGATTGGATCACTCCACGAGCAAGCCTTTTTGCGAACTCATGAAACCAATGTGACAGGCCTCAGACCCAGCACCACCTATACCTTTTCAGTAGAAGGTGAGCTTATCAATGGTCGTTACGGTGTTATGCATACAGGCACTTTTACGACACTTCCTGTAGATGATGTATTTGCACCAGGTAACGTGATGAATCTGAGTGCTGAAGAATCAAGTGGTGGTGTCATTCTTACGTGGGAGAATCCGAATGATGCAGATTTTGATAGGGTTCGCATCTTGCGCAGTGATCGTTTTTATCCGAGTGATAGTGCTGATGGATGGCTCGTCTATGAGGGTAATGGGGAAGCGGCGTATGATGATGGTGCAGCACGTAGTGACGGCTGGCGATACTACACGGTCTTCGCATACGACTCACGTGGCAATGTATCATCAGGTGCGGTAACAGCGATTCTGATTGGAAATGCGCCTCCGCCACAGATCGATACCGCGACTACGACTCCTATTACACTTACATTTTTTGATCTTCACTTTTCTCAAGAAGGAGAACGCATCATGCCTGATACAGAACATATACTGATTGATGGTTCCAAACAGCTCACCGTTTCTCTACCGTATGGTGCAGTGCCAGAGCATTTAAAAACCATTATTCTTGAGGTTCGTGATGATGCCGATCCCTCACGCAAGTCGCAGTTTCTCTTGCGCGTTGATGCTTCTCATGTGGCCTATACAGCGACACTTGCCCCATTTGGTATTGTGGGAACGTTTCCTATAACGCTCACGGTATACGATTTTGCGACACGTAAGATTGGACAAGTCCATGGAACGTTGGATTCTCGTATTGAATCCGATGAAGTCTTTGATGAGGCAACTTTCTTCCAATATATTGTACGTACCACATATATTGTCGTCTTTCTCATAGTACTCATCGCTCTTGTTTTCCTCGGCAGACGGCTTTTACGGACCAGTTGGTAGGGTATACTGGAGAGAGTTATGAGCACAAAAAAAAGAATTGCAATTAACGGATTCGGTCGTATTGGACGGGCGTTTTTCCGCATGTCGTATGACCATCTCGATTTTGAGGTTGTCGCTATCAATGATCTCGGTGATATTAATAGTCTTGCGTATCTGTTACGTTACGATACGGTCTACGGCCATGCGCCGTACACAGTGGAAGTTGCTGAAGGAGCACTTGTTATTGATGGACGAAAGGTTCGCTATGTATCTGAACGCGAACCTGAGAAGCTTCCGTGGAAGGATGAGCAGATTGATCTTGTTGTTGAGTCAACAGGAATCTTCACTTCATATGAAAAGGCCAAAGTGCATATTACTGCTGGCGCTCAGCGCGTAGTAATTACCGCGCCCGTGAAAGATGCCTCACCTGAGGGGAAGACTATTCTTATGGGCGTGAATGAATCTGATTTTGCAACATGCTCATTGACCTCAAATGCATCGTGTACCACGAATGCTGCAAGTCCGCTTGTGGGAATCCTTCATGACGCAATTGGTATGGAGAAAGCTATTCTGAACACCGTGCATGCATACACCGCATCACAAGCACTTGTCGATGGTCCGAGTAAGAAGGATCTTCGCGAAGGCCGCGCCGCTGCACAAAACATTGTTCCATCTTCAACGGGTGCTGCAATAGCAACTTCGCTGGTTCATACAGACCTTGTTAATAAGTTCGATGGCATATCTATTCGTGTACCTGTTGCTGTTGGCTCTATTGTTGATGTTACCTTCATTGCACAGAGAGACACTACTGTTGAAGAGGTGAATGCAGCTTTAAAGAAAGCGGCGGAGAGTCCAGAATGGAAGGACATCTTTGCGGTTACCGATGAGCCGTTAGTCTCATCTGACATCATTGGCGCACGTCATGCATCTATTGCTGACCTCGCTATGACGCGCGTTGTGGGTGGCAACTTGGTAAAAGTGCTCGCGTGGTACGATAACGAAACTTCGTATACCTCAACCTTAGTTGCGCATGTCGCGAAAGCACTCGTATCATGACCGTCTATTTTGCCACTGATCATGCAGGATTCCCCTTGAAAGAGGCACTTGTCTCGCATGTTCGTGCGCTTGGCTACACTGTTGAGGATTGCGGTGCATCTACACTTGATCCTCATGATGATTATCCTTCATACATGAAATGCGCGAGTGAGGCGGTTGCGCAGAATCCAAATAAGCATCGTGCGATAATTCTTGGTGGTTCTGGGCAAGGGGAGGCAATTGTTGCTAATCGTTTTCGTGGCGTTCGTGCAGCTGTGTACTATGGAGGTTCACTCGATATTGTACGACTTTCTCGCACACACAATAACGCGAATGTACTTTCTCTAGGCGCTCGTTTTCTCTCCGAAGAAGACGCAAAAGAAGCTGTACAGATATGGCTTGAAACACCATTCGCTGATGAAGAGCGACATGTGCGTCGTATTGCTGCGATTGATCAATGAGTATTTATGGCAACTGTTGTACCTGCTGTTATTCCTGAATCATCAACGCATCTCGTTGATACACTGCGTGCAATTTCTGCATGGCATGATGAGGTGCAGGTTGATATTGTTGATGGACTATTTGTTCCGCATACATCATGGCCCTATGTCTCAGGTGGCACTATAGATACACTCAGTGCTTTTACGCAGGATATCGCAATCGAGATAGATCTTATGGTTCAAGAGCCAGAGACTGTCATTGAAGACTATGTACGGGCTGGAGTGAAACGTGTTGTTGTACACCTTGAGACGGTAAAGACACTCGCTCGTATTGTTTCACTGAAGCAGAAATATTCATTCCTTTTAGGCTTCTCTATTGGGAACGATACTCCCTTGGAAATACTTCACGCTGTTGTTGGATATGCGGATTATGTGCAGCTCATGGGCATTGCTTCCATCGGTGCGCAAGGTCAATTATTTGATACGCGTGTTATTGACCGCATACGCGCAATACGCCACGCACACGCGGCACTTCCCATCAGTATCGATGGAAGTGTTAATGAAGCAACTGTTGCAGCACTTATTGACGCAGGCGCTGACAGACTTGTCTCGGGGTCAGCGATTTTACGTGCGGAAGATCCGCAGCGTGCTTATGAAACACTTGCACATCTTGCGTCGGCATAACGTTTCAACAGAAAGACGATAGGAGTCACGTGCGGAAAGCGATATACTTACGATGTATGCGTTATTTGGGAGATGATGAGATTCGCGCACTTGAAAAGAAGGCGAATGAGATTCGTCAGAGCATCATTGAGATGCTTATCGAAGCAAAGAGTGGGCATACTGCTGGTCCATTAGACATGGCAGATGTCTTTACACTTCTGTACTTTGAAGTATTGCGCCATGACCCCAAGAACCCGCTTTGGGAAGAGCGTGATCGACTCGTGCTCTCAAACGGCCACATTTGCCCTGTCTTGTATGCGACTATGGCACACGCAGGCTATTTTCCTATTGAAGAACTCCTTACCCTACGTGAATTTGGTTCACGCTTACAAGGACATCCACATCGTGAAGCACTCCCTGGTCTTGAAACGAGCTCAGGACCACTGGGTTCAGGTCTCTCACAAGCTGTTGGTATGGCAATTGCAGAGCGCATGGACCGTCCTCACACATCGAAATACATTTACTGCCTCTTAGGCGATGGTGAGCTCAATGAGGGTCAGATATGGGAGGCTGCAATGCATGCAGGTAAAGAACAACTTCACAATCTCGTAGCAATTATTGACCGAAACGGTATACAGATAGATGGCTATACAAAAGATGTGATGCCCCTTGAGCCACTTCGTGAGAAGTTTGAGTCATTCAATTGGGATGTGCAGGAAGTTGATGGACACAATATACGTGCGGTGAATGATGCAATTGGAAAAGCACAGGCGGTGTATAGTCAACCGTCAATTATCATTGCACATACGGTTCCGTCTAAGGGTGTGGATGTGTTCGAGCGTGATTTTAGATGGCATGGTAATCCTCCAGGTATGGGTCCTGAAGATCGTGTGCCAAAAAGTGAGCAGGCTAGGGTCGCCTTGGAACGTTTGCGTACTTTGAATGGCCACGTAACAAACACGGATCATGCATAAACTTGCACAACATCTAAATCCAAATCTCTTTGAGCGCGATGTTGAGTCGGTAGCTAATCGCAATGGGTACGGTGAAGGATTGAAAGAAGCAGGGGAGCGCGATAAGCGTATTGTTGCGCTTGCTGCAGATCTTACTGCATCAACAAAGACTGATGTGTTTGCAAAAGCATTTCCTGAGCGTTTTGTACAAGTTGGCGTTGCTGAACAATCAATGGCATCAGTAGCATCAGGTATGGCGGCGATGGGAAAGATACCTTTTTTTGCTTCATACGCTATGTTCTCGCCAGGCAGAAACTGGGAACAGATACGAACGACGATTGCATACAATGGTGCAAACGTGAAGATCATCGGCGCACATTCGGGCATTTCGGTAGGGCCAGACGGCGCAACGCATCAAGCAATTGAGGATATCGCTCTTATGCGTGTCGTGCCGCGTATGGTTGTCATTGCACCGTGTGATGTGCATGAAGCAAAGCGTGCAACACTCGCGATAGCAAAGTACACAGGTCCTGTATATATGCGACTTGCGCGTGAGAATACTCCTGTCATAACCACTACACACTCATCGTTTGAAATTGGTAAGGCTGAGCGTTATTTAGTCCGAGACAGTGCACATAGAAAGAAGGTGGGCATCATCGCTACTGGTACCATCTTGTATCAGGCTTTAGTTGCCGCAAAAGTACTCAATGAGCGTGGTATTGGTGCATCAGTTCTTCATATGGCGACCATAAAGCCCTTTGATACTGATGCAGTGCACAAATTTGCGGAAGAGCATGATACACTCGTGACTGTTGAAGAGCATCAGCGTGCAGGAGGTCTCGGAAGCGCGGTGACGGAGTACTTGAGCTTGGTGCGACCGACGCGTACGTTGCGTCTCGGTATTGATGATCAGTTTGGCCAATCAGGGAAGCCAGAGGAACTTCTCGCGCATTATGGTCTCGACAGTACTGCTATTGTGCGTGAGGTGGAGCGTTTCCTGAAATAGGTATAGGGGAGGGATATTGAGTACTTACGTGTCTCTCATCAAGAACGCAGAGAGGTAGCAGTAGTACCCGTGTACTTAGTGAGCTAGATACCATTGTCTGGTGTTGCCACAAATCGTTACTCTCAGTAGACGCACACTCTTTCTTGTACCATATCATATATGATATGGTACAACCCTCATGCGTAATGTGTTTGTCTGTTGTGTATGTACATTATTGATGCTACACGTCATAAATGTTAGTTTCCCTACAGGGAAGCGTATACCAAAACACCCCGCGCGTAGCGCGGGGTGTTTTGTATCTTTAGATACCAAGTTTTTTTATAGCGTCGAGAATCTCAGCGAGTGTTACATGTGCTTTTATAAAATATTCTTTCACACCGTATGCCAGTATCTTCTGCTTGATTGCATCATCTTCGATATTAGTGAGTACAATGACAGGAACATCTTTGGCAGGATTTGACTCCTCACGCAGTTGCTCAAGAAATACTGATCCATGGAGTGATCGTGTAAGAACATCCAAGAGGATAAGGTCAGGTGGATTCTCTACTGCTTGCAGTAAGCCGTCCTCTGTCGTGAATACCCCTTCTACTTCATAACCTGCGTTCGTAAGGTGGGTAACAAGCGCTTCACGAAGTGCGTCTTCATCTTCAATCACGAGTATGCGTTTCATAATACTATCTATAGTACCAGAGTTTTACGTCATTTGTTTTGGAACATAATCCGCGGGAGCATTCTTGAGATGTTCGAGAAGTTGTGACTGAGTAAGAAGACCTTCTTGTGCGCCAATATGTTGCACTACCGACATTGAATTGATAGGTCCCCACGCAAGAGCAGTTTTTGCATCATGTCCCTGCGCGATCGCGCTCGTAAATGTTGAGGCAAACGCATCTCCTGCTCCCGTACGGTCTATAGGGGGCGCAGGGTCAGGATACATAGGCATGAACCATACTGTGTTGTCTTGAAGCGCGTAGGCGCCATTTGGTCCGTCTGTGATGACAGGAATCTTTGGTCCGAGTGCAAAGATACCCTTGAGTAGCTTCGGTACATCAGATTCAGTTGTGTTTAGTATCTCCTGAGCCTCCTCCTTATTGCAGAAGAATATTTCGGTTACTGCATAGAGATCTTTAAGTGCCGCAGCCCCCAATCGTATCTGGAAGGTACCTGGCTGGAACGCAAGCTTCGTTTCAGGGTGTGATTGTACATACGCTGCAATCTCATGGTGGAATGCGATGCTGTCTTCACCGATAGAAGAGAAGTAGAGATATCGGGGAGGATTCGTGAGTGCAGGAAGCGTATAGGGGTAGTGCTCGTGTTTTATAAGTATGGTGCGCTCAGGTCCGTATTGAAGGACGTAATGATAGTTTGTTTGTTTGCCTTCATGTACTTTTACAAAATCAGTGTCGACACCCTCATGACGCAGCTGGTCGAGACAATCTTTTCCGTAGCGGTCGTTACCTAAGTTTGTGATGATTGCTGAACGAAGACCGAGGCGATACGCAGAGACTGCAGCATTTGGTGAATTTCCTACAGCCGCCACCACCTTTACGTTGGTGTAGGGAATTTTGGCACCAAACGGCATATGGAGGGTCATGCGACCTGTGTCCATATCTTTACTTACATCAGCTACATCTTTATTTAGTTCAATAAACGCATCAACGACAATATCGCCAATCGCCACAAAATCATATGTCATACTTGTCGCATTGTATCATCACCGAGGACAGGCAGTTGAGCTTTTCCTCACCTATGGTATAGTGGCGCACACTAATTAGAATCAAGTCATGACATTTTCACTTACTGTTGAGGCACGTGCAGAGCGTGGTAAGAAGCTTGCCGCACTCCGTGCGCAGGGGAAACTTCCTGCTGTGATGTACGGCCCTAAGGAAACAGCGACACCACTTTCACTTGATCGCGCTGCCTTTGAAAAGGTGCTTAAAGAGGCTGGTGAGTCTAGTATCATAACCCTCAAGGGACTTGATGTCTCAAAGGATGTACTCGTTCATGACGTATCATTTGATGCGGCTCGCGGCGGTGTTACTCATGTAGACTTCTATGCGATTGAGGCAGGTAAGGAGATCACTATCCATGTACCGCTCGAATTCATAGGTGAGGCGCCAGCGCTGAAGCAGGGAGGAACTCTTACTAAGGTTCTCCATGAAATTGAGGTGACGTGTGTTCCTGCAAACCTCCCACAACACATTGATGTTGATATAAGTGTACTCGATGCGGCTGATAAGCAGATACACGTGAAAGATCTTGTCATTCCTGCGAGCGTTAAGGTTGAGAATGATCCCGAGGATGTTGTAGCGCTCATCCAAGAGGTTAAAGAGGAGACTGAAGAGGTGCCAACAGCTATTGACATGAGTGCAATTGAAGTTGAAAAGAAAGGAAAGACAGAAGAAGCTGAATCTGCAGAGTAGAGTCGTCAAAAACACAAAAAGCCCCCTTAAGGGGCTTTTTGTGTGGATGGGAGATGTAGAGGCATACTCTTGAGCTTGGTATACTACTTGATATGCATGTACGGAGCATTTCCACGTTGTTTTTTCTGTTTGTCGCACTTTGTGGCATACCCAGTCTTTCAGCTGCTCAAACGCCCGCACTCTGTAATGATGATATAGCAGGGAAGACAGAAGCAGAACTTCAAGCTGATCTTGCGCTCTGTAATGCAGAGATTAAGAAATGGCAAGAGATACTGAGTGGAACGCGCGCACGCGTCTCGTCTATTGACGGTGATGTGCAGGCCTTAACTGCAAAGATAAAGTCAGCGGAAGCAACTATCAAGTCAAAAAATATTGCTATTTCACAACTCTCAAAAGATATTGATGCACGCAGTGAGAAGATCATTAATCTGGAAGACCGTATCGCAGAAGGAAAACGTTCGCTTGCACAACTCATTCGTCGCACACACGAGATTGATGAGTATTCATTACCTGAGGTTGTTTTAGCAAATCAGAGTTTGTCAGACTTCTTTATTGATCTTGATGCGTTTAATGCGGTGCAGGAAAATCTTAAGGAGCATTTTCTTGCAGTACGACAGCAGATAACTGAAACAGATGCGGAACGTACGCGGCTTGGTGAAATACAGGAGCAGGAGCAGGACGCAAAGTATGAGGTGGAGCTTAAAAAGAAGAAGACTGCCCAGATGGAAGCAGAACAGCGTGAGCTTCTTGCTGCGACCAAACAGGAGGCAAAGACGTATGAACAGATTGTTGCAGATCGTCAGGCAAAGGCAAGTCAGATTAATGCCGCACTCTTCCGTCTTCGTGGTATTGATGGTGGTGGTATTCCTTTTAAGGATGCGCTCGCGTATGCAAAAGAAGCCTCTGCTCAGACAGGTGTTCGTGCTGCATTCATCCTTGGTATCTTGCGACAGGAGTCAAATCTTGGCGTCAATGTAGGTCAATGTCTCTTGGTTGATTCTAAGACTGGTAGTGGAAAGGGAAAGAATACGGGTACGCCATTTGCACATGTTATGAAGCCTGATCGGGATATAACGCCGTTCCTCGATCTTATGGGACGTCTTGGGCGTGATCCGTATGCTACACCAGTGTCATGTCCGCAGTCAGTTGGGTATGGTGGTGCCATGGGTCCAACTCAGTTCATTCCATCAACATGGAAGCTCTATGAGGCTCGCATTGCTCAAGCATTTGGTATATCAGCAGCTGATCCTTGGAATCCCGAGCATGCCATTATGGCAACTGCCATATTCTTGCAGGATCTCGGTGCTGGTCGTGGCGGATATTCAGCAGAACGTGAGGCTGCGGGCAGGTATTACGCTGGTGGTAACTGGGCGAGTCTTGGACTTGGTTATGCCGCAAGCGTGCTGTCTCATACTGAGCAGTACCAGACGGACATAGACTTCCTTGAGAACCGATAAAATAAGTGTATAGAGATACTCTTGCGTGTAGGCGTAATTCTGGTATAGTGTGCCGACTATGAAAGCAGATATTCATCCACAAAACTACCGACAAGTGATTTTCCATGACAACTCAAGTGGTGAACGTTTTCTCCTTGGTTCAACCATTGAGACGAGCACAACCGACACATGGACTGACGGCAAAGAGTACCCTATAGCGTATGTTGATGTTTCTTCAGCATCACATCCTTTCTATACGGGACAGGAGAAGGTGATGGATACTGCTGGACGCGTAGAGCGATTCAAAGCTCGTGCATCGAAGGCTCGAAAATAATCCGCCTGCTTTGTTGAGCGGCGAGAAAAGCGCCTCACTGAACGATCTGTTCACCTTGGCGCTTTTTTCTTGCCCGCCCGCGCATTCGAATCATTTTCGAGTCTTCATGCGGCTTTGCCGCGCTGCAATACCCGTTTAAAATGGTAGAGTAGTAGACGATATGGAATTCAAAGATACACAACTCACGCTTTTTCGAGAGCATCACAAAACGCAATTTCTTGCGGGGCAGTTTGATGTGTATCGCCGAAAACTTGAGGAGGCGCGTTCGCTTGCTGTGTCTGATCCAGAGATGGCAGAACTTGCACAAGAGGAGATAGACTCTGTATCGGAACAGATGACGGGACTCTACAAAGAAATGGAGCGTATTCTTGAAGCTTCTAAGGTAGAGGAGGCAAAACCCTATGGTGTCATTCTCGAAGTTAGGGCTGGTGTTGGTGGGGAGGAGGCCGCACTTTTTGCAGAAGAGCTTGCTCACATGTATCTCAAATATGCAGAGCGTAAAGGGTGGAAGACGGCGACTGCTTCTGAATACCGCGCAGCGCAAGGTGGATATAAAGAAGCATCGTTTGAGATCCTTGGAAATGATGTGTATGACGAACTTAAGCTTGAGACAGGTGTACATCGTGTGCAGCGCATTCCCGTTACCGAAAAGGCAGGTCGCATTCACACATCGACCGCGTCGGTTGCAATTCTTCCTATGCGTAAGACTCCGTCAGTGCAAATAAATGCCTCAGATATCGACATGGAATTCTCGCGATCAGGTGGTGCTGGTGGGCAGAATGTGAACAAGGTTGAGACGGCAGTACGACTCATCCATAAGCCAACAGGCATTGATGTTCGTTGCCAGTCAGGCCGAAGTCAGCTCAAGAATAGAGAAATGGCAATGGCGATGCTTACCGCAAAACTTGAGGTTCTTCATGAAGAGGAAGAGGCTCGGAAACACGCGGCTGTTCGCAAGGCCCAGATTGGGACAGGTGATCGATCTGAGAAAATCCGTACCTACAATGTCCCGCAGAACCGCATTACCGACCACCGCATCAAGGAATCTTGGCATGCCATTGAGGCGATTCTTGGAGGTGATTTAAGCGATGTAGTAGCTGCCCTCAGGGCCGCAGCGAATAACCTAGCTATTGCAGAATGATATCCTGTGTGGTAGCATCTCTCTGCTCAATTTCTGAGCATTTTTAATTTCTATGAATACCGAAAACGCAAAGACTGGAGGACATACATCACTCATTGAGCGTTTGTTCAGCGTTGGTGCGCATTTTGGTTTCAACCGATCACGCCGTCACCCGACAACGACACCATATATTTTTGCAAATAAGCAGGGTACCGATATAATCGATCTTGAGAAGACCAGCGAACTTCTTGAAACTGCGAAGGATTTTCTTGTTGAAGCAGGCAAGGCTGGTAAAACTATTCTTTTTGTAAGTACTAAAGAGGAGATTGGAGGCATTGTGAAGCAACAGGCAGAGGCTGCGGGCATGCCTTTTGTTACCAATCGATGGGTAGGTGGCATGCTCACTAACTTTACCGAAATCCGTAAGCGTATTAGTCGCCTCAATGAACTTGTCGCACAGGGAGAATCGGGTGAGCTTGAGCGTAAGTATACAAAGAAGGAGCGCGTCATCATCGGACGTGAGCTTGATAAGCTTCGCTTTAATTTTGGTGGCATTCAGAAGATGGAGCGTTTGCCACATGCACTCGTGATTGCTGATACTCGTCACGATTCGATTGCAGTGCTCGAAGCAAGGACTCTCGGTATTCCTGTCATTGGTATCATGAGCTCAGACACCAATCTCGCTCAGATTACGTATCCGATTGTTGCAAATGATAGTTTGCAAGCAAGCGTTGCACTTGTATTGAGTGAGCTTATGCTTGCGTACCAGAACGGTTCACGCACTGCGTAAGCTATTCTCGCGCAGGGTGTTTATTATATTTGTAAGCTCTTTTCTTTATGGAAATCACATCAGCACAACTTAAGGAACTCCGTGACTTGACGGGTATTTCGGTCATGCAGTGTAAGAAGGCTCTTGAGGAGGCTGGAGGCGATATGGCAAAAGCAAAGATCATTCTTCAAAAGAAGGGTGGAGAGCTTGCTCAGAAGAAATCAGATCGCGCACTTGGTGCGGGTACCATCGGAAGCTACGTTCACTCAACGGGAGAGGTTGCTGCACTCGTTGTACTCTCATGCGAGACCGACTTTGTATCAAAGAATGCTGAGTTTGCTGCACTTGCACGTGAAATTGCTATGCATGTTGCTGCTCAGGCGCCGCTCTATATCAATCGAGCAGATGTTGATGAAGAAGCGCTCACTAAGGCACGCGAGGTATTCCAAGAAGAGGTGAAAGATAAGCCTGCGGAGATGCAGGAGAAGATTCTTCAGGGAAAGCTCGATGCGTATTTCAAGGATCGCATACTCCTTGAGCAGCCTTTTATAAAGAATCCAGAGATTACCATTGAGGGTATGATTAATGGTGCTGTTCAGAAATTTGGCGAACACGTTTCCATTAGCCGAATTGAACGTCTTTCGGTAAAATAGTCCATAATGGATTTTGTTGCGATTGGTCTTATTGCAAGTCTTGCGATAGTGGTGGTGCTTGCATTACTGTTTGCGTTTGAACGACGTCGAGGCTCTCGATTCTTTCCGCGAATGCGACAAGAGCTAGACCATGCAGTCTTACGTCTTGTACGAACATTCCGAGCAGGTTTACGGTACGTTGCTGTTCATGTGGTACGACAAGTTGGACACTATTCATTTCATGTAATCCTTGCTGGGGCTCTTGCACTTATGAAACGCGGTGAACGCGCGGTGCGGAGTGTTATGCAGACAAACAAGACACTTGCAAAGACTGCCGAGCGTGAGCGTGCTACGCGGAGTAAGCTTGAAGAGATTGCGCTTCACAAGATTGAGACTACGTTGTCAGAAAAAGAGCGAGCGGCTCGTAAGGAGCGGGCGCTGAATGGATAAAAGAAAAACCCTTCATAGAAAGGGTTTTTCTTTTTCTTGAGCCGCCTCTCGGACTCGAACCGAGGACCTTCGCTTTACAAAAGCGTTGCTCTACCAACTGAGCTAAGGCGGCTTGATGTGGCATTCTACTACACCTCAATTGCAGAGTCTATAGATTATTTGGCAAAGCAAAAGTGATAGAATTATAGTGTATGAGTACTTGCTCTGCATGTGGAGTATCGCTAAGCTCCTCTCAACGACGATATTGCTCAAATACCTGTCAAGCGCAATTCCAATATCGTGCCTACATTGAGCAGTGGCAGAGATGTCTTGTGGTTGGAACAAACCGCATCCAATAAGTGGTCGATGTCCACTTGAGATTGATCATATAGATGGTAACTCGGATAATAATAATGAGAGCAATTTAAGGCTTGTTTGTCCAAATTGCCACGCTTTGACTCATACCTACAGAAACTATAACTCTGGGCGGGGGAGAGTATGGCGTAAAAATAAGTATCGAAAACATGCACGCTAGCTCAACAAGGAAGCTTTCACTATTCTTAAAACAGCGCTATACTCGCCATCGTCATGTCAAAGCATAGCCATTTATTGCCATATGCAGCACGCCCCGACTTTAAGGTCGGTCGCGCATCTGAACTCTCAGGTAGAGACCGTCGTTTATACCGTATACTTGAGATACTTCCTGGTGCGGCGTCGTGGATGTCACTTATCGCCATGGTGCTTGCATCAATCTATGCTCCATTTCTCGCCGCATACTTCATAATAGCGTTTGCGGTCTTTTGGGTTTTGAAGACGGCCTTTCTCTCGTACCATCTTCGTCATAATTGGAAGCGTCTCAAACATCACATGTCGATTGACTGGCAGGGAATGGTAGAGCGTTTTGACTATGGTCATATATATCATCTCATTATTCTTCCTTTCTATAATGAACCCGAAGAGGTGGTGCATGCATCACTTGAATCACTCGCTCAGTCTCGCTATGACCACAAGAGTCTGATAATTGTACTTGCATGCGAAGCACGTGCTGGTGAGGGTGCACGCCTCCTTGCAGAACGTATGAAAGAGAAGTGGGGTGATGCTTTCGGTTATTTTCATGTTTCGGTCCATCCTGCAGATATTGAAGGAGAAATGGCAGGTAAGGGATCCAATGCAACGTGGGCTGCAGAAGAAGTACGGCGGAACGTGCTCGATTCTCATGGTATCCGCTATAACCATGTGCTGGTTTCTATCTTTGACATCGATACCGTAGTCTACCCCGACTATTTTAATTGTTTGGTATGGCACTTTATGACGGCAGCACGTCCTCTCAAGAGCTCATTCCAGCCAGTACCTCTATTCAATAACAATATGTGGGAGGCGAGTCCATTGGCTCGCGTGGTGGCAATGTCCTCAACATTTTGGGAAATGGTACAGCAGGAACGACCTGAACGTATGGCCACATTCTCGTCTCACTCGGTAAGTTTTCAGGCACTCTACGAGATTGGTTACTGGCAAACCAACATGGTCAGTGAAGATTCACGTATATACTGGAACTTACTTCTTGCAAACAATGGTGAATACGATGTGGTGCCACTCTCGTATCCAGTCTCAATGGATGCAAATACTGCTCGCACATTCTTTGGAACGGTACGCAATATCTATAAGCAACATCGCCGTTGGACATATGGTGTTGAGAACCTTGTCTACATTCTGTATCACTTTACTAAGCACACAGCGATACCGGTGCGGAAGCGTATAAGTATCGCGCTCCAACAAGCTGAAGGTTACTGGTCTATGGTAACAAACCCAATTATGCTCTTTATTCTTGGATGGGCACCAATCTTCTTTGGCGGTCGTGTCTTCCATGAGACCGTACTCTCGTACAACCTGCCGATTGTGGTACGTAACTTGCTCATATTTGCCATGTTTGGTTTGGTAATCTCTTCTATCATTTCGCTTTCAATGATTCCAGAAAGACCAAAACATAAGAGTAGGTTTGTCTATATTGTTATGGCGCTTCAGTGGGTATTGGTACCTATCACTATGATTATATTTAGCGCTATTCCAGGGCTCGATGCTCAGACACGTCTTATGCTCGGTAAGTATATGGGTTTTTGGGTAACTCCGAAGTCTCGCATCTAAATCTCGGTATGCTAATCTCGTACCACTCTCTGTGGCTCATGTTCGACCACACTCGTCCTCGATGCAATGTATGAGATAGCTTCTTGGAAAAAGGGCGTTTCTCATGCTACTCTGTCTGTACTTCTATGGACGATTCGATCACGGTACAGCCGTTGCCGTATCGCACACGGCAACGGACCTTTACGTTCCTACTTGGACTCTTTCTTGTGTCTCTCCCATTCCTGTATTTGTATGCGACAGGATATCGATTTGATTTTAGAAAGCCAACGACACTTATCTCAACGGGAGGACTTTATCTTGCCGTTGATCACACTGAAGCTGAAATCTATATAGACAATGCATTAGTGCGCGAGACCCGTACTTTTCGTCGAGCGTTCTATGCGCAGAATCTAGACGTTGGTACGCATCGCGTCCACGTACAGAAGGAAGGCTATCACACATGGGTAAAGGAGTTGCCCGTCTCAAAGCATTTAGTTACCGAGGCAACAGCATTCAATATGCCCGTGGTGCCACAGATACGGGTGATCTCACCATGGCAGAGTGCTACAGGAACTCCTATTGTTCGGACACCACTTCCATTCGCCTCAACAACGCACTCAATTATTGCTACTACCACAATAGCTACCACAAGTTTGGTGGCTAATCCAGAGTATGCATCTCTGCGGGGCCATTTCTCCACCACGACACCAACGACTACGCCATCACGCGGTATAGCAGGTACTACAACTATCTCTGTTGCTGAGTCTACAACAAGCACGGTCATTGCCAATGGCGTTAGACTTTTTATGGATGGAGAAGAACTCTACGCGACGTGGGTTGGATCGTTTGAGAATATGCCCTATTATTACTGTGCTGCCGATTTTCCGCGTTATGAGGATTCGCGTGCTACGAGCACTATCCCTCTCATAGAGGAGATTGAATCCGAAGAAACAGAGTTTGTTATGCATCCTCTTGAGACGGTTTCTGTTGATGATCCTTGTGATCCAACGATTCATATGGATCGCAAGTCGCAGAAGGTACGTGACTTTGATTTCTTCCCTGGAAGAGAAGGTATAGTGATTATGGCGCTTGAGGATGGAATCTACGCAGTAGAGATTGATGATCGGTCATGGCAGAATATGCAGCCGTTACTTCTTGGTGAGAAATTTGAAATGTATCTTGAGAATGGCAATGTGTATGTATACGATGGCCATCTGATCTATCAGATATTCTTTAACACAGAGCTTTCATGAACCCTGAGCGAGGACATCAGCATCCCATAACAAGTATGATCGCAGAAATCAATGCGATATTCAGCGAGCTTGGTTTTGTCTTTGTTTCTGGTCCTGAGGCTGAACGCGAGTACTATAATTTTGATCGTCTGAATGTACCCAAAGATCATCCGTCACGCGATATGCAGGATACGTTCTGGTTTAAAGCAAGTGACGTCACTGAACCAACAGTTCTTCGTACACACACATCACCGGTACAGGCGCGATTCATGGAGACGCACGAACCACCAATTCGTGTCATCGTACCAGGGAAAGTCTTTCGCAATGAAGCAACTGACGCAACCCATGAGGCGCAGTTTTATCAGCTCGAAGGTCTCTATGTTGACCGTGGAGTACATTTAGGTCATTTGAAAGGAATGATTAAGTATTTTTTTTCAAGATTCTTTCAAGGTGATGTGGAAGTACGATTCCGACCAAGCTTCTTTCCATTTGTAGAACCAGGTGTTGAGGTTGATGTGCGTATTACATCGGGTGAGTCTAAGCTTAGAGGGCGCTGGATTGAAATGATGGGGGCAGGAATGGTCCATCCGAAAGTGCTTACAGATTCTGGTATTGATCCTGACACGTACTCTGGCTTTGCTTTCGGTATGGGTATCGATAGACTTGGATTCATGAAGTACGGACTTGATGACATTCGATCGCTCTACAATGGTGATCTTCGTTTCATAAACCAATTTTAGTATGAAGGTCCTTCACTCATGGCTAAAAGAATATTTGGGAGAATCTACCCCGTCAGCACTCGACATTGAACGTGCACTCACATTTCATGCATTTGAGATTGAAGAGATTGTAGAGAAGGGACAAGAGACAATGATTGATGTAAAGATTTTACCTGATCGTGCTGCCGATTGTCTTTCTCATTTAGGTATCGCGCGCGAGATTGCCACCTGTAGCAATCTATCCCTTACGCACGATCCCTTTCGCGAGACAGTATCGCTAGAACCAAAGACTCAATCAGTTACTGTTACTATTGAGGATGATACAGCGTGTCGTCGTCTTGCTGCGGCACATGTGCAGGGTGTAGAGGTAGGGGCGTCACCTCTATGGCTCAGGGAGCGTCTTGAAGCACTTGGACAGCGTTCGATCAATAATGTTGTTGATGCAACAAACTACGTCATGTTGTCATTGGGACAACCTTTGCACGCATATGATGCGGACAAGCTTAGTTTGAAAGATGGGACGTATGCGCTCACTGCACGTAGAGCAAGGAGTGATGAGAAAATAACAACTCTTGCTCACGAAGATTGCGTGCTTAATGCTTCAATACAGGTTATCGCTGACGGACACACGGATGTACCTCTTGCGATTGCTGGCATAAAGGGTGGAGCGCATGCCGAGATTACTGAAGCAACTACCGCTCTCGTCCTTGAGGCTGGAAATTTTGATCCGCAGCTCACGCGCAAGGCAGCGCAATTTCTGAAGCTCCCCACTGATGCTGCTAAGCGTTTTGAGAATAATATCTCTCCTGATGTAATTCCGTATGCACTTACTGAATTGGTCCGTCTCGTCATTGAGATTGCTGGTGGCTCGGTACGAGGTTTTGTTGATCTCTATCCGCATCAAGAACAGAATGAGGAAGTGAGAGTCTCTCTTGTCGACATAAATGCACGTCTTGGATTATCGCTCAATACTTCTGCGGTGAGCGCTCTCATTGATCGTCTTGGTTTTTCAAAGAGGGAGGAGTCTGACGCATGGTATGTACGTGCGCCATTTGAGCGAAGAGATATACGCATCCCTGCTGATGTAATTGAAGAAGTGGGTCGTGTCTATGGCTATGAGCATGTCACAGCAGTGATGCCCAACACTGTTGCGCTCACTGAGATACATGCACAGTATTATTATAGTGAGAAAATCCGTCATGTACTCATTGCTCAGGGTTTCTCAGAAGTCATTACATCGTCTTTCAGAAAAAAAGACACTATTGAACTACAGAATGCGCTTGCAAGTGACAAAGGATATCTACGGAGTACACTTACCACTAATCTCACGGAGGCGCTTGATCGTAATATGCCAAATGTAGATCTCCTTGGCTTATCACGTGTGGCATTGTTTGAGATAGGAACAGTATTTGGTAAGACATCAGACAACCACGATGTTTCAGAACACGTATCGCTTGGAATTGCGGTGCGTACTAAGCAACAAGGATATACACCTAAGGATGATGCTCATCTCAAAGAGATTGAGGAGATTCTTGAGACGTCACTTGGAGGACCACTTAACGCCAAGATTGAACATGGTGTCCTTGAGTGTGATCTTACTGCGCTTGTAGGCATACTACCAGTTCCGCACTCCTATGAGGAATATGTCACCCCTGCTCAAGTTGTATTCAAGCCGTATTCCACGTATCCATTTGTCTCGCGTGATATTGCACTTTGGGTACCTGAAGACATAACCGATACACACGTACGTACTCTTATTGAAGACAATGCAGGTCCGTTACTCCTATCAATTAGATTATTTGATACCTTTTCAAAAGATGGTCGCACATCATACGCCTTCAGACTTATTTTCCAATCATCTGAGCGTACGCTTACCGATGCTGAAGTGGGTGAATCAATGCAGCATATTTCCGCCGCGCTTATGGGGAAGCATTTTGAGATTCGGTAGTGTTAAAAAACAGAGAGAATAAGCCATTTTTCTCTCCCATGTACACAAGGACAAATGGCCCTAAATCTGGTATATTAGGGAGCATATTAATCGGCCTTAGTAGCGATATTTAACGTGAGTAAAAAGAGTTCATACAGCGCGGATTCCATTCAGGTACTCGAAGGTCTTGAACCAGTGCGCAAGCGCCCTGGTATGTATATCGGCACGACAGGCCCTGATGGTCTTCACCATCTCATTTGGGAGGTATTCGACAACTCCCGCGATGAGGCTATGGGAGGTTTTGCGAACCGTGTTGAAGTAGCACTTCTTCCAGGTAATTACATTCGTGTTGTTGATAATGGTCGCGGTATTCCCGTTGATATACATAAGCAGACAAAGGTTTCAGCGCTTGAGACCATCATGACCACACTCCACGCAGGTGGTAAATTTGGCGGTGAAGGATACAAGGTCTCGGGAGGACTTCACGGCGTAGGTGTCTCTGTAGTAAACGCTCTTTCCACGCACGTCATAGCTGAGGTGCATCGTGAGGGTGCATATCACATTCAGGAATATGCGATAGGTAAGCCTATGGCAAAAGTGAAGAAAGTCGGTCCATCTAAATTTCAAGGAACCATCATCACGTTCCGTGCAGACCCTTTGATTTTTAATGAGATCAAGTTTGACTTTAAGCGCATTGTGGGACACTTGCGTCAGCAGGCATATCTTGTGAAGCGCATGAAAATCAGTGTCATTGATGCGCGTCCCGATGAATCCGAGGAAATGAGTGAAAAGGATATAACAAAGTTCATGGGCACAATTCTCGGGAAGACCTATCTTTCTGATTTACATTTCGAGGTGCCGCATCAGCACTTCTATTTTGAAGGAGGTCTCAAGTCACTGGTCGCCTTCAACAACCAACATCAGAAGCCAGTCCATCGCAACATCTTTTATGTAGAAAAGAGTGATATCGATCCAGCCGTGCTTTCCGTAGAAGCTGCGCTCCAGTATGTTGACGACATCAGTCCGCGCATTATGGCTTTTGCAAACAATATCTACAATCCAGAACATGGAACCCATATAACGGGTTTCAAAACTGCACTTACGCGAACACTCAACAACTACGCAAAGAAGAATAACTTCATCAAAGAGAAAGATGGAGCCTTCACCGGTGACGATGTGCTTGAAGGTATTACCGTTGTGGTGTCGGTAAAGATGCCAGAGATCCAGTTTGAGGGACAGACAAAGGCAAAGCTTGGTTCAGTTGAAGCGCGCGGAGCCGTTGAGAGTGTATTCGGTGATGCATTTAATATGTTCCTTGAGGAGAATCCTGATGATGCAAAAGCAATCATCAATAAGGTGGTTATTGCAGTAAAGGCACGCAAAGCGGCAAAAGCCGCAAAGGATTCTGTACTTCGCAAAGGCGCACTTGAGGGTATGACGCTTCCAGGAAAGCTTGCTGATTGTCAGACTAAGAGTGCTGAGGAATCAGAACTCTTCATTGTGGAGGGAGATTCTGCAGGTGGTTCAGCAAAGATGGGACGCGACCGTCGTACACAGGCGATTCTTCCACTTCGTGGCAAGATTCTTAACGTGGAGCGTGCGCGCCTTGATCGCATGCTTGCCTCTGAGCAGGTTAAGAACCTTGTGGTTGCGCTTGGTACCGCTATTGGAGATGTGTTCGATATCTCTAAGCTTCGCTATCACAAGATTATTATTGCAACAGACGCCGATGTTGATGGTGCACACATCCGCACGCTTCTTCTCACGCTCTTCTACCGTTACTTCAAATCTATCATTGATGACGGCTACCTCTATATTGCGCAGCCGCCACTCTACAAGATACATAAGGGTAAGGAGGTGATGTATGCGTACACTGACGAAGAAAAACGACGCTGTATTGGTGATGATGCGCAGGTCGCTGAGGTTGAAGAGGAGGAAGTATCTACGGGAGAAGGGGAGGCAGAGTCAGCAGTCACTACGAAGAGTCAGAAGATTCGCATTCAGCGCTATAAGGGTCTTGGTGAGATGAATCCTGAGGAACTTTGGGAGACTACCATGAATCCTCAAAATCGTATCTTGAAACGCGTTTCCATTATCGACGCGATTGAAGCAGATAAAGTGTTCGATATTTTGATGGGAACGGATGTAATGAGTAGAAAGTCTTTCATCCAATCCAACGCACACATGGCAAATCTGGATGTGTAGAACGGGAGATATCTTTGTCACGCTACGTTCAAGAATACTCACCGTATAAAAATACGTCTCCTATTCTTTCACTTGCGTTCCTCGATCTCTCCACATTCTACACATCCAGATAGGGAATTGAGAGAAGTTTGTATACAAAACACCCGCAGCCTTAGGCTGCGGGTGTTTTGTATTTTCCATTTAAATGGAAGGTTTTTGTTTAGCGAATGTTGAGACTTGCTTGATCGTTTGCGCTGTTGGTATCACCTGATACATCGGTGGTCACGGTGACGCGACCATCACGATCTGAGTCCGAAAAACTCATCGTGAAGACCATGTATTCCTGTGGTTTCAGTCCCGCGTAGCGGGTTGAGTTGTAGTCGTCGTTTGGAGATGGGAGATCAACATCAAATGACCAATCCTGCGATGTCTTCGTACCGATATTTTTAACGGTAAAACGTATAGTGTGATTGTATGAACTCCCGCCAATATCGTTTATGGTTACTGAAAGGTCAGTAAATCCATTTGGGTCAGAGTGAGGATACACTATAGTGGTAATCGGTTTTTGAGGAGGAATTGGTGTTGGCTTTGGTGTTACTGTACTTCCACCGCCAGTAGAGGTGGTACTGGTCGCCACTGGTGTCCCTGAAGTACTTGTTGCAGTACTCTCTGATGGTGTGGTTGTTGCATTACCAACAGGTATCATTGCGTTCACTACGGTAAGCTTCGCAAAGCCCTCAATCGGCGTTACGGTCTCAGACTCAGAAAATTGCATGCGGAAGGTTACATCAGCAAACCGATTCTTTGTCGAACTCGCAACGAGTGAGAGTGAGTGTACCTTGTTCGGTAGGGAGAGAGGTTCGCCACAACGAATTGGACGGAACTTTCCCTCAGGATCGCGGAAGAGCACAAGCATGCCATCCGCACACGAGTATCCGAGACGATACGTGCCTTCAGTATTGGTATCAGTCCAGTTGATTTCAAATAGCTCTCCTGAGTTCACTACTTTCTTCTCAAGCGTGACTTCAAGTGAACTAATCTCTTCACGGAGATTGATACTATTTGCAATACCAGAAAGAGAACTAAATGCACTAGGCATTCGGCTGAATGCCATTACAATAAGCCAAATAATAAGGGCGATTGTTACACAAAAGCCCAGAATTGCGAGGGCCTTCGTTAGAATTGCTTTGTTTTCGTCTGTCATAGTGGCTGCGATAATACAACTGTGTGTTTGTACTGTCAAGCTTTAGTATTTGACAAGAATGAAAAACGTGGTATCCTCTATTCACGCATATACGCGCAATCTAATACTTAAAAACGCATGAAGTACGCATCAAAACTCGATCAGCGCCTCACGTTCTTCTTTGTGACTGTCGGAGTCGTCACACTCACGTATGGTCTTCTTTTTGCTATTGATTTTCTTCCTGAGAAGCCTGAAACAGTAGATACTTCTGATGAAAGAATCACGTCTGAGGCCGAGAATGCTGCGTATTTTCCTCCTATTGAAATAGAGGCAGAGGCAGTCAATCCACTTCCTACAAAGATAATATTTGACTCTCTCGACAAGAAAGAGGTGTCTGTTCTGAATCCTGAAGCATCGGATGTTGCATCTCTTGATGCCGCCCTTCTTAAGGGCACCGTACGTCACCCTGATTCTGCTGATTTTGTAAATACAGGTACCATGTTTATCCTTGGCCATTCAAGCCACTTGCCTGTAGTGCATAACAAGAATTTTCAGGCATTTAATGACATTGAAAAGCTTGAGTGGGGAGACACGGTGCGTGTACAGTCAGCTGACACTGAGTACGTCTATCGTGTTGACCGTGTCTATGAGGCAAAGGCGAGTGATGCGGAAGTACCACTTCAGTTTGAAGAGGCGCGTCTTGTACTCGTTACGTGTAATACCTTTGGCGTTAAGGAGGATCGTTATATTGTAGAGGCATACCTTATTGAGAAAAAGGCGCTCTAAAGCCTTATAAAAGCCCTAGAAACCGAGCTTTTTTGTCTATTGACAAAACCTGCGTTTATAGGGTAATATATAAGGTAATAGGCCTCTCCTGATCTTTTGATCCTTTACACAGTTGCATATCCAAAGCAGTTATATTGCTGGATGAATGGGTGGAAACACCTCTACTTTCGTTTGTGTCCATTCATCCGATAATAAAGAATCGGGCCCGCTACATGTGTAGCGATGTTCATCAAATCCGTCCCATGAGGGACATACACTTAGGAAGGAGAGTTGCCATGAAAACCATGGTCACGTTGGTAGTGATCGCCGTGATGGCGATCGGTTTCAACATCGAGGCCTCGGCCTCGGACCGCGAAGCGCAGATGATGCGCGAGCGGAACGTTCCGCCTGCGGTCCTTGCGGACCGCATTGAGGAAGGGTGCGTACGTTCGGGTCGCATTGACCCAGCGTGCAAGCCCCGTGGCAGCAACGCTACAGTTGCTGACTATGTGTCCGCGATCAACGCGAACCCGGAAGGGCGCGTGTTGGTCAAAGATGCCGCGGATTTGCCGCGATTCCTGCGTGCGCTGAAGCAAGGTCCCTTCACTGGTGAAGAGTGCCTCGCTGGTATGAAGGGTGCCGAGCTTTCGGCATTCTGCCATAACCTGCGTGCGCCACACGCAGGTGAGGTAGCATGGTGGCACGAAGACATGTTCGTTCTGGCAGGTGACTGCTTGAACGCGCGTGTCCCGTACCAACTGCAAGCTGTGGAGACCAAAGGTACGTATTTCAAGCCTTTGGTGCGTGAACGGACGGATCCGTTTGCGAGTCGTCGCCAGAAGATGGAAGGGCAGTGTGCCTTCCCCGATGACCGCTTTTTTGGGGTAATGGTCTTCGAAGCGAAGGCTGCACAGCACGAGTGCTCCGCACGCACCATGCTCCCGTATGGTGGACGTATCGGAGCACGCGATGGTGGTGGAAACGGTGGATCGTATCACGATCCTAATCGTTTCAGCCGCACCTGCGGTGCACCGTTGCGGGCGGAATGGAAGGCAGGGACTATCTCCCTGTCAACCACACCGCACCAGTTCGAGGTGATCGTCGAGAACGGCACTAACGAGGAAGTCATCTTCGTTGGTACTGTGATCGGCAACACGATCACTGCGGCAAGCGAGGAGCACAGCGGGCTTATCCACGAAAGTGGCAACCTGCTGTACCTTCCTGAGGAGTACAAGAGCGGTGACCTCGTCATCCGCTACATGGATCCCGATGGTCTCAGGACCCCGACTGCTTCTGGCACAGGCGAGAGGGTGGAGAACATCCGCGCGGGGTGTAAGGTGGGTGCCTTTTATGCCATCGATGCTGATGGCAGTACCCGCCGCCAAGTCGCCGCAAGCGACTAGGTAGTTCTTTTGATTCCGACGGAGACACATAGATAGAATGTGTGTCTCCGTCCGGGATCTTTTATTGAGAAATGAGTGTTGGTGAATGGTTCACCATTACGGATTTCTTTGTAAAACATACAAAGAGCAAAAACAAAATTATTATGAATACATACACAATGATCACAAAAATAATCGCACGAGCTGCTTCACTGGTAGCGGTTTTTGCTCTTGTAGGAGCGACCGCCCTTCCGGTGCTTGCTCAGTGGGACTATGACTACGACTATGGTGGTGACTACGGTTACTACGATGACTACTCGTACGATTGGGACTATGACTACGACTATGGTGGTGACTACGGTTACTACGATGACTACT